>SL_3KL_010_SEDDRAFT_10003227_pt1 | contig 14852 bp, 18 predicted proteins | sample SodLakKL_010_SED_2_FD_10381 | JGI IMG/M metagenome (IMG submission 10381)
AAGGCCAGAACATCACCAGCAGCGATACCAGCATCATGCCCAACCCTAATCCAAATATAACAGGAGGGGTAAAAAATAGACTTAACGCCTTAACCCTAGTATTAATTCCACTTCCCCCTTTCCCAGTTTCAGCTGGCGTGCAATGGCTTCTCCATTCTTCCCCAGGTCACTCAACGAATATACCTGTTGATGAAGCTGTCGGATTTCCTCTTCCCGGGGTATCCCAACGCTTTTTTCTTCCTCATCCCGGGTTTCTTTTGTTTCCCCGCCGCCAACTTCCTCAGGCTTTTTCACAAACTCTGCAGCATCAGCAGAGGCATCTTCTTCGTCACAGTTTTCCATACCGGTAATAGAAACATCATTTACACGGTCCTCCATAATTACCGGTTCCTCATCTCTGCTCTGAAGAAGAGTTGCTTCCAGTTCCCGATAGAAATCTCCTGGCTCCGCTTCCTCTTTATCTGCTAAATTAACCATGCTTCTGACGCTTATCAGCACCAGGGCAAGCCCCAGCAAAAAAATTGTATACAGCACTTCTTCACCGCCCCATAACCTTCATTCGATGCTGCAGCCTGCCTCAATCGTTTTGTTCCAAATATTTTCTCAGCCTCATAATGGCTCTGCTGTGAATTTGAGATACCCTTGACTCCGTCAGGTCCAGCACTTTGCCGACTTCCTTCATGGTGAGCTCTTCGTAATAATAAAGGGATAGCACCAGCTTTTCCTTTTCGGGCAGCCCCTCCAACCCCTGCTTTAAAGCGTTTAACCGTTCTTTTTCATCCAGGGTTTTATCCGGGCTTCCTTCATCAGAAGAAAGGGTATCTATCAAAGTTCTTCCCTGTTCCTCCTCCTGTGTAAATAAGAGCCCTTCCAGGGAAAGGACGCTGATATGATTGGTCTGTGCCAACACCTTGTCCACAAAAGTGGAGGATACGCCCATATGTTCAGCAACCTCTGCTGAGGTAGCTTCTCTTCCCATTCTATTTTCTACTTGCCGATAACCCTCTTCCACCTTTTTTATATTATGAATCAGGGACCGGGGAAGCCAGCTTATCCGACGTAATTCATCTAAAATGGATCCCTTAATTCTCATAGAAGCATAGCCTTTAAACTGACTGCCTTTTTCCGGCCTGTATTTATCCAGGGCATCCAGCAGCCCAAATATCCCCCAGCTGACCAGATCTTCAATTTCAATGTGCCCCGGCAGGCCCAGGGACATTCTCCGGGCAATCTGTTTAACCAGGGGCAGATACTCAATAATTAATTCCTGCCTGTACTTTTCTTCCCTGGCATCCAGGTATTTTTCCCACAGCTCCTCGGAAATCACGTCCATCTCCCTCTCCATAGCGTTACAGCCTTTCCCTGATTTTTTTAAAAATAAATGCCACCAGGATATCCCTTTCCCTTTCCTGTAAATGATAATACTCTACAGCTGCCCATTGACCACCGTCATTTGTGTTAATAACCCCTTTTACCCCGGAGGTGCGGACTACCCTGGCATGAGTTCTCACCGTATAATCAGGGAGTATAATCTCCATTTCTAAAAGTTTCCCCGGGGAAAAGTCAAGGTTCGTGTAGAATTTAACCCCACTGCCACTAATATCTATGGACTGGGATACATAGAATTCTTCCCGTGTTATTGGGTCTTCATCCTCCGGGTTAACCCCGCGGTAGTTTATCGGCAGCATGCAGGAAATTCGAATAAATTTTCTGCGCTGAACTCTTTCCAACAGCTGAGGATAATGAATCTGGTACATTGGGACCTGATTCTCCCGCCGGCGGCTTATAACTTGACTGCTGTAATAGTAAACCGCATCATTCTTTGTTTTCTTAATAACCATCCAGTCTTTCTCATACAATAGAAGTATGTTGTTTGCAAACATGGGCATCCCAATAATTATGGAATCACTGTCCACTCCCAAAACTATAGTTTTATAAAAACATTCGCCTTTTTCTGCAGAAACCTCCAGATTTTCATTCATACTAAACTCATCCTGCGATTCCATGGATACCCCCCCTAGGACAGGAGTTTAAATATCTTTTTAACGAACCCCGACAACCCTTGTGTCTCTTCCCTGGAACAAAAATCACCATTTAGTTTGGCAGCCAACTTCCTCACTGATTCCGCCGCTTTGGACCGGGGATGACTGATGACAAAAGGTGCCTGCTTTCTTACCGCCTCCCCCACCTTTACATCTTCATATACACTCCCCAGATAATCTACCGTAATATCCAGGTATTGCTGTGAAACCCTTTCTATTTTATGGGACACCTGAAGAGCTTCTTCCTCAGACCTCACACGGTTTACCACCAGTCCCACCCGGGGATGCAGTTTGTAATTGGAGACCACCTTGATAATGCTGTAAGCATCGGTAATCGCCGTGGGTTCGGGTGTGGTAACCACAATAAGTTCGTGGGCAGCAGATACAAAGCGCAGCACGTTGTAGCCCAAGCCCGCTGAAGTATCAATCAGGACAAGGTCTACCTCCCCCTCCAGTTCTAAAAGCCCATTCATAAAACGATCCTGTTGGCTGGGAGTGGCATTGGCCAGCTGGGCTATTCCAGAACCTCCTGGAATCACCCTCAGGCCGCAGGGCCCCAGAGCCATGATTTCCTGCAGTGTTTTCTTTTCATATAAAAAATCCGTGAGGTTATAAGGGGGATAAAGCCCCATCAGCACATCCACATTGGCCATTCCCAAATCTCCGTCAAAAAGCACCACCCGAAGGCCCTGTTGCGACAAAACCAGAGACAGGTTCACCGCCAGGTTGCTTTTGCCCACGCCCCCTTTTCCACTGGTAATGCAAATAACCCGGCTTAATTTCCCTGCAGTATTTGGGACGCCTTTTTCCCCTGCATTACCCACCAGTCTCTTTAACCCTTCAGCCTGGTTCATAAACCCTTACCTCCCAGTATCAAATCCGTCAACCGCTCCACAGAAGGAATCTCCAAATCCTCGGGTACCTTCTGCCCATTAGTTAAAAAAGCCACGGGAAGAGTAGTGTGACAGGCGGCATTCAGTATGGTGCCAAAAGAAGAAGTCTCGTCCAGTTTGGTGAAAATCAATGCATTGTAGTTGACCGGCTTGAAATTATTAGTAATTAACGCCATGTCCTGCCATCGGGTTGTGGCACTCAAACAAAGAAAAGTAATCGGCTCCGGGAGAACCTTGGAGAAACTCTGTAGTTCTTGAATATGTATAAAATTTTTCGAGTTTCTTCCGGCTGTGTCCACCATAATATAATCCATATCCTTCATTTTCATCAAAGCCTCTTCTAACTCCCTGGGAGACATTACCACCTCCAGGGGAAGGTCCATTAAACGGGCGTAACTGCGAAGCTGTTCCACAGCGCCAATTCGATATGTGTCCAGGGTTATCAGTCCCACCTTTTTCCCCTTTAAAATAGCGTAGTGAGCTGCAAGTTTGGCCAGGGTAGTGGTCTTCCCCACTCCCGTAGCCCCCACAAAACAAAAGATGTATTTCTGACCGTTGAAATCCACGGGTTTCAAACGTTTTCCGATTTTATCCCGAAGCTGCCGATGAGCCTGGGCCTGAGTAAGTTTTTCCTCAGGACAATCCCTTCCTACCTCTTTTAAAAGGTCCCGGGCAACTGATTTTTCCACCTCACTGTCCACCAGCTGACGGTACAGGTAATCCAGGGGAGATTTCTCTTTAGATTCCCTGGAAAGAAGGCCGTTCTGCTGAATCATAACCTGTTTTACCAGGGACTTTAATTCATCAATCTCAGACTGAATAGTTTTAGTCTGTAACGTATCCAATTCCCGGGGAATCACCCCCTGGGATGTTCTTTGGTCTACCGCCGCAGTGACTTCTATGTGTAAAGGCCGAAAAAATCCCATAAGCCCTTTCTGCCTGACCCTTCGGCTTTCAAGAATCAATGCTTCTGAGCCCAGGTCCTTTTTAACAAGGCCTAAAGCTTCCCTCATGTCTCTGGCTACATACCTTTTAATCCTCATCAAGGCTCACCATCCCCACAGATTCAACAGTAATGTTTGCTGCAACTTCATTTAAAGAAAGAATAACCAAATCCGGTAATACTCTCTCTGTCAACCTTCTCAGGGGCAGCCGGGCATTGGGCCCCGTAAGGACCACCGGATGGACTCCCCTCTCCCCCGCTTTCTCCACCAGTGTATAAAACTGCCGGATAATTTTCTGGGCCGTATTGGGTTCCAAAACCGGAAATGATCCATGCATAGACTGCTGCAGAGAATCCAGAATAATATTTTCCAGCCTGGGATCTACGGTAAATACATAAAGCTTATGGTCACCGGTTATATACTGCTGGCATATGGTTCTGCTCAGACTCTGCCGAGTAAACTCCGAGAGCAGGTCAATATCCTTTGTCATAGCCCCGTGGTCAGCCAGGGTTTCAAAAATAGTGACCAGGTCCTTCACCGGCACTTTTTCTCTGAGCAGATTTTGAAGAACTTTCTGCACCTCTCCCAGATTTAATATATCAGGGATCAACTCCTCAATCACCGCCGGAGCAGTTTCCCTTACCTGGTCAACCAGGGCTTTCACCTCCTGCCGTCCTAAAAGCTCATGGGCATGTTTTTTAACAATTTCCGTAAGGTGAGTGATTAAAACAGTTGAGGCATCCACCACCGTATAATTCATCAGCTCGGCTTTTTCTTTCTCCGATTCTGGAATCCAGGTGGCAGGGAGCCCAAAGGTAGGCTCACGGGTGGAGACCCCCTCCAACATTTCAGTGGACTCTCCAGAAGCCAGGGCCAGGTAGTATCCCGGAATCAGGCTGTATCTGGCCACTTCAATACCCTTGATTTTTATCACATAAAAGTTAGGCTCCAGCTGCATGTTATCCCTGATTCGAATGGGCTGCACTAAAATCCCTGAGTCCAGGGCCAGCTGCCGGCGGGTAGCCGTAATCCGATCCAGCAGGTCTCCTCCCCGGTTTTCATCCGTTAGTGAAATCAGGTTATATCCAATCTCTATTTCCAGCACTTCCACCCGCATAAGTTCAAGGACATTCTCAGGATAATCCCCTGGTTTTCCGCCCTGGAGGCTTTTTTCATCCTCTTTGTCCGCACCTTCCACTTCTATATTTTTTTGCTCCTCCATCAGAGTATAAGAAATAAATCCGGCAGCAGCAGCGAGCACGAAAAAAGGAAAGAAGGGCAGGGCAGGAACTAAACCTAAAACCAGCAAAATCCCTGAGGCCAGAGCGATCACCTTGGGAAAACCTAAAAGCTGCTTAGAAAGGTCTGAGCCAAAGCTGTTGTTACCAGCAGACCTGGTTACCAGCATACCTGCAGCAGTAGAAACCAAAAGGGCCGGGATCTGTGAAACCAATCCATCCCCCACCGTCAGGCGGGTATACGTCTGAAATGCCTGTTCAGGTGGCATCCCCAGCTGGATTACTCCGATTACCAGTCCACCCAGGATATTGATGAAAACGATAATCAAACCGGCGATGGCATCCCCCCGCACGAACTTACTGGCGCCGTCCATAGCCCCAAAAAAGTCCGCCTCCTGCTGTATCTTTTTTCTTCTTACTTTAGCTGTCTCCTCATCGATGATGCCCGCATTAAAATCAGCGTCTATGCTCATCTGTTTTCCCGGCATGGCATCCAGGGTAAATCGAGCAGCCACCTCCGCTACTCTACCGGCTCCGTTGGTAATCACCACAAACTGAATAACGGTTATGATGGTGAAAATAATCATCCCTACTACATAGTTACCCCCCACCACAAATTCACCAAAGGCGGCAATCAGGTTTCCCGCCCGGGCCTGGCTCAGGATCAGCCGGGTAGAAGAGATGTTCAGGGCCAGCCGGTACAGAGTAGTGACCAGCAGGAGAGAAGGGAAAACGGCAAACTGCAGCGTTTCCGTAGTAAACATCGTCAATAACATCACCACCAGGGCAAAGGCGATGCTGAAGGTCAGCAGAATGTCCAATATAAATGGATGGACAGGTATAATAATGATGACAATTATAAATACTATGGCCAGGGCTGCAATCATATCTACATACCGATCAAACTGTTTCCACATATTCGACGCAGGACTCGTTTTTACAGCCAAGATACAACTCTCCTTCCTAAAAACCCAACGATGACCTCCACCCGGAAGCCGATTAAGGTATTACTTTTACCTGGTTTTTCTTTTCTTCATTCGGAACACCATAGCTAGAATTTCAGCTACCGCCTGGTACAGCTCCACCGGAATTTCTTGGCCAACCTTCGACTGCCGATAAAGCAGACGGGCCACCGGGCGGTTTTCCACCACAGGGACCTTATTTTCCCGGGCAATCTCTTTTATCTTCCGGGCAATTGATCCAGCACCCTTAGCAGTAATTACCGGAGCCTGGCTTTTATCCTGGTGATATTCCAGGGCCACCGCCAGCTCCGTGGGATTGGTGATCACCAGGGTAGCCTTGGGCACATTCTGGATAATCCGGTTCATGGTAACCTCCCGCTGCTTCTCCTTCATCCTTGCCTTAAGCTGCGGATCCCCCTCGAACTGTCGGTGCTCCTCCTTAACCTCATGCCTGGACATCTTTAAACTCCTTTGAAACTCATAACGCTGGAAAATATAGTCCAGCACCGCCAATCCTAAAAAAACCATGGCCACCCTGGTTATAAGGGCAATAAACAGGAAAATAATTTCCCCCACGCTGCCCTCCACCCCCAGGAATAAAGTTTCTAACAGCTGCTGAAAGTTTTCCCGGATAAATAAATAGGTGATTACGCTGATTACCGTAATCTTCAGGATTCCTTTGATCAATTCCACCAGCGCTTTCCTGGAAAGCATGCGCTTCAGGCCCTCCAGGGGATTCAAGCGCTCACCCTTGACCTGCAGTGATTCAGAAGAAGTTAAAAAACCCACCTGCAGATAGTTAATTACCAGTCCCGCCCCCATAGCCGCCAGAAAAATAGGGCCCGTAATGAAAATATAATCTCCGGAAAAACGTATCAAGATATTCAAAATCTGGCCTTCGGCCAGGGGAAAGTTGATAAAATCCATTAAAAACCCCTGCACCATACTAAAACATTGATTAAAGAGATATTCACTTCCGAAGGTGAAGAGAAGCATCATGGATAAAAGGTTAACAGCGGCATTTAACTCATTACTTTTTACCACCTGCCCTTTTTTCCGGGCTTCTTCCCTGCGTTTGGGCGTTGCCTCTTCGGTTTTTTCCTCTTCCGCAAAGAGCTGCAGATTAAAGCGGTATAAGAGTTCTTCCATATGGTTCTCTCCCATTATCGTTCTCCCTTTTGATAACATCATTTACGTATCTATATAGAAAGAAATAATTATAAGGCCTGGAACCTCTAAAAAGTACCCATAATTTTAAACATTTCCGTAACCATCCCATTGAAAATATTCTCAAAGACGGCAGCCATCAAGGGGACCACCAGGATTAAAGTAATCATCCCCACCCCTAACTTCAGGGGAAGCCCCACCATGAATACCTGAAGTTGGGGAACCGTCTTAGCCAACAGCCCCAGGGAAACGTCTACCATCAACAGCACTGCCACCACCGGAAGAGCAATCTGAAAAGCCAGTATAAATATCCAGTAAAAAAGGTCCATCATGCTCCAAACCGTAGCGGCAGCCGGTATATAAAGACCCGGTGGAACGATTGTAAAACTTCCGGCCAAAGCCGCCAGGAGACTGTGGTGGCCATTAATTACAAAAAAGAAAACCGTACCCAAAAGGTAGTAAAATTGGCCCATCAGGGTTACAGGGCTTCCAAACTGAGGGTCAAACACACTGGCCATCAGCAGGCCCATCTGCAGGTCCACCATCTGCCCGGCGATTCGGATTCCTAAAAAGACCAGTAAAACCACATATCCCAGGACCAGCCCCACCATAACCTCTCCGCTGATTAATAGAACATGGTTCAGTATACCCTCCGGTATCAACACCGCTTCAATGTCCACGGTGGGATATATTAGATAAGCAGTCAGCCCCGCCAATCCTATTTTCATCAGATTGGGGACCCCCCGCATGGTAAAAAACGGAACCACTGCAAAAAATGAAGCAATTCGAATAAAGACTAAAAACAATATGGTCATCTGCAGTTCTGTCACCAGGTCCATGTTATTTCCCTCCGAACTGCCCGATATCTACAAGAGATGAGGTAAATTTTGATACAGGTTTACTGTAAACTGTACAATCACATTGAGCATCCAGCTTCCAAAAACCAAAACCCCCAGAAAAACGGCAACAATTTTCGGGACAAAGGTCAGGGTTTGTTCTTGAATTTGAGTAGTTGCCTGAAATATGCTGATCCCCAGGCCCACCAGCAGGCTCAACACCAGCATGGGAGCCGACATTGTCAGTATAATCACTATGGTTTCCCGGGCTAAATGTAAAACATAATCTTCTGACATGTCACTTCACCCCTTTTATAATAAAAGCTTGCTTATTTCATAAATGGAAATTTTCTTAAGAAAAACTTTCCACCAGGGATTTTACCACCAGGTGCCACCCATCCGCCAGGACAAAAAGCAGCAGTTTAAAAGGCAGAGAGATCATCACCGGGGGCAGCATAAACATTCCCATGGACATTAAGGTGCTGGCCACCACCATATCGATTACCAGGAAGGGCACGAAAATTAAAAAACCCATTTGAAAAGCGGTCTTCAATTCGCTGATAACAAAAGCCGGTATTAATACATGCAGTTCCAAATCCTCCCGGGTCTGGGGACGTTCCGCCCGGGCAATATTTAAAAACAGGGCCAGATCCTTCTCCCGGGTCTGGTTCAGCATAAACTGCCTCAGGGGGACTGCCCCCACCTGCAGAGCCTCCTCCTGGGTTATAGCTCCTTCCATGTATGGTTGCAGAGCTTCAGTATTCAGCTGCTGGTACACCGGGGCCATGATAAAAAATGTCAGGAACAAGGCCAGCCCGATTAAAACCTGGTTAGGGGGTGTCTGCTGGGTGGCCAGTGCGCTCCTGACAAAGGCCAGTACAATTACAATCCGGGTAAAGGAAGTCATCAGCAAAATAATGGCAGGCACCAGGGTCAGCAGGGTTAACAACAGTAAAATCTGTATGGTCCCTACTACTTCCTCCGGTTCCTCTGCAGTATCCACATTGATATTCAAGTTAGGTAGGGGAAGCAGGGGTTCAGCCAGAACGCTGGAACTAAAAAAAAGAATGATGGCGATTATAGCGGTAATCAGCAATCCCCTTATGAATTTATTTTTTATTCCTCCGGTTTTGGTCCGGATTCCGGAAATAAACATCTTCTATCCCTCTTTCTGTTGGTCAAAAGCCCGCCGGTCTAACCTGGCCTTGAGCACTGCAGCCAAATCCCTGGGGACAGGCTGTTCCTTTACCTTTACCCCCTCCAGGAGGTCAGGAGAAAGTTCCTTCAAACAGCTGATCTGGTTTTCATTAATTCCTATAAGCAAAATTTCTCCCTTTATATCCACTATGTACAGCCCGGCTTTGGGGCCCAAGGCCATTCTCTCCACCACCTTCATCAGCCTCTCCTGATTAAACTGAAGCTGATATAAGCGCTGGTAACCAAACTTTATACTGACATAGGCCAGAACCAAAACCAAAGCCAGAGAGAAAAATGTTCGTATGAATAAGCCCAAAAATTCCATATGGTCCCCTTCTTAACTCATAATTTAAATTATCTCAGATTTTCAAACTTATTTATTAACCCTGGGATCCCACCTCTGCTAAACAGAGGTGATCCTTACTCCAAAAGTATCATTTACAATCACAATTTCCCCCTGAGCAAAATACCGGTCGTTTACCAATACACTCACATTATCCCCAACCAGTTTCTCCAGCTTGATTACGGAATTTTCTTTTAACTTAATGACTTCTCCTACCGTAACAACTGTTTTTCCCAGTTCTACAGATAACCTGAGCTCAGTATCTCCATACTCCTTCAATTGTCTTTGAGTATCTTTTTTCTCCAGGGCATTTAAAGGTTTAAACTTAACCTTTTCTACCACATGGTTACGCTCTTCTCTGCTGCTTTTTTCATTCTCCTGGTTTAAATTGTTTAAAAATTTGTTAATCTCTTCCTGGCTCAAACCATCGGACATGGCCAACCCTCCAAAACTAATTTGAGATTAGATTACTGTATAATGAATTCTGTAAAATATATACCCTCAATATTTCCCTCTTTTATAATAGAGTTGACTTCCTGTACAACCTGTTTTCGGATTTCCAGTGTAGAGTTATCCTTCTGTACATCATCCATGGTTTTACTTCTAAGAATATCAATAATCCCGTTTCTAATCTCGGGCATCCGAGAGATTATTTCATTCTTTAGTTTTTCCTCGTGGTAGGTTATAATCATGGTTGCCCTTAAGTAGCGCCGGTGGTCCTGCCCCGCCAGGTTCACCACAAAGCTGTCCATTGCATATTCATATTCCGGAATAAGAGACTCTTCATAATTGCCCTGAGCCTGACCACGGTGCGGAAGAAAAAAATGATAAACCGCTCCTCCTACCCCCACCATAATCACTGCACATAGTATGATCAGAACAATCCACCGTTTGGAAGATCCTTTTTCATTTCCGTTTCCTGCCTGTTTTTTTTGTTTTTCTTCCAAAATAATTCCTCCTTTACCTGGTTTCCAGTGCAGATATGACAATATTTACCCGGCGATTGTGAGCCCTGCCCTCAGGAGTTTCGTTGGTGTCGATGGGGTCGTATTCCCCATAGCCGCTGGCTACAAATCGCTGGGGTTCCAATCCCTTGGTTTCTATTAGATACCTTACCACCCGGGTGGCCCTGATTACTGAAAGCTCCCAGTTTGAAGGAAACATGGACTGATTAATAGGAACATCGTCCGTATGTCCTTCCACCAGTACTTTATTGGGAAGCTGCTTCAGCACCAGGTTGATGCTGTGTAAAAGTTCCAGGGAATCTTCCTTCAGATCAGCCCTTCCGGGGTCAAACAGCACCGCCTCCCGCATTTCCAGAACAATTCCCCGGTCTTCATACCGAATTTTAATATCATCATCCAGCCCGGCCTCCTGCAGAAAGCTCCTTACCGACAGGAACACTTCATAAAACTCATCAAAGATTTCGACAGCTTCCTGGTCCAATTCCCAACTGGGTTCCTTCTCCACATCCAGCATAGCATCCTCCTCCGGAGCAGAGGGATGACGGCTGCTGTCCAAAATCCCCTGTTCCCTTAAAAAAGTTCCCTGAAGGGAGTAGATAATCTGTTCAAATTTTATAATATCCATTACTGAATAGGAGAACAAAAGGATAAAAAAGCACAAAAGCAGCGTGACCAGGTCCCCGTAAGTGGTCATCCAGGCAGGGGACCCTCCCTGTTCCGTTTCTTTCCTTTTCCTTTTTCTAGACATGGTCCGCAGCCATTCCTTCCCGGGAATCTTCCTCCGGGGCAGCCCTCTCATCTTCCCGTTCTGATGGCCGCATAAAGGCTTTAAGCTTGTCCTGCAGGACCCGTGGATTCACACCGCCCTGGATACAGATCATCCCTTCAATCATCGCTTCTTTTATGAGCATCTCCTCATCACTCCTCAAGCTCAATTTTCCTGCTATGGGAGTCAAAATCAGGTTAGCAAAAAGAACCCCGTAAAAAGTAGTTAAAAGGGCTATGGCCATACCAGGGCCGATGGCCGAAGGATCATCCAGCCGAATCAGCATATTAATCAATCCAATCAGCGTTCCAATCATACCAAAGGCCGGCGCCAGGCTGGCCCAGGAACGAAACACATCCTGGCCCACTCTATGCCTCTCCTGTAATGAATCCACCTCAATATTTAAAATCTCTTTCATAATCTCCGGATCCATACCGTCAATTATCATTTGGAGCCCCTTCTTTAAAAAAGGGTCATCCAGTTCATGAACGTCGTCCTCCAGGGCTAAAAGCCCCTCTCGCCTGGATTTCTGGGAAAGATTATAAAAGAAATCGATAATTTCCCGGGGATTCCTCCGCACCTCCACAAAAGCCTGCCTGGTTACCTGTACCACCTGTTTAATCTGGCCCAGGCCAAAATTTATGAGAAGGGCGCCAAAAGAACCTCCCACCGTAATCATCAGGGCAGAAGGGCTCCAGAAAACCAGTGCTGAACCCTGCAGAAGAATGGATCCTATCACCAGCCCTACACCAATCACTATGCCCAGTACAGTCATTACATCCATGCGTTTCATAATGGATCCTCCTTATTTTTCAGGGAAGCCCGGCGGGCTGCCGCCCGGCTTCCCCAACAAACTTTCATAAAGCCAGCATTCATCCTTTAGCGTTTGATGTTCACCACTTCGGCCAGCATCTCATCAGAAGTGGTAATTACCCTGGAATTGGCTTGGAAAGCCCGGGAGGTGGTAATCATCTCTGTAAACTCATTGACCAGGTCCACGTTGGACATCTCCAGGACACCGCCTTCCACAGTCCCTAATCCCTGCGAACCCGGGGCACCCACCAGGGGGCCCCCTGAATTAGCAGAGGGAAGCCAGAGATTGTTGGCCATCTTGCTCAACCCTTCTGGATTAGTAAATCCCGCAAGGGCCACAACCCCCAGTTCACGAATCAGCCCGTTTGAATAAATACCACTAATTAATCCTGTTTTCCCAATGGTGAAAGACTCCAAAATACCTGATGGATACCCGTCCTGGTAACGGGGCAGAATTTCCATGGGGCCGGCCACCTGGGTAACCTTAGAAAAATTCAAGTCAAAGCTTATATCTGCTGCTCCGGTACCCGGAGCTATAATGATTTGCTGAATTCCCCCGACATCTTCAAAGCTTCCCTTGTCGGTAAAGTTTATAGTGCCGCTTCCTACGCTGCTGCCATCATAATCTGCTGACCAGGTCCATTCATTATCGTTCCCGGTCTTTTCAAATACAATTTCCACCTCATGGGCAATCCCCAGAGAATCGTAAACCACTGTTGTCATGGTTACAGGTTCAGCCGCATCCCACCCGGCATGCAGGTTTCCTGAGAATTGAAGGTATGTAGTAGGGCTGGCAATACGTTCACTGCCAATGGGAATGTTTAAAGACCCCAGGGGTTGTGCAGTATCTATAAGCCCCTGGGCATCAGTAGTCCATCCCTGAAGGCGGTATCCGGTGCCGGACTGTACTAAATAACCGTCTGGACTCAGGGCAAAAGCCCCGTCCCGGGTAAAATAATCAGTCTGGCCGTCATTTACCATGAAAAAACCGCTGCCCTGAATGGCCATATCAGTAATTCTTCCGGTAGACTGCAGGCTTCCCTGGGTGTGATTATTAGTGATAGAAGCAATATTCATCCCCAGGCCCACCTGAAGGGGATTTACCCCACCTCTATTATCCTGAGGGCCAGTGGCTCCCCGGAGGGTCTGGCTTAAAATGTCCTGAAAAAGCACTGTGCCCCCTTTAAAGGCAGTAGTATTCACATTGGCAATATTATTTCCAATTACATCCATTTTGGTCTGATGGTTCCGCATACCGGAAACTCCGGAATATAATGATCTTTGCATAAAAACAACCTCCTTATTTTTTGTTGAAACACAGGCCGCTTCAGTCAGTCAGCGGCCAACGGCTTCCTCGTAGAGGTCCGGCCGTTTATTTAATAAATACTGCGCTGTCGATATTGGTAAACACCCTTTCCTCCAGGCCATCCTGGCCCACTGCGGTAATCACGGTACGCTTATCTACACTGGCTACCAGCACCAGGTTGTCGCAAATCAGGAGAGTTTCCCGGGCCCCTTTCTTCTCCGCCTGGTCCAGGGCTTTTTCAAGCTTTTTAAGCTGACCCTGCTCCAGCGCTAATTCCCTACTCTTCAAACGTTCCAAAGCATGCCCTGAAAACTTAATTCCGGAAGCCTTTTTAAGCTGCTCCTGAAATCCTTCCCCGGCTTTAGGGCCTCTGCCGGCAGGCTGCCCCCCCGACCGGGTTAAGGGGGGAATATAGTTCAGGTCGATCCTCTTATTCACTCAAATCACCCCCGTTGTTCACTTCCCTCAAAGCTCCCAGGAAAAAATACTCCTGGTTGATCAGCAGCCGCGGTTCAGGCCCCATAATCACCGATTCTACCTTACCCTGCAGTATTTCTCCTGTAGGCCTCTCCACCGATACCTGTTTGTTCAAAAGTGCCAACGCCCTGGTTTCCTGCTGCATGGAACCCAATTCCACAACCTTTTGATTCAACGTGGTGAGCTGCTCCAGGGCAGAAAGCTGCGCCATCTGAGCAATAAAGTTTTCGCCGTCTATGGGGTTTAGAGGGTCCTGGTTACGTAACTGGGCCACCAGAATTTTCAAAAAAGCTTCCCGGTCCAGTTCCTGCTTGACCCCTTCCGTTTTTTGATTCCCATAGGCCTGTCCATACTGATTTACTTCATTGACCTTCAATGATTTCACCTCCTTCAGCTCTCGTTTATCATGCCAGGCAGTCCACCCGGCTTATATAATCCGAAGGGCTTATCCCTTCCCGCTCCCGGTTACATTCACCTGGATCATCCTCCCCCCGGGGGATCCCTGTCCTTCCGCCTTTTTGTGCTGTTTCCCCAGCGTACTGAAAACCGGATTGAAAACCGGATTCCGAATGAAAGCCTCTTTCCTGGTTGTCCACTTCAATATGAAACTCAACCACCTTAACATTCTGGCTTTCCAACCTTTCCCGAAGCTGGGGCAGCCCTGATTGTAGCGCTTCCTTTACCTGCAAACTTTCTGTTACCAGACGGGCTTTTAGTATCTGCCCTTCCTTAATCAAGATGATGGTAACTTCCCCCAGGTGCTCAGGTTTGAGCTGAACCTTCATCTCAGACCTCTCTAAAGTCTGGGAAATTTCCAGCTTCTGTACCAGCTGATTCACCGGGCCTTCCCCCTGGAAAGGGGCTTTAAGGGAGGGATCTTGTGGGCCATGGGGAACGCCTACA
>SL_3KL_010_SEDDRAFT_10003228_pt1 | contig 14850 bp, 11 predicted proteins | sample SodLakKL_010_SED_2_FD_10381 | JGI IMG/M metagenome (IMG submission 10381)
GAGCGCCACGAGGACGTCGCCCAGGTTCGTCAGGGACACGGCGGTGATGACCGGGTCCCCGAGCTTCCGCTTCAGGGCGACGCTCTGCTCGTAGAAGGCCTTGGCGTCGGCGAAGGCGCCTTGCGCCTCGGCCAGGTGGCCCAGGTTGGCGAGCGAGGCGGCCTCGCCGCGAACGTCTCCGATCTCGCGGTAGGCCTCGAGGCTCTCGCGGTAGTGGGCCTCGGCCTCGTCGCGTCGACCCAGCGTCTCGAAGGTCACCCCCAGGTTCACGAGCGCGGAAGCGACGCCGCGCACGTGCCCGATCCGCCTCGACGACGCCAGCGCCAGGCCGTACCACTCCAGGGCCTCGTCGTAGTCCCCGAGGGTGTCGGCGACGACGCCGAGGTTGTTCTGGGTTCGCGACAGCGACCAGGCGTCGGCGTTCGGGTCGTAGCAGGCGAGTGCCCGCCGATACCGGCGTTGAGCACCCCGGTTGTCGCCCTCCAGGAAGTCCAGGACCCCCAGGTAGTGGTGCGCGAACCCACTCGCCGCGGACGCCGGCGTCTCCGACAACAGCTCGATGCTCCGCTCCAACGTTCGCCGCGCATCCCCCAGCTGGCCCAGCCGGAACTTGAAGTACCCCGCCCGGGCCGACAGGTCCCCGAGCGTCGCTCGTTCTCGCGTGCTCGCGTCGGTCGCGTCGGTCGCGTCGAGCCGCCCAGCCGCCGACCCGAAGGCCTCCGCGCCCTCCCGGTACCATCCCCGCGTGTCGAGAAGGAAGTGGTAGCACTCGGTCATCCGCGCCAACTGGGTGAGATCGCCCGCTTCGCAGGCGTGGCGCCAGGCGCGCCGGAGGTTGTCGACGTCGGCGTCCAGCTCGCCGAGGGCGGCCTTCTCGTCGAGCTCCTTGAGCATCCGCTCCCGGGCCTCCATGAACCCGGCGTAGAAGTCGCACAGGTCGCCCAAGGCTTGCGCTTCGTTCTCGGCATCGAGGTGCGCCTCGAGATAGCGCCGCACCAACTCGTGGAGGTCGAAGCGGCCGGCTTCCCTGCGGCGCACCAACGCATGGTTGATGAGCCCCAAGAGCCGTCCGAGAGGGGCGTCCGCAACACGCTCGGCCGCCTCCAACGTGAAACTGCCGACGAACACCGAGAGCTTCGCGAGGACGCTCCGTTCCGTATCCCCGAGGTTGTTCCAGGTGTAGTCGAGCACCGTGTGCACGCTGCGGTGCCGATCGGCGACCTCGTGGTCTCCGGTGGCCGTCGGGTCGAAGCCGCGCTCGAGCCGCGCCACCAGGTCGGGCACGGCGAGGCTTCGCGTCCACGCCGCGGCCAACTCGATCGCCAGCGGCATGCCCTCGACCCGGCGGCACAAGCGAGCGATGGCCTCGAGCGTCGCATCCGTCGCCGCGAACCCGGCAGAGAGCCGCTCCGCCCGGTTGATGAAGAGCCTCACGGCATCGAAGCTCTCCAGCGCCTCCTCCGTCTGCTCCGGCGGAGTGGCGAGGCCGTCGACGTCCACCAGCCACTCGCTCGGAAGCCCGAGCGCCGACCTCGAGGTCACCAGCAGCCTCAGCGCAGGCGCCGCCTCGAGCAACGTCTCGAGCACCAGCACGCCCTCGTCGAGATGCTCGAACCCATCGAGCACGAGGAGGGCTTCCTTGTCGCCGAGGTGAGCGGCCAACTCCCGCTCGGGCGTGTCCGAGCCATCGAGCGACAGCCCCAGCGCACCCGCGATGCCCGGCGCCAGCAGCCCCGCCGAGGTCGCGCCCGCCAACGGCACCATCCAGACGCCGTCGGGGAACGCGTGCACGTGCTGGCCGGCGCATTCGATCGCCAGGCGCGTCTTGCCGATGCCGCCGAGCCCCAACAGCGTCACGAGTCGGCAGTCGGACCTGGCCAGGTACCGCGCGAGCTGCTCGAGCTCCCGGTCACGCCCGACGAAGCGGGTGGTCGGTGCGGGCAGGTTGTGGCGGCGCGTCTCGGCAGTCCTCGTATCGATCGACGCGCGCCCACCCGCACCGCTCCGGATCTCATCGGCGAGCGCTTGGGTCGTCTCCAGCGGCTGCGCGTCGAGATCGCGCCTCAGCATCTCGCGAAACGACTCGTACGCCTCGAGCGCCCGTTGGCGCCGGCCGGCCGCGCGGAGCACCCTCAAGTACGACTGGAGCCCCTCTTCGTCGAGAGGATCGCGAGCCAGGATCCGTCCCAGCCAGGTCGCCGCATCCTCCAACAGGCCCCGCTCTTCGAGGTCCGCGGCGTAGCGCAGCGCCGCGCCCTTGCGCTGCTCTTCCACCGCCTCGCGCTCGAGCTCGAGCCACGCCTCGAACCCCGGCACGTCGGGCAATGCGCAGCCCTCGAGGAGCGCACCGTCGTAATGCTCGAGCGCCGCGCACCAGTCGCGGCGCTCGAGTGCGCTCCGGAACGTGCGGAGGTCGCTGTCGACGATCCAGCGGAGGCCCGCGTCCCGTACCTCCAGGCCCTCGGCCCACGGGTACCGCCTGGCCCGGAACACGAGCTTGCGCACGTACGCGAGCGCCTCGACGTCCGGTCGGTCGGGCAGGTACAGGAACGCCAGCTCGTTGCGCCCCACCCACGCGTCCCGGCACGCGAGGTAGAAGAGCAGCGAACTCGGCTTGGTGACGGGCAGGACGTCGCCGCCGGCTCCATCGTCGAGCCGCGGTGCGCCCAGCAGACGGAGGCCGGGGGACACGGTCCGATGATACCTGCGTCCCTCCGCGCCCAGGCGAGGTGTCCTGGACGATCCCGCTGGAAGTCTCCACCGCCTGCATGCGGGGCCCCTCGCTGCGTCCCGAAGCCAAGCGGGTAAGCGGTCCGCATGCGCCACGCTGAGGCGGGTACCAGCGCCGCTTCGATGGCGCGGGCGAACGTGCGATCACGGAGCGCCTTCCTATACTGAAGAACGCCCATGTGGTCGGCAGGCGCCCGTGCCGACGATCAGGAACCGCCGACCACCGTCCGCATCACGTGCGCGGCCTGGCGAAGCTCCTGTCAGGCGGGTAGGAGGTACCCATGAAGAAGGACACACGACGCGACCGCGAACCGTCGAGCGACGAGAGCGCAACGGCCGAACACCTGCCGATCGACCCCATAGCTGGCGCGCACGGCACCGCTCGTGGCGGCAGCACGTTGGGCCCCCGACCGGTCGAGCGCGTCGACAACGCACCCGGCACCGAAGAGGACGTCGTCGACCCGCGGCAGGAACGGATGCAACCCGACCTCGACACCCCCGAACTGCAACCTGCGGTGCTCGGACGACTCGAAGGCATGGGGCTGCTCATGCTGGTCCGGAGCGCCGATGGCACCGTGGCGAACGTCGACGGCACGTGGCGACCCGGCGACGAGAGCGCGAACAGCGACGAGATCATGGCGACCTACCCCGAGGGCAGCGTCACCCGGTTCGCCGGCACGCTCATCGAGGCGCGCGACGAAGACACCGCGAAGGAGGTCGAGCTCGAGGTCGTCATCCGACGCCATGGCACGTACGAGGATGCCGACGGGCGCAGCCTGCACATCGTCAGTTTCGAGCCGCGCGACACGCTCTGACCTCGTCGCGCCGTCGCGTCGCCTACCGCAAACGTTGGTGGGCCCTGCGGGGCTCGAACCCGCGACCGAGCGATTATGAGTCGCCTGCTCTGACCAACTGAGCTAAGGGCCCGTGACCGTCTGCATCGTAGCAAGGCGCGCGATGCGCCGCCGACAGTTGGACCGCATGCGACCGGTGCTCGTCATGCCGGCTCGACCGGCACGCTCGCGAACATCACGATGCGGTTCGGCGGCCCTTCGTCCGAGCGGTCGAGGTCGGTGTAGCGCTGCACGAGGTCGACCAGCTCCTGGTTGAGCCGCGTCGCGTCCTCAGGTGTGAGCCGGAGCTCGAGCATCGCGTCGCTGGCGCCGGCGTCGGCGGCCGGGCTGCCGACGCCGTTGCCGTCCATGCGTACGCCGCGCATCCACAGTCGGCCATCGTCGTTGCGTTCGATGCGGTACCCGGACCACTCGGAGCGCCGCAGCGCCCGGGCGGCAGCGCGGGCGATCGTCCGGGCGTGGGCGACGTGCAGCTCGAGGAAGGTCTCCTCGAGGTCGGCGTAGGGGAGCGCCTCGAAGGGGACGAACCAAGCGTCGTGCACGGCGCGATATAGCTTGATGGCGCGGCCTGCGCGGGGCCGGCTGGAGCGCACCTCGAGCAGGCCGGCCTGGCGCAGGCGCCGCACCCGGTAGAGGGTCGCATCGAGGCCGAGGCGCAGCTCCTGCGCAGCCTCCGAGACGCTGCGCTCGCGCCCGAGGAAGGCTCCGAGGACGGCGCGGTAGTCCTCGTGCGTGAGCAACTTCGCGGCTGCCGGGTCGTCGACGCGTTGGGCGCCGTCGACGGCCGCTACCCTACCGGAGACGGGGCGTGTCATCTCCGGTAGAGTAGCGCGCACCGTGTGCGCATGACCACGACGCCCCAACTCGCACACGTGATCGCCCTGGCCCGCCTCGACCAGATCCGCCGTGACGTCCGTACCCCCCGGCCTCTCCTCACCTGGCTGCTGCGCTGACCGCCATGCCGGCCGATCCGCTCGCCAGCGCCTACCACCGCAGCCTCGCGCTACGTTGGCTGGCCACCGCCCTGGCGCTGCCGGTCCTGGTACCGCTGCTGCTGGCGCGCGGGCTCGACCTGTCGCAGGTCGCGCTGGTGATGGCGACGTTCGCGGCCGTCACCGCAGCGATGGAGGTGCCCACGGGTGGATTCGCCGACGCCTTCGGGCGGGTGCGGGTGACGCTGGTCGCGGACGCGGCCACGCTGATCGCGCAGCTCGCCTTCATGCTGGCGCCGAGCCTCCCGGGGCTCTTGGCGGCCGCCGCGCTCGGCGGTGCCGCGCGTGCCCTCGGTTCGGGCTCGCTCGAGGCGTGGTACGTCGACGCGCGCCGTGCACGCGACCCAGGTGGCGATCTCCAGGGTCCGCTGGCGCGGGCGGGCGTCGTGCAGTCGCTGGTGTTGGCGTTCGCCATGCTGGCCGGTGGAGCGCTGCCGCTCCTCGCGCCGCTGCTGGGCATCGCCGCAGCGGGTGACGTGCGGGCGCTGCAACTCACGTACGCCGCGGCGGCCGCGGTGTGGATCGTGTCGATCGCCGTCACGGCCAGGTTGCACGAGGTCCGCTCGGCGTCGGTGCAGGCGCGCCGAACCGCTCGCATCGCCGCTCGACCCGACCGTGTCGCGCGCGTCGCCCTCGCCGCATTGCGCCGCGACCCAGCGCTCGTGGCGCTCGTGATCATCGGCGCCGCGCTCGGCGCCGTGGTGATGAGCATGGAGACCTTCTTACCCGCGGAGCTGCAGGCCCGCTGGGGTCCAGAAGGCGTGAGCGTGGTGCTCGGTGCCGTCATGGCCGTGGCGTTCGGCGCCACCGCCACCGGGCAGGCGTGGGCGGCGCGCCTCGCCACCACCGCACCGCGAGTGCCGCTCGCGCGGGTGGTCCAGGGTACGGCTCTGCTCGCCGCGGGTGCCGCCGTCGTCGCGATCGATCCCGTTGCCTTCGTCGGCGCTGCCCTGGGCGTGCGCGCAGGCGTCGACGCTCCATCCACCGCGATCGCCGTCGTCGCTGCCGGCGCCGCGGGGGCGTGGCTGGTCTACCTCGGACTCGGCCTTGCGAACCCGGCGTTGGCGGCCGCGTTCCACGCGCGCGTGGTGAGCACCGAGCGGGCCACGATGCTGTCGCTGAGGTCGCTGGCGGCTTATGCGGGCGGCGTCGGAGCGACGCTGGTGCTGGGTGCCGTGGCCGAGGGCACTGGGCTGACGGTGGTGTGGCTCGTCGTGGCTGGCCTGGCGGCGGGCGCCGCGCTCACGGCCGGCCTGTGGCGAGACGTTGGGCTGCCGAGCATGGCGTAGGCTCCGGCGAGCGCCTCGACGCTCGAATCATCGTCGCTTACGCGAGAACGTACCTGTCGACATGCGCCCGATCGGGCCCACCGCGCCCTGGCACTCCGTCATGACCGACGTGGTCAGCGACCTCGTCCGCCGGGGTGGCCACCCCGAACGGTGATGGCAGCGAGTCCCGGTGGATCGAGGATATGGTGGTCGTCGAAGTGATGACGATCTCGGTACCGACGCTGACCCTGGCGACTGGCGTCGTCGGTTTGTCGGTGACCATCGTCATGGCGCTGCTCTACGGTCGGCATCGCGACGCCACCGGGTACGCCGCCCTGATGCGCGCGCTCGCGCTGCACGCCGCCGGGCTGACGGTGCTCGGCTTCGAGGCCGAGTTCCCGGACGGCGTCGGCATCGCGGTGGCGAACACCGCCATGGCGATCTCCCCCATCTTCTACATCCAGGCGATCGGCCAGCTGCTCCAGCGACGCCTTCCACTGCGGGCGCTCGCGCTGCTGGCAGGGGTCGTCGTTGTGGGCATCCTGTTCTTGATCTTCGTGCAGCCCTCGACCTCGCTGCGCCTCACGGTCCTCGGGTCGTACTTCCTGGTGACGCAAGCGATCGAGGTCGGCTTGCTGGCGCTCGGGCTGCGGCGCGAACCCAGCGCCGCGTACCGGACGCTGTTCGGTCTGGTGGTCGCGATCACGATCACCATGCTGTGGCGCACGCTCTGGTTCGCGGCGAACCCCGACGCCGCACACACCGCCGGCACGCCCAGCGTGGTGCTGTTCATGACCAACATGGTCTTCTTCGCGACCACGGGCCTGGCGTGGGTGGGCGTGCTCGAGGACCGCTACCGCCGCGCCTCGCTGCTCGCCAACTTGGAGCTGTCACGGCTCTCGCGCACCGACGACCTGACCGGCCTCGCGAACCGCCGACACTTCGACGACGTCGTGGCCACGGAGGTCGCACGCTCGTTGCGGTACGGCAGACCGCTGACGCTGGTCACGCTCGACCTCGACCACTTCAAGGTGGTCAACGACACCCTCGGCCACAGCGAGGGCGATCGGGTCCTGCGCCGGGTGGCCCAGGTGATGCGGAGCACCTCGCGCGCCAACGACCTCGCGGCCCGCCTCGGAGGCGAGGAGTTCGCGATGCTCCTCCCGGAGACCGACCTCGGAGACGGTGAGCGCCTCGCCGAGCGCGTCCGCACACGCATCCGGGCGGCTGGTCTGCCTTCGGGGCGCGACGACGCGCCGCTCACGATCAGCGCGGGTGTCGCGGCGCTCGCGCCGTCGAGTGCCGCGCGTGCGGCGTCCGCCGACGATGCGCCGACGCGATGGGAGCCCAACGAGCTCGATTTGGCACTCGCCCAGGCGCTCGTCGACGCCGCGGACGGAGCCCTGTACGCGGCGAAGCGGGCGGGCCGCGACCGGACCATCGTGGCCGACGAGGCCGTGGCGCTCGACCCGGACGCCCCACGCCGGGCGACCGTGGTGGGTGCAAGAGACTGGTAACCGACCAGTGCCGAATGACGCCACTCGACGCCTCGTCAGTCGACGCCCTCGAGATGCGCTCGGTCGTTGATGCCGACGATCGTGACGCCGCGCTCGTCGAAGCGCAGCCTGGTGATGCTGGTGTTGTCGATGGCGACGCGCCACGCAGCGCCGTTGGGCCTCCCGATCAGGCCGTACAACGCGCTTCGGATCGTGCCGCCGTGCGTGAACGCGATCGCGCGGCCGTCACCATGTAGGTCGGCCCGGAAGGCCTCGACGCGGGTGATGAGGTCGCCGTACGACTCGCCGCCCGGGACGCGCCGGGTGTAGGGATCGCCGTGCCAGTGCGCTGCGATCGCCTCCTCCTCCGCGGTCATGGAGCTCCACGACTTCCCCTCGAGCACGCCGTAGGCGAGCTCGCGCAAACGTTGGTCGAGTCGCGGTTCGTGCGAAGGCAGCGCCGTCGTGGCGGTGAGGCGAGCACGCTGCATGTCGGACGAGTACACGGCGTCGAAGGTCTCGCGCGCGAGGCGGCGAGCGAGGTGCTGCGCTTGCCGCATCCCATTGGCGTTGAGGGGCGTGTCCGACGACCCTTGGATGCGCGCTTGGGTGTTCCAGTCGGTCTCGCCGTGTCGGATGAGCCAGAGTTCGAGCACGAAGGTCCTCCACGCCGCCCACAGGACGGCCGTCGGCCATGGTACCCGGCGCCTGCGTGGCACCGCGTCACGACCACTCCGGGATGTGGCCTCTGCGATCGTGGGTGCATCTTCATGCCTAGTTCACGTGGGTATACAAGGCTTTGACGGGTACGTATACTCCCGCATGCGAGGTGCCCGGCCCGGCTCGGCCCTCGTTCGGAGGTCACAGATGTCCGACATGAAACTCGCACGTATCCTCAACCGGCCGCTCAGCCGCCGACAGTTCCTGCGCTACTCGGCAGCGACGGGCATCGGCGTCTCCATCGGCGCAGGCACCATGAACGCCTGGGCGCAGGGCACGCAAGGTGGCACGCTGACCTGGCTCGGCCACCAAGAGGTCGCCGGCCTGGGGCCGAACGACATCGGCCCCGACGTGCAATCGTCGGTCATCTTCAACGTCCTCAACCCGCTCGTGCACGTCAACTACGCCTCCGAGACGGAGCCGATCCTGGCTCGCTCGTACGAGGTCGCCCCCGACGGCCTCTCGTACACCTTCGTGCTGCACGAGGGCGTCATGTTCCACGACGGCAGCGAGCTGACCGCCGAGGACGTCAAGTACACCTTCGAGACCTACAGCGAGCCCGGCAACACCGTCGCGAGCCGCTTCAACGGCATGCGCGAGGTGGAGGTCGTCGATCGCTACACCGCCCGCGTCCACATGGACACCGTCAACGCCGCCTTCTTGCGTCTCGCCTGCGAGGTGCCGATCGTGCCGATGGCCTACCACGAGGAGGTCGGCGTCGACGGTTTCCGCACCGCGCCGATCGGCACGGGTGCGTTCCGCGTCGACACCTGGCGCCCGGCGGAGTTCACCGAGCTGGTGGCCTTCCCCGACCACTTCCGCGGCGCGCCGCTCATCGATCGGCTGCGACTCGAGGTCGTGCCCGAGCCGTCGGTGCGTTACATCGCGCTCCTGACGGGCGACGCCCAGGCGACCGTGTGGCCGCTGTCGATCGAGGACAGCATCGAGCTCTCCGACAACCCGGACTTCCGCGTCATCGCGACGAACTGGAACTCGCCCCGCTTCATCCCGCTCAACAACGACGTGCCGCAGCTCAGCGACCGTCGCGTTCGCCAGGCGATGCTCAGCGCCATCGACCGGCAGCGCATCCTCGACGAGCTCGAGAGCGGCTTCGGCGTGGTGGCCAGCTCGCACCTCGCGCCGCACAACCCCTTCTTCAACCCCGACGTGCCGCAGTACCCGTTCGACCCCGAGCGCGCGCGCTCGCTGCTCGAGGGCGCCGGTTGGGTCGAGGGCAGCGACGGCATCCGCAGCAACGACGGCCTGCGCCTCTCGTTCACCTGCACGACGATCAGCGGTGACCAGACGCGGCGCCCCATGGCCGAGTTGTCGCAGATCTTCCTGCGCGCCGTCGGCGTCGACATGCAGCTCGCCGAGGCTCCGGTCGCTTCGATCCTCCAGGGCCTGCGTGAGGGCACCCTCGAGGCGTCGCTGTTCAACTGGACGCACGGTGCGCTCGTCGATCCGAGCCCAGCTGGCACCCTGCGCAGCGACGGTGGCGACAACTTCACGCGCTACAACAACCCGGAGATGGACCGTCTCATCGACGAGGGCCTGACCATCGTCGATCCGGAGCTGCGGCGGCCGATCTACAACCGCACGCAGGAGATCTACGCCGAAGACGTCCCGGCGCTGATGCTGCACTACAACCAGGGCATCAACGTCTTCTCGAACGAGATGACCGGACTCCCCGACAACGTCCTGGTCGGCACGCCGGTCTTCTACCGCGGCAACGAGTACGGCCGCGGTTGAGCCCGACCCACCGCCTCGGCGCGGTGGTTGACGCGACCTCCCTGGCGCCACCCGTGATCACACGGGTGGCGCCAGGGAGCACCCGTCGCCCATATCCTCGTGCCGTGCATCCGCTCGGATCGCGGGTGCGATGCGGAGTCCCGACGTGTCGACGTATCTGACCTTCCGTATCCTCAAGGGCCTCTTCGTCGTCGTACTGATCAGCGTCCTGACGTTCATCGTCATGCGCATGATGCCCGGCGACCCCGTCTACCTCCTCCTCGGCGAGGGGCAGATCCCCATCACCGACGCGCAGATCCAGTCGATCCGTGAGAAGTGGGGGCTCGACCGCCCGTTGCCCGAGCAGTACTTCGTGTGGGCGCTCAACTTGTTGCGCGGCGACTTCGGCGAGTCGCTGATCCGCGCGGGCGTGCCCGTGCGCGACATGATCTTCGAGGCGATCCCCGTCACCGCGCTCCTCAACGCCTACGCCCTCGGCCTCGCGATCGTGATCGCGATCCCGTTCGGCATCGCCGCCGCGGTGCGACGCAACAGCTGGGTCGACTACTCGTCGAACGCGATCTCGGCGCTCGGCATCGCCACGCCGAACTTCTGGCTCGCCCTGATGCTCATCGTGCTGTTCGCGCTCTACGTGCCGCGCTGGTTCGGTGAACTGCCGCTGATCGGCCGGATACCGCCCTTCGGCCTGCGCTCGTGGCAGGGCTGGATCCTGCCGGTGATCGTGATCGCCACGGAGGAGATGGCCGTACTGATGCGCATCACCCGCGGCGCCGTGCTCGAACTCCTGCCGCAGGACTTCGTGCGAACCGCCCGCAGCAAGGGCCTGGCCGAGCGGGCCGTGCTGTACCGCCACATCGTCGCGAACACGATGCTTCCCGTCATCACCGTGATCGGCTTCCGGATCGCGTTCCTCCTCTCGGGCACGATCATCGTCGAGACCGTGTTCGCGCTGCCCGGGATCGGCCGGCTGTTCGTCGATTCGGTCCTGCGCCTCGACTACCAGGTGGTGCAGTCGCTGGTGGTGGTGTTCGCGGTGCTCGTGGTGGTCGTGAACCTGCTCACCGACTTCCTCTACGCGCTGGTCGACCCGCGCATCCGCATCTCGTGAGGCGCCCATGACGACAGCACCCCCCGATCCCACGTTCGTCCCCGCGCCCCAAGAGGCCGCGCCGCCGTCGCGCAACAAGGCCGTCCGGCGCTTCCTCGGCAACCGCATGGCGGTCCTCAGCACGGTGGCCGTGGCGCTGTTGTGCCTGCTGGCGATCTTCGCGCCGCAGATCGCGCCGTACCACCCGAACGACGACCTCTTCCTCGGCCAGCGCGGCGTCGGCCCATCGTGGGAGCACCCCATGGGCCACGACCATGTCTCGCGCGACCTGCTCAGTCGGGTCATACACGGCACGCGCGTGGCGTTGACGGTCGGCATCCTGTCGTCGCTGATCTCGATCGTGATCGGCGTGATCGTCGGCGCCCTCGCTGGCTACTTCGGTGGCTGGGTGGACGAGGTGTTGTCGCTGCTGATCGACGCGCTGATGGCCTTCCCGTTGATCGCGCTCCTGATCGTGCTGGCCGCCGTGTTGGGGCCGAGCCTGACGACGACCATCCTCGTGATCGGCGGCACCGTGTGGGCGCGCTACGCCCGCGTGGTGCGCGCCGAGGTGATGAGCCTGCGCGAGCGCGACTTCGTCACCGCCGCCCGAGCGCTCGGTGCGCTCGATCGCCGCATCATCTGGAAGCACGTGGTCCCCAACGTCCTGACCTCCGTGATCGTGCTGGCGTCGCTGCAGGTCGGCTCGATCATCATCCTCGAGTCGGCGCTGTCGTTCCTCGGCCTGGGGGTGCGCCCACCGACCGCGACGTGGGGCGGGATCCTCTCGGACGGTCGCGCGTTCATCTTGCGCTATCCGCACATCGCGATCTTCCCCGGCGTCATGATCGTGATCACCGTCTTGGCGTTCAACTTCATCGGCGACGGGCTGCGCGACGCGCTCGACCCGCACCAGAAGATCGGGAGGAGCAAGTGATGCGTGTCTTCCTGGGTGGCATCGTCACCGAGACCAACACCTTCTCGCCCATCCCGACCGGCGCTTCGGAGTGGGAAGTGGTGCGCTCGCTCGACGACGCCGCCCCGGGAAGCTCGCTGCTGGCGGTGCGGGACGAGGCGGCGGCGCGGGGCGACGAGCTCTCCTTCGGCCTCTCGGCGTTCGCCATGCCCGCCGGCATCGCCGTGCGTCGGGCGTACGACGACCTGCTCGAGGAGCTGCTCGCCGGCGTGCGCGCCGCCATGCCGCTCGACGCGGTGATCCTGCCGCTGCACGGCGCCATGGTCGCCGACGGCGAGGACGACGCCGAGGGCGACGTGATCGAGCGGGTGCGAACGATCGTCGGCCCGGACGCGGTGATCGGCGTGCACATCGACTTGCACTGCCACCTGACCGAGCGCATGCTTCACAACGCCGACGCGATCGTGATCTACAAGGAGTACCCCCACACCGACATGGCCGACCGGGCGCGCGAGTTGTACCGCATCGTCGCCGACACGGTGGCAGGACGGGTGCATCCGACGATGGCGATGGTCGACTGCCGGATGATGGGGATCTACCCCACCAGCGCCGAGCCGATGCGCTCCTTCGTCGACGCGCTGATCGCGGCCGAAGACGAGCCTGGCGTGCTGTCGCTGTCGCTCGGCCACGGCTTCCCGTGGGGCGACGTACCCGACTCTGGCGCGCAGATGCTGGCGGTCACCGACGGCGACGCCGCGGCCGCGCAGCGCATGGCGACCGCCTGGGCGCGGCGCTTCTACGACCTGCGCCACACGGCGGGCGTGCGTCCGCTGGCGCTCGACGACGCCCTGGACCGGGCGCTCGAGGTCCGTGGCAGCGTGGACGGTCCCGTCGTGGTCGCCGACCAGGCCGACAACGCGGGCGGCGGCGCGCCTGCCGACTCGACCTTCGTCCTGCGGAGATTGCTCGAGCGCGGCGTCGAGGGCGCGGCGGTGGCGCTCGTGTGGGACCCGATCGTGCACCACCTGGCGCGCTCGGCGGGCACCGGCGCCCGGTTGCAGGTGCGGCTCGGCGGCAAGATGGGCCCCACCTCCGGCGACCCGCTCGACCTCGACGTCACCGTCGTGGACTTGATCGACGGCCTGGTGCAGCAGTGGCCGCAGGGCGACGGGGTCGCCTACGCCAACCCCGCGGGCGACGCCGTGCATCTGCGCGTGCACGCCATGGTCGGAGGCCCCGAGGTGCCCGGCGGCGTCGACGTGATCGTCAACACCCGTCGCGGCCAGGTGCTCGGCCTCGAACCCTTCACCGCCTTCGGCATCGGCATGGACCCCGGGCGCATCCTGGTGGTGAAGTCGACCCAGCACTTCTATGCGGCCTTCGGGCCGGTGGCCGGTGAGGTGATCTACATGGCCGCGCCCGGCGCGGTGGCGCCGATCATGGAGCAGATCCCCTTGGTGCGCGCCGACCTGCACAAGTACCCCTGGGTCGAGGACCCGTGGCCGGAGGGTGNNNCGGNCTGAGCGGGTCGTCGATCCGNGCGGCAACGACCGGCTCGACGCCGGGCGCAGCGCCGTGCTCGTCGTCGACATGCAGCACGACTTCGTTCACGAGGACGGCGCCCTGTACGGCCCGGACGCCGCGCGAGCCGTTCAAATGATCGACGCCGTGCTGCGGTGCGCCCGAAGCGCGGGTGCGCGCGTCATGTACACCCAGGACTGGCACGGCGACGACGACCCCGAGTTCGCGATCTGGGGCGAGCACGCCAAGGCCGGCTCCTGGGGTGCGTAGATCGTCGCGCCGCTGGCCCCGCAGCAGGGCGACGAGGTCTTCCGCAAGCTCCGCTACGACGCGCTCTACGGCAGGTGACCTTCCTCTACCGCGGCCGCGTCACGAGCGCGGACGGCCTGATCTTCGCGTGACGCGCCTCAGCGCGAGCGGTCGGTGAATGCCGTCGGGTCGTGATACGTCGGCTGGAACGCCGGCGCCACCGTCGCCACGCGCTTGCGGCGGGTGGCCACCACGCGTTCGCGCACGGCGTCCAGCGCCGCGCTCGACGCGCGCGTGTCGAGCACCGCAGCGTCGTCGAAGCCGGCCTCGAGCAGCGCCAGCACCAGGTCGATCTCCGCGTACGGGACGCCGAAGTCGCCCTCGTCGGTCTGGTCGGGCTCGAGCCCGGTGCTCGGCGCCGCATCGACGATGTCGTCGTACACGTTCAGGTGCTCGGCGAGCTGCCACACCTGCGTCTTGTAGAGGTCGGCGAGCGGCTGCAGCTTCGGGGCGTCGTCGCCGTGCTCGGTGAAGTAGCCGAGCAGCAGTTCGGTGCGGTTCCCGGTACCGATCGGCAGCAGGCCCTGCTGCGTGAGCTTGTCGAACTGGACGATCATGCGTGCGCGCGCCTGGACGTTGCCACGGCGATGCCAGTCCATGTCGGGCTGCGTGGCCTCATAGGCGTCCACCATCGCCGTGATGTCCACCCGCTCGCTGCGCAGGCCGAGGTGTTCGATCCAGTGCTCGGCACGCCGCATCGACTCGCTGCCCAAGTCGCGGTACGGGAGCTGCAGCGCGAGCACACGCTCCGGCCCCACCGCCCGCGCGGCGAGGGCCGACACGACGGCGCTGTCGACGCCGCCCGATACGCCCAGCACGACGCCAGCGGCGCCGTAGCGGCGGACGGTGTCCTCGATGGTGCGCTCCAGACGCTCGGCGATGGGTGCGCTCTCGATGCGAAGCCTCGCGTGCGGGATGGATCGTGGCATGGTGCCGTCTCCTCTCACGCTGTCACCGCGATGATAAGAGCGCAGGCCGCGAACGCCGGTACGCGAGTGGGAGGTCGACCATGAGCAAGGCGCAGACGGAGGCCAGGCCGAGCCTGCTCGCCACCGACCTGCATCAGCTGACGATGGCTTAGGCCTACCTTCTTCACGGCGTGGCTGGAACGCCCGCGCAGTTCGACGTCTTCTTCCGCAGCCTGCCGCCGTACGGCGAGCACCAGGCCGGCTACGCGGTGGCTGCGGGCCACGAAGGGCTGCTCG
>SL_3KL_010_SEDDRAFT_10003229_pt1 | contig 14848 bp, 10 predicted proteins | sample SodLakKL_010_SED_2_FD_10381 | JGI IMG/M metagenome (IMG submission 10381)
GCTGCTGCAACGAAATGAGTCTTCCCCGTATATTGGGGGGGGAGATCTCACCTATATAAGCAGGCGACAGGATACTGGCAGCCCCTACAGCCAGGCCGCCCAAAACACGAAATATTACAAACTCAAAAGAGCTGGATGATATTCCCGAACCCCAGGCACTCAAAATAAAAGCAAGGGCGGCTGTTATAAGGACATACTTGCGCCCGAACCTGTCAGCCAGTGTGCCGGCAAAAAAAGCTCCTGCCGCACAACCCAGCAGCATTGAGGCTACATTGAAACCTGTTCCGACAGCATCGGAATCAAATGCTTCCCTGAGAGCATCAACAGTGCCGTTGATAACACCGCTGTCAAAACCAAAAAGAAAGCCCCCAAGGGCAGCTACAACAGACAGGAAAATAACACGCGGCAGGTTGCTCTTACCTTCAAATTCGCCGGATAGATTGTTCATAAATTTTTCTGTTAGTTATAATTGTCTATTTCTTTGAAAAGCCTGTTTTTGTAAAAAAATTTCATCTATTTCATTTTCACTTGCGCTCTCACAGGCCAGTGATCGGAAATAAAAACTTCGCCATCAGTAATTTTGTCAACGCTGTACTTTTCAACCCTGAAATGCTCACTAACAAAAATGAAATCTATAACACGGGGTTCAATATCCCTGCCAAAAGCGTTGAAAGTCGATGCCTCACCTTCAAAAGTATCATCGGCAATCATTTCAGCATTTTGAAGGTTATTTTCATCTTTAAAACGTTCCAGCATATCATAATATAACTCAGACTCCCTGGCAATGTTAAAATCTCCTGTTAAAAGTACTCTCTGATTTCCGGCAATCTCCTTAATCTTCCCTGAAAGAATTTCCATGCTTTTTCTGCGTGCCTGATCGCTTACATGACTGAAGTGGGTATTAAAAACAAACAACTCCCTTCCGCTGTCGGTATGCTTAAGTTTTGCCCATGCAACCACCCTTGGTAATACAGCTCCCCATCCAATGCTTCCGGGAGTATAAGGGGTTTCTGAAAGCCAGAACTGGCCATTATCTAAAAGCTCAAATTTATGAGTGCTGTAAAAAACAGGGGAAAATTCACCGCCTCTTTTCCCGTCTTCACGCCCCGTCCCCACATAGGCATAACCGGGCATTATATTCAAAAGATCCTCATTCTGATGGTATAGGTTTTCCTGCATACCGACAATATCAGGTGATGCCTCTTTCATATAAGCCTCTATAATGCTTATGCGGTTTGGCCAGGCATTGATGCCGTCAGCGGGGTTATCATAACGCACATTGAAAGTCATTACCCTGAGCTCATGATATTTTTCGCCGGAAGTGCAAAATATTAGAAATAATAAGACCAATGGTGAAAAGCGAAAAACGGTCTGCATATTAATTGAATTTTTATGTCACCAGCTTAATTATCTGCCGGTAAATTAAATAAAAGATTTCAATAATGCAAGATTTGCTTAAATCAGCTCACTTTCCTCTTTATTCCGCGAGGCCCCTTATGCCTGTCACGGAAATCATTTCCGCTGAAATCGCGGTTTTCCTCGGCCTCTATACGAATCCCCCTGTAAATTGTGCGGTTCAGTTCACCCAAAACGTTTTTCAATACCCTGTTTTCAACCTCAACCGAAGAAGCGCGCCTGTAGATCTCTATCCGTCCTATTTCCGAATTTCGGGCGCCGGGGGCTTTTACAAGAAGGTCTATGATTTCCTTCCTGGTAATATTTTTCCCTTTCCCGATATTGAAAACTATCCTGGCCATAGACCTTCCGTTTGATTTTTGTTCCGGACCGGCTGCATTGCCTTTGCGTTTCTTTTTCATCTCCACATTCAGATCGGGAGCATCCTTGTAATATTCAAGAAAGCGGTTGAACTCAAGGGATACGAACCGTTTTACAATCTCTTCCTTGGGAAGGTCCGAAAGCATATCGCAAACTTTATCCATATAAGGGTCAATCTGACTGTGAACCACGTTTGAGTTTTTCATTCTCTCAAGCATACTGAAAAGCTGGCGTTCGCAGATATCGCTGCCCCCCGGCACACGGCGGTGTTCAAACTTTTTTCTTGTCGATTTCTCTATTTGTGCAATCCTGCCGCGCTCTTTCAGGTTTATTATCGATACAGACACTCCCTCTTTACCTGCACGGCCTGTACGACCCGACCTGTGAGTGTAAACTTCAGTGTCATCGGGAAGGTTGTAGTTTATCACATGTGTCAGGTCGTTCACATCAAGTCCCCTTGCAGCCACATCCGTAGCAACAAGCAGGTTGAGATTGCCTGATCTGAATTTCTGCATTACATGGTCGCGCTGGGATTGTGAAAGGTCTCCGTGGATCGCTTCCGCATTGTATCCCTCACGTACGAGCCTTGCTGAAACATCCTTTGTTTCCTGCCTGGTGCGGCAGAAAACGATCCCGTAGATCTCAGGATAGTAATCAACAACCCGCTTGAGTGTTTTGTACCTGTCTTTTGCATGAACCATATGGTAAACATGCGAAACATTTAATGTGCTTTCATTTTTTCTCCCTGCAGTAATTTCTGAAGGGTTGCACATATAGTTTTTTGCAATGGCAGCTACTCCGGGTGCCATGGTTGCAGAAAACAGCAGTGTGGTTTTATTTTCTGGTGTCCGGGCCAGTATGGCATCAACATCTTCGCGAAAACCCATCTTAAGCATTTCATCTGCTTCATCAAGAACAAGGATGGATATAGCGGAGAGGTTTATCCGCCTGCGGCGTATAAGATCGTGGATCCGTCCGGGTGTTGCAACTACAATATGGACTCCCTGCCTGAGGGTTTTTACCTGGTTTTCCATAGAAGCCCCGCCATAGACGGAAGCTATTTTTAGTCCATTCACGAAACGCCCGTACTTTTCAAGGTCATTTGTAATCTGGATACATAATTCGCGTGTGGGACTAAGAATGAGAAGCTGCGGATGGACATCGGCAATATTTATAGCTTCGATTGCAGGCAGGCCGAATGCTGCTGTTTTACCGGTTCCTGTCTGTGCAATGCCTATGATATCGCGCATATCCTGCTGCAAAGCAGGAATGATTTTCTCCTGGATAGGGGTGGGGGTTTCAAAATTAAGGGCTTCAATACCCCTGAGAATCTCAGGGGAAAGGCCCATTTCAGTAAATTGCATAATAAATTCTTTTGAGGCTTTCTTTATCTCCGTTCAGGTGCGATAGAGGCTAACCCGTTAATATTTCACTTTATAAGACTTGCGAAAGTAACCGCTTAACTTTGGAATATAATCTCCAGGTATCAACTCTTGCACTTCAGGTTATAATAAATAAAGCGGTTGCTGAAATCCCGGCATGCTCATCTTCCCCTTTTACTTTACCGGAATTATCAAAGGCCGGGATTCAATGTTCGAAAAAATATTCCGAAACTGGAGGAATGATAGATCATGTTCATAAAATCCGGCTGCAAAGTTAACCTATTTTCCGGACAAACAATATTATTTTAAAACCCGGCAGGTAACAATATAAGCCAGGTGTACCTCTCAGCAACCGGTACTTAAGAGTGGCAGTAATTCAAATCCCTGGCTAATAATATTTTATTTGATAATTTAAAGTAAAAATGTAACTTTACATATGCATGGAAAAAATTGTTGAATTTTGATCAGTAACTACAACAGGATAAATGAAATGATAAGGAAAATCAGACCGGCTGTTATGCTCTCCCTGCTGGTTGTATCTTTTCTCTATATAGAGGATTTAAACGCCCAGGTTGTTGATATTGAAATAACAAATATCAGAAATGACAAGGGAAGCATACTTTTGGGAGTTTTTACCGACCATGAAGGTTTTGCAGAGGAGGAGGCGATCATTGACATAATTCTTTCAAAAGAAAAAATGGAAAACGGAAACCTAAAGTTAATCCTGGAACTTGAACCGGGCACTTACGGCATTTCTGTGCTGGATGACGAGAATGACAACGGGGAAATGGACTACAATTTCCTGGGAATCCCCAAAGAGGGCTTCGGGTTTTCCAACTATCTCCATACAGCCCTCAGAAGGCCGGTTTTTGAAAACTTTAAATTTGATTTATCGGGTTCGCAAAGAAGAAAAAAGATCCTTATCAAAATGACCTATTATTTCTGATGCCCCTCAGGGAGGATATTTGGATGCATCTTACATTTGACGTGAGACTACTTTCCACAACTCTCCCGGATTTATAGCATCGATGCCCGCCAACAATGAATAACTTTAAGCCCTGTTTTTGAAATATATATTCAGGTTTTTATCAAATGGACTTATCTCTTTTATTTCATCAAGCGGGAACTGCTCGTGATTGCCAAGTATAAGGAGCGCACCTTTTCTCATTTTCCTGATCATCTTCGAAAAAACACTAACGGCCAGCTCCTTTTTAAAATACATCGACACAAGGTTCTTGCAAAACACAAGATCGAATTTCCCCCCGGGCATCTCCTCCCTTATATCCTGCGGGTAAAACCTGACCATTTCTTTATAACTATCCTTTAAACAGTAAGCGGACTCTTCAGTGGTAAAGGCATCCCTGATCCATTCTTCCGGTAATTCCTTAAGCGAACCGAGACTGTAGCATCCATTTTCGGCCCTTTTGATCATATGGCAATCGGCATCGGTTGCAACAATTTCCGGAATTGCATCGGGAAAGCGGGGTTGTATTCTGTTTTTCCACAATATGGCAAGACTGTATGGTTCTTCACCCGATGCAGAGCCGGCCGACCAGCATCTTGTTTTTCTCTCCTCTTTCAGAGACTTTTCGACTATCAGGGGCAAAAGGGTTTCTCCCAGGGAATGCCACACAGCCCTGTCCCTGAAAAATCTTGAAATGGTTATTCTTGCCATCCGGTCAAAAACCTTCCATTCTTCAGCATTTTCTTCAAGGTATTGGCGGTAGTGGGAATAGCCTTCAAGGCCAAGTTCCTCTATCCGCCTTTTGATCCTTTTGCAAACCTGCCCCCTAACCTTCCGGTAACCACTCCATGACAGGTTGCGTTCGGAAAGAGCCCATCCAAGGAAATTATCGCAGTATTTGTTTTTAGTTTTATTCACAATCAAACAAGATTAAGAAAAAAACATAGATTTTTTCCGTTTTTTTATATATTTGAAGTCCCGGCCTGAGGAAGCAGCTACAGACAAATTAACAATACTTCATTAAATAGATTTTTTAATTAAACACAATTTCAGTATGAAAAAATCCGCATTATTTTCAAGGGGAATAACAGTCTTAGTACTATTTGCCTTGAGCACCGGTATTTTTGCCCAGGAGATGATTTCCAGGCAAGGCTACCAGGAGCCGCCGGAAGAGATAAAAAACCTGGTGCTTGCTCCCCGTCATGAAAACGTGACACTCAGCAACCTGAGTCCGGACGGCACTGTTTTTCTGAACACTATCAGCGACGGCCTAACTCCCATGTCAAGAATGGGAAAGCCCTACAAGAATATTGGAGGAATCGAAGTTGACACTGCTGCTAACCGGCACCGCCGCTTCACAACAGGCGGGGTAGTTGGCTATGAGCTGATACCCTGGGAAAGAGGCCGCACCCGTCCTATCAGGACACCCGACAATGCAAGATTTACAAATGCATCGTGGTCTCCCGACGGCTCAAAAATTGCTTATTTCGCCCATTATGATAACGAGACCCACATATACGTGGCAGATGTATCAAACAGGAGATCTGAAAGAATCACGCCAAGGCCCGTATTGCCAACCCTTACTTCTGCAATTGAATGGGAGGGTGACAGCAGGCATATTACAACCGTCCTTTTGCCTCAAAACCGCAATAGAAAGCCTCAATCTGCCCCGGAAGACAAGTTTTTGATACAGGTAAGCACCCAGGATGAAAACATTTTGAGAACATATCCCAACCTTCTGTATGGCAGCTATAAGAAATCAATAATGGAATATTACGGGACAGGACAGCTTGCCAAAATTAACGTGGAAACAAAAGAAGTTAAGAATATTGGAGAGCCCGGAATATATTCAAATGTGAGCATGGCGCCCGACGGCGAATACCTGCGTGTTACAACAATTGAAAAGCCTTTCTCCAATATTGTGCCGGTCAGCCTTTTTGGAGACGTGGATGAAATATGGAACATCGAAGGTGATGTGATGGCTGAGATCAGGCGCAGGGATATCCGTGACGGAAGGGATGACGACAACGATAATGATGAGCCGGAAAAGCGCCAGTTAAGATGGCGTCCTGACGGTAACGGAATAAGCTTCCTGCAGAAAGAGGCGCCGCCGGAAAAGGAAGAAGAGGTTGAAGAGGTTGAAGAGGTTGAAAAGGAGGAAGAAGAGAAAAAAGAATTGATGGACCAGGTAATTCACTGGATGCCACCTTACGGCGATGATGACATGGAGGTTATATACAGGAGTAAAAACGAGATCAGGAGCCTTGACTACTCGGAAGACTGCCAGACACTTTTCATAACTGAAAGGGAAAGCGGACGCGAGCATGTATATGCGGTTTTCCTGGATGATCCGGACGAGAAGTACACAATTTACAGATACAGGACAAGGGATTTCTATAAAAACCCGGGCAACCTGATGACAACCGACGGTGCAGTAGGGGAACGCATAGTCCGCATATCATCTGACGGCAATTTCGTATATCTCTATGGAACCCAATACCATGAGGACTGGGAAGAGAATGCCCCCCAGCCGTTCCTCGACAAGGTAGAGATAAGAACGGGTGAAAAAACCAGGGTCTTCGAAAGTGAAGAAGATGTATTCGAAAGGCTGCTTGCAGTGCTTGACGATGAAATGAACAGGATCATCATAAGCCGTGAAACGCCTACCAAGGTGCCAGATTCATACCTGAGGGATACACGTGACGGCTCAACTCAAAAGCTTACCAGTAATGTTGACTTTTCACCTGAAATAACGAATGCACAATACCTCCGTTTTGATGCAAAACGTTCAGACGGATTTGATATAAAAGTTACAGCAATATTACCACAGGATTACCAGGAAGGTGAAAAGCTTCCCACACTTTTCTGGTTCTACCCCAGGGAGTTTGAAGATCAGGAAGCACTTGACAGGTCAAGAAGAACCCGTAATATTAACAGCTTCCGTTCACACGGGGTGCGTTCGGCACAAATAATGATAACACAGGGTTATGCTGTTGTACAGCCTGAATTCCCGATTATGGGACAGCTTGACCAGGTGAATGACAACTTTGTTCCAAGTATTGAAAGGAACTGGAGGGCAATAATTGATGCATGTGACGAGCAGGGCTTTATTGACCGCAGCAGGCTCTCACTTGGAGGCCACAGTTACGGTGCATTCGGTACAGCCCATTCAATGATCCACACTTCTTATTTCAAGGCAGGTATTGCAGGAGCGGGTAACTACAACAGACTGCTGACACCCCTCACTTTCCAGAGGGAGCGCAGGGTGCTGTGGAACGCACGCGAAGTATACACAACAATGTCACCTATTCTGTGGGCAGACCGTCTGGACGGTGCAATGCTTATGTACCATGGCTCAGATGACACCAATGTAGGAACCTGGCCGACCAACTCGCTGAGGATGTTCCATGCATTGAATTCATTGGGAAAAACAACCGCCCTTTACTTCTATCCCTATGAAGGTCACGGTCCGTCAGGCCGGGAAACACTTCTGGATATGTGGTCAAGGTGGGCCGAATGGCTTGATGTTTACGTGAAAAACGCAAATGAAGAAAAGGAAGAAGAGGAGTAAATATTAACCTGCCGCAACCGGACTGTTTAACTCCGGTGAACAGGCAGAAACAGTATGCCGGGAAACCGATCCGGCCGGCAAAGGGAGGGGCTTTCTCAAAATTGAGATTGCCCCTTTTTATATGTAAATCTTCATCTTACAGGATCATGTAATATTTTTTTACCGGGTATTTTTAAAGTAAAAATGGCTGCATGATTTAGCCGGTTACAATTTTTATTCAAAGTCTTCGTACAACAGGTATTTTCTTCTGATCTGCTTGAACCTGTCAACTTCTTCCCGCCAGCTTTTTATAATATTTTCAACATGTACTCCCTTTTCTATCATCTCCCTTATTGTTTCATTCCCGGTAAGCAGGTAAAAATAAGGGGTGAAGAATTCTTCGGTTTCCACATTTTCATATGCATAAATCAACCAGTGAAGGTAAACAGTTCTTCCTTTGATGATCTGTGACTTATCGAACGACCTGAGATCAACTCCGTAACACAAAACACTTTTATGTTTGGGATTGGTTGATGCCCCTTCAATACTCCTTGGCGTATAAGTGAAATCGGCATCTCTTAGTTCCGGGTGACCAAAAACCATGAAAGGGAAGTCTGTGCCCCTTCCCACATTCATTACGGTGCCCTCCATCAGTCCCAGTGAAGGATAAAGATATACAGAAAGCTGGGTCTGCAGGTTAGGTGAAGGGTTTACCGGCAGCTTGTAAAGTGTGTTATGGGTGTAACCAACACACCTTATCACATGCAAGCCGGCCTTTATTCCGCCTTCAAGCCACCCTTCACCGTTGATCATCATTGCATATTCACCAACGGTCATACCGTGTACCAGGGGTACCGGGTGCATGCCCACAAATGAACTGTGCTGCATGTCCAGTACCGGGCCATCAACATAGAAGCCGTTTGGATTGGGACGGTCAAACACCATAAATTCAATACCGTTTTCTGCACAGGCTTCCATTACATAGTGCATAGTAGAAATATAGGTGTAAAACCTCACCCCTACATCCTGAATATCGAAAATAACAATATCAAGTCCTTCCAGATCCTTATCTGCCGGCTTCATTCTCTGTCCGTAAACGGATACAACAGGTACGCCTGTTTTCTCATCCGTATAACTTTCCATATGCTCGCCTGCATCACCTGTTCCCCTGAAACCGTGCTCAGGTGCGAATATCTTTTTAACATTAACGTTAAGTGCAAGCAAGGTGTCAACAAGGTGAGTACTATCTACAAGTGAGGTGTGGTTTGCAACAATACCAACATTTCGATCTTCCAGAAGAGGCAGGTATATTTCAGTCCTTTCGGCAGCAACAGTAACATCTTCGTATTGTGGCAGGGCATTTGCAGGTACTGCAAAAAAAATCACGACCATTACCATTAACATGGCAGCTGAGGGACAATCTCTGAACTGCCTGTTTTTCAATTCTGAGCTAACCAAAAATCCCATACTAATATATTTGAAGCATTGATAATTAATGGTGAAACAATAATAATAATTATAAAATATAACCCATTTTGCTAAATTTGCATAAAAAAGTGTATTGAACCTTGAACTTTTCATAGCAAGGCGTCTTGTAAAAGGCAAAAATAACAAAAAAGGGATATCCAGGCCTATTATTTCCATTGCAATTGCCGGTATTGCACTCGGAATGGTGGTTATGATACTGGCCGTTGCAGTCGTAACAGGCTTTAAGAATGAGATCCGCAACAAAATTGCCGGGTTCGGCTCTCATATCCATATAATAAATCTCGACTCCAATATATCGTTTGAAACCTACCCTGTAAACAAAAACCAGGAGTTCCTGCCTGGACTTGAAAGTATCAGGGAGATAAACCATATCCAGGTTTTTGCAACCAAACCGGGAATAATAAAAACAGAAGAAGATATACAGGGTATAGTCTTAAAAGGGGTAGACAAGGACTTCAGCTGGGAATTTTTTGAGCAAAACATGACAAAAGGTTCGTCATTCACTGTAAGTGACACTATAACATCCAACAGCATTGTTATATCCGGCGCCATTGCTTCCCTGCTGAAACTGGATGTTGGAGATGACCTTGCCATGTACTTTGTGCAGGATCCTCCAAGGGCAAGGCGCTTCAGAATTGAAGGGATTTACGAAACCGGGCTGGAGGAGCTTGACAGGCTTTTTGTTATAGCGGATATTAAACATGTTCAACGGTTAAATAACTGGGATGATGACGAGGTTAGCGGATTCGAGATAATTCTTGATGATTTTGACAAACTTGAAGAGACTACTTACAGAGTGTTTGAAGAGGTGGGGTACACCTTTACCGAAGACGGGGGAAGGCTGCGTGTTGCCAATATAAGTGACAGGTATCCGCACTTATTTGACTGGCTGGAATTACTTGATATGAACGTGTGGGTGATCCTGACGCTGATGGTTCTTGTAGCAGGGTTCAATATGGTTTCCGGACTATTGATACTGATACTGGAGCATACCAGCATGATTGGTATTCTTAAATCTCTTGGAATCAGCAATGTTAGCCTCAGAAAAATTTTCCTTTACCAGTCGGCTTATCTTGTCGGGAGAGGATTGATATGGGGGAATTTACTTGGGGTTTTAATTGCTGTGCTGCAAAACAGGTTCGGCTTTTTCAGGCTGGACCAGGCTTCGTATTTCATTGACACTGTACCTGTAAACCTTAACATTATACACCTTATTCTCCTGAATGCCGGAACAATGGTCGTTACAATATCGATGCTGATTATTCCGTCATATATAATCGGCAGGATCAGTCCCCAAAAGACAATCAGATTTGATTAGGGAAAACCTGGACCCCCGGAGAAAAAAAACACCGGTCCGGCTAAAAAAGTATTTATAACAGGAAGATGGATATTATAAAAAAACTGAAGGAGGAACTTGAAAAACCCTTGCCGGGGGCTGAAAGTCACTATAAAATGTCAATCGAGGGCAGAAGGGCTGGTTTTTTTGACCAGGAACACTCAAGAGGAAGCGTACTGATTCTTTTATTCCCGGAAAAAGGCAGTTTATCATTAGTTCTTATAAAAAGGGCTGAATATTCCGGGCCCCACAGCAACCAGGTAAGCTTCCCCGGGGGGAAAAGCGATGAAGGGGACACAGGACCGGTTCAAACTGCACTACGTGAAGCAAGTGAAGAAACGGGGGTTAACACAGAAAAGATAAATATACTGGGAAAACTTACCCCGTTGTATATTCCGGTGAGCAACTTCACAGTAACACCGATCGTGGGATATACAGGTAACATACCTAAATTTATTCCGGATCCAAGGGAGGTGAAATATATTATTACCGTTCCTCTCTCCCGCCTTCTGAGGGAAAATACGGTTTGCATCAGCAGGATAGAACTGCCAGGTCTTGATATTGAAGCACCCGGTTACAGTATTGACGGAGAACATATATGGGGTGCCACCGCTATGATCATGACTGAATTTCTTGATATAATCAGGCAAACCGGTTTCAGTCCCCAATAATATTTTTGTAATGACCGTAACGGTCAATTATCTCGCTTACATACCGGTAAGGTTCTTCCCCGCGGCAAAACCCGTGATAAACAACCGAATCAAGATAATAGTGTGGATCGGATTTATTTAACAGGTAGTAATCAACACTTCCCTCCCACTTGTCAGGATCCCTTCCATACTTGCGCGCAAGTGCACGGGCATCAAAAACATGTCCCAATCCTGCATTGTATGAAGCAAGAATAAACTTAAGCCTTTCATCCTGATCCTCCATATTATCTTCAAGAACCCCGTTAAGCCATTTTATGTAGCTTACACCTGCACGAATATTATCAACCGGGTCATTTACCTGTCTTACACCAAACCTGCTCGCAGTGGCAGGCATAAGCTGCATCAGACCCTGAGCTCCTGCCCAGCTCTGCACATCTACCCTGAAACTTGACTCCTGGTAAATCATTGACGCAAGTAAACGCCAGTCCCACCCAATCTCTTCGCTGTACTCCTTTATGATCTCATCATACGGCGAAATCCTTCCGGTTGAGAGCGTAAAGTATTCGCTCCTGACCCTTCTGGCGGAATAGGGATTATGAAAGTATTTGGCGTACAAAAACCTGTAATCGTTAGTCTCCCTGAACTCTTTCATCCACCGGTTAATTTCATGCCTCAACGAATCGTCACCTTTTCTTACTGCCCATGCTTGTTTCTGATATAAACTTACAGGCGTTTCAGTGTCCAGAACATCGTAATAGGTAGCATTCACATTTGCCAGATTCTCATCGCTTACAGTATAATCTATCTCTCCTGAAGCAACCATGGCTATCAGATCTTCAACCGGGAGTGATTTTTCAACCACATAAATAGTGTCGCCAATCTCTTCGGAAAGATTTCTGAGCCTGGAAGAAAAGGCAGAGTTATCCTGAATATGCACAGTTTTACCTGCCAGGTCAAGCACGTTCCTGATCATCTCCTTTTCCATGTCACTATTACTCATCTGTTTCCATCCGGCCGGTTTACGCTGTACAAGAACCTGCCGGGTATGATTATGCGGTTCGGTAAAGTCGAATAACCTGTTTCTATCGCCTGTGACTGTGAGATTCATTGCAAGGAGGTCGTATTCACCTTTCTGAAGGTTCTCAAAGCTCTCATCCAGATCATTGCTCACTTTGATGTCAATTTCGACACCCAGCTCATCTGCCATTATATTGAGCAACTCATACTGGTAGCCCATCGGGGCTCCACGGTAAACAAAATAGTTTACAGAGTTATAGTCTGTTACAGCAACAATCCTGTTTTCCTCCCTGAAACGGGAGTAGGTTTCTTCTTCTTCCGTTTCGCTGCAAAAAGACAAAAAGGGTATTATCAAAAGCCCGATTATTAAGTTCCTGTATTTTTTGCCCTTGACAGAAGCCATTTTACGTAACATTATTATTTTATTATTTTAATTTTCAGCATATTGTTAAAAATCCGCAAAGATAACATAACGTTAGTAAAACAAAAATATTTTATTATTGTTCATTCAAAAAAGCCGAAAGTTTCAACAAAGAATCGCGAATTGCCCCTAAGTTCAGTCATAAAAAGTCCACGATACCCCTAGCTTGAACATCTGCCTGTTCATGGGGTGGTGCAGGACAGTAAAGTATTGGGGGCCCAGAAACCCGGCATTCAGGTGTTCTCCCTTTAAAAACATCCTGAAGCGGTTTTTGTGCTGGAAACTGATGAAAAAATCGAGATAGGGGTAATTACCAAGCATTTTCTCTTCCTGGATGTAAAATTGTGCTGTGGCAGGCTGGTAAGCATATGCATAAAATGGGGTGTTGTAATATATATCAAACCCTGCCTGTGCCTGAAGCATGCCGTCCAGAAAAAAATGTTCGTAAAAAATTGAGCTGTAGATGGAGATTGCAGGAAGCGGCAGCACACTTTGATTGCCAGATGTCTGATAGTAGATCTTATTCCTGAAATTAAACCTCCAGAGGTTAAGGTCTTTCTTCAACCATGCTGTGACTACCGGAAAGGCTGAACTGTACTGTGCAGGATTTGCAGATCTGTCCATATAAATGTGGTTGTTGAGAACAGCCATTTGAACTCCTGCTTCAAGTTCCCGTTCAGGCATGCTGAAGGAACCGCCGACAGTACTCTGACCGGAATGCCTGAAATCGTTCTCCCACATAAAATGATTGGATGAATAACTGTTTAAAAAAACTGAAGGTTTTGTCTCTTTCTGTTCAATGAAAAGTTTCAAAAGTGAGCGGTTTCGTCCTTCAAGCAGATTAAGCAGAGCTGTTGCTGATATGCTGTATTCTCCCTGCTTGTAACCGCTAAAATAAAGATTTGCTGAACCAGTCAGTTCAAGCCTATCAGAAATGGAGCTTTTGCCGGTCACTACCAATGCATTGTTATGATGGGATGAGCCGGCACGACTGATGAATGTTGTATCTGTCTCTCCCTCACCTAAATAAGTCACAATTGTATCTTGTGGCATACTATAGCTGTATTTGACCATCTCGTTTTTAATGCCGCCTTTCAATGAAAAGCTGAAAGAACGTGTCTGTATACCCGGCAGTTCAGCTATCAATGAGTTGGATATGTTACGGTATGCAGTTGAATCAAGAGTCCTGGATGAGTTTATAAAGAAATTTTCGTAAAAACCGGGAGATGGTGCAGGATCTTCATATGTGCGCCTTAAATTCTCGTAATGAAAAATATGGAAAAGCTTAATCTGTTCAATAGAAAAAATATCATCTTCATCCTCTATTCCGGTTTCAAAAGGAGTAAATGACTGGGAAACGAAAAAATGATTATTCCTGACGATATTTATAACATTATTCAATCTGACTGGAAGGTCGGTTGTTGAAAGTTGCATGTCAGCCAGGCTCCCGTCATCTTCGAGTCCGCCGCTCTCGTTGTTGTTAACAGAGTTAAGGTTGAGTAATGCATGTAGTGAGTACCGGTCAGCAAAGTAGTTGGAAAATAAAGTTATTGCATTTGTCCGTACTTCCTGCTCCCTGTACTGTCCTTCTGAATTGATATTAAAATACCTGAATCCGAGGTTAAAATCGGGTGTCACATTTTGTGTATGCAGCACTCCGAAATTTTTTTCATTTTCGTCGCTTGGACCTCCGGTTGTGAAATCGAGTTTTGAAAACGGTCTTCTTGTATCGTAAAAAACCGCCTTATCAGGATGATGGAGGTATAGCTTGAAAGGGTCGAGAAATATCAGGTCGTTATTCCTGGTGAACCTTTTCTTAAATATATTGGACTTGCTTGCCAGTCCGGCATTCCCTAAAAATGAAGCCGATATACTGTGACTGAAAACAGGATTATGTACCTGGAAAGAGGTGAGAAATGTATCAATGCCTGCAGGTTTTTCGGTTGTATAAAAATCTCCCAGTTTCCATGCATTTATAATCTGTTCCGGCTCCGGTCCTTCATTTGCTTCTTCTTCGCTCTGACCGGAAGCCTTCAACACCGTTGTTGATAAAAGCAGTAAAACAGCAGCAAGTTTTAAAAATGGCAGTCTGCTCATCTCATAATGATTATCCGGACAAAAATTCCTTCAAAAGTAATGAAAGGAAATCACAATTGCACATTGCAATCGAGTAGGAGGAAAATAAAATAGTTTTCCTCCTATTTTATTTTCCGACCTCTCACACCACCGTACGTACGGTTCTCGTATACGGCGGTTCCTTATTT
>SL_3KL_010_SEDDRAFT_10003230_pt1 | contig 14847 bp, 11 predicted proteins | sample SodLakKL_010_SED_2_FD_10381 | JGI IMG/M metagenome (IMG submission 10381)
AGCAATGCCCGGTATCTATACCAATGATCCGGCATCAAATGTCCAGCATCAAAACCAACTGTCCGGAATCAAAACCAACTGCCCGGAATCAAAACCAACTGTCCGGAATCAAAACCAACTGTCCGGCTGCCGGAAACATCCACCCAGTTTCTTTTGCTCCGGCAAGATAACTGGTTCCGGACATCCATTATCCATCTTTTCTAATACGCGATTAATCCGTATGTTCCACCCTCCATAACTTCATGATAAACGTAAGAAAAAGGACTGTGAATATTGCCGTTCCAAAAGAGACGGCTGACGGTGAAACACGTGTTGCACTGACCCCTCCCATCGTATCAAAAATCGTGTCGGACGGCCTGACCGTGACGGTGCAGAAGGGGGCTGGATTGCAGGCCACGTTCACCGATGCCGACTATGAACAGGCTGGCGCAACTGTGGAAGACGGCGTCGACGAGCTCTACCGCCACGCCAGCGTGGTGCTCAAGGTACAGAAACCGACTTCCGGGGAAATCGGGATGATGGCGCCCGGGACGACCCTGATATCGTTTCTCTGGGCGCTTTCCGACCCGAATCTGGTCGGGCAGCTGAAAAATGCCGGGATCACCGCTATCGGGATGGATGCCCTCCCGCGCATCAGCCGCGCACAGACAATGGATGCGCTCAGCGCCATGAGCTCCCTGGCCGGATACAAATCCGTGCTCCTGGGGGCCAATGCCCTCGGAAAATACCTTCCCATGCTCGTCACCGCGGCCGGCACCATACCGCCTGCAAACGTGCTGGTGCTAGGTGCCGGCGTGGCCGGACTCCAGGCCATTGCCACGGCACGCCGCCTGGGGGCCGTTGTGGAGGCATTCGATGTGCGTCCCGCCGTAAAGGAGCAGGTGGAAAGCCTGGGCGCGCGCTTCATCGACGTCCCCGGAATGGATGAAGATGCAGAAACCAGCGGCGGCTACGCTCGCGAGCTGAAGGAAGAGACCCGGAAACGTCAGCAGGAGGTGCTCCGCGAGCACATCCGCAAAAGCGATCTGGTCATCACTACGGCGCTGATCCCTGGCAAGCCGGCCCCCCGGCTGATCACAGCAGAAATGGTCGGCGACATGGCACCCGGATCGGTCATCGTGGACCTGGCCGCAGAACAGGGCGGAAACTGCGAACTGACCCTGTCCGGGGAAGATCATTTCACCGACAACGGCGTGATCATCCGTGGTCCTCTCAACATCCCCGCCGCCATGCCCGTACACGCTTCGCAGCTGTACGCCCGGACCATCCACACCCTCCTGAAACATCTACTCAGGGACGGCCGTCTGCATCTTGATTTCGAGGACGAGATCACGAAACAAGCCACAATCACCCATGACGGCAAGATTGTCAGCCCCCTGCTTTTACATTCAAAGCCGTGATATTCACGTCCATTCCCCTAAACTGATTCGCCATGGATCTTTTGTTCGTCCATCTGTTCATATTTGTCCTTGCGGCATTTGTCGGATTCGAGGTGATCTCGAAAGTCCCGCCTACGCTGCACACACCGTTGATGTCCGGGGCCAACGCCATTTCCGGCATCACCATTGTAGGCGCGCTTCTGGTCGCAAGCCACACCGGCTGCGTCATCACCTGCCACCTCGGCTTCATCGCCATCATTTTTGCAACCATCAATGTGGTTGGCGGCTTCATGGTCACCGACCGGATGCTGGAGATGTTCAAAAAGAAGGGGGATGAGTGATGAATCCACTGGTACCTGAATTTCTGTCGGATTTTGTCCCGACACTCATCCACCTCTCGTATCTGCTGGCATCGGTGCTTTTCATCCTGGGGCTTAAACGCCTCTCCTCGCCAGCCACGGCCCGCTCCGGAAACCGCCTCGCGGCACTCGGAATGCTCATCGGTGTCGCCGTCACCCTCTTCAACCGTGAAATCATATCCTTCCAGTACATCATTGCAGGAATCCTCATAGGGGCTGTCATCGGTGCTGTTCTGGCGCGCAGGGTAAAGATGACATCCATGCCGGAGCTGGTCTCCATGTTCAACGGCTTCGGCGGGATCGCATCCGCTCTCGTTGCCAGCGGCGAGTATTTCAGGATAGCCCCTGCGGTCTTCGCGACGCAGGAGCTCACGGCCCTGGCGGTCTCGCTGCTCGTCGGTACCATGACCTTCACCGGCAGTCTCGTCGCTTTCGCCAAACTCCGCGGTATCATCGGCGGTGCACCGGTCGTGTACCCCGGATACAAGGTTGTCAACACCCTGGTCTTCGTCGCATTTCTCGTGTTCACCTCCCTCTTCTTCCTGGATCCCGGCAACACGGGACTGTATCTCGTACTGGCCGGGATCGCCCTGCTGATCGGCCTGCTGCTCGTCCTTCCGATCGGCGGCGCCGACATGCCCGTCGTGATATCCCTGCTCAACTCCCTCACCGGACTGGCGGCATCGGCCACCGGCTTCGTCCTGCACAACCATCTCCTGATCGTCAGCGGCACGCTGGTCGGGGCTGCCGGACTCATTCTCACCCTGATCATGTGCAAGGCGATGAACCGGCCGCTCTTCAACGTACTCTTTGGCTCATTTGGCGGAAACGGGGTGGATACGGGTCTGCCCGGGACGGCGGGCGGAAAAACCGTCAAGGAGGTGACCCCGTCCGATCTGGCCATCATGGCCGCATATGCCCGGCGCGTGGTCATCGTTCCGGGATACGGTCTGGCTGTCGCACAGGCGCAGCACGCGGTCCGAGAGGTGGCGGATATGCTGGAAGCCCGGAAAGTGGATGTGCGCTACGGTATCCACCCGGTGGCCGGACGCATGCCGGGACATATGAACGTGCTCCTGGCGGAGGCCAACGTCCCCTATCCGCAGCTGTTCGACATGGATGATATCAACAAGGAACTGCCCAAATCCGACCTGGTGCTTGTAATAGGCGCAAACGACGTGGTGAATCCGGATGCCCGCCTCAACACATCCAGCCCCATTTACGGCATGCCGATCCTGAATGTGGATCAGGCTCAGAACGTGGTGATATTCAAGAGGAGCCTGAACACCGGGTATGCCGGCATCGACAACCAGCTGTTCTATGCCGACAACAGCTACCTGTTTTTCGGTGACGCCAAAAAGTCCCTGGAGTTGCTGCAGGAGTCATTGAAAGAGCTGTGATTCCAGATGCATCACGATGACACCGGCGCGGCGGATTCCGGGACGTACGAACGCCGGGCCACCCGAACGCCGGGTCGTCCGGCTTCTATGCACAAGGCGCCATGCGCCTAATCGTGCGCCACTTCCCGGCTCAGGACATCGGCGGCGACCAGGACCAGGAGTGATGCCAGGAGTCCAACGGCAAGCTCCCCGCCCAGACCGGTAAACAGGAAGATGAGGCCGCCGGCGACGGCTCCAAGTATGGCAAAAGCCATGCAGACGGCAAGGCCCGGACCGGAATCCCCCACGAGTCCATTGTATATCCATCCCACAACAACGCCGATAAACAGAAGTGTAACGAATGTACCCATCATAAATCCGGTTTATATTCAGTAATTTTGATGTGCAGGCGGAAGCCCCTGGGAGGTATGCTCGGCCATCCCGGAGCCTGGCGCCTTGGAAAAGTCGCAAAAAGTCGCATAAGATACGAATATTTCGGATATACGCGGAATGGAGATCGTCAGGAAAATTATCCATATCGACATGGACGCTTTTTTCGCTTCTGTGGAACAGCGGGATGATCCCTCTGTGAAGGGGAAGCCGGTGGTGGTGGGCGGATCGCCGCAGGGACGCGGCGTGGTGGCGGCCGCCAGCTACGAAGCGCGGAAATTCGGGATACGCTCAGCCATGCCCGCCGCCCACGCACTGCGCCTTTGTCCCGACGTCATCTTCATCCGTCCCCGCTTCGATGTCTACAAACAGGTCTCCCTGCAGATACGTGAGATTTTCCACGAATACACGGATCTGGTGGAGCCGCTTTCCCTTGATGAAGCGTACCTGGATGTGACCGAAAACAAGCCCGGCAATCCTTCGGCCACGCTTATCGCCCGCGAAATCAAGCAGATGATACGACAGCAGACCGGACTCACCGCCTCTGCCGGAATTTCATGCAACAAATTCTTGGCCAAAATTGCATCTGACTTGCGGAAACCGGACGGAATCGCGCTCATCACGCCTGAAAAAGCCTCCGGTTTCATCGCCCGCCTGCCCATCGGCAAATTCCACGGCATCGGCAAGGCCACCGAAGCCAAAATGCACCGCCTTGGGATAAAAAACGGCGCCGATCTGCGTTCCTGGTCGCGCTGGGACCTGAACAAGCACTTCGGCAAGGTCGGCGCATTCTACTACAACATAGCCCGGGCCATCGACGACCGCCCGGTCCGCACCGAGCGTATCCCGAAATCCATAGGAAAGGAAAAAACGTTTGAAGAGGATGTAGATTCCGTTGAATGGCTGGCCGGATTCCTTACCACTTTAAGCGACAAAGTCGCTGATCGCATGCAACGGGAAGGCGCGGAAGCCCGCACGGTAACCCTGAAACTGCGCTATGACAATTTCGAAAGCATCACGCGCAGTTTTACGCCCGGATACCTGGTTTCCGAAGCCGCAGAAATTGCAGACCTGGCAGTCCGTCTGCTGCGGGAAACCGATGCCGGACAAAGAAAGGTGCGGTTGATCGGTGTAACCGTGTCCGGCTTCCTGAGGGAGGGGAAAAGCACGGACGGCGGACACCAGATGTCGCTGCCACTTGAATAGTGCGGCTATGTCGTTATTTCTCCGGCGGTACGGTTATTTCGCTGCCGTGTAAATCGGTCCGGTATCTTTCCTGATCGGTTCGAGCGATATCAGATACACGTATATGGCCTTCAGATCATCCTCGGTCATCCTGGCATAGGCCGCCCAGGGCATCGGGGAATCAGGATAGACCCTTCCGGCAAGAAACCGCTGGACGAACGCCTCTTCGGTCCAGCCAAACATGATCCCCGTCTCGGGATCCGGCGTAATATTCGGGGTCACATACACCATTCCGGGTTCAGAGGAAGACATTGGAAACCCACCGGCAAAACGCTCCCCGATGTAGGACCCATCCTTGAGATCCCTTTCGGTATGGCATGCCATGCATGCCGTTACGTTATTTGCCAGATAGGCACCATATTCAATGATATCATCTCTGTCCGGACGGTAACGGGAGGCGCCCTCTCCCCAGTCGACAGGCCCCATCCCAAACGACATGATCGCTTTGCCAAGCAGGTTGAAGTTGTTGTCCGGCACCTCGTTTTCAACAGGCGGCTGACTTCTCAGGTACGCGATTACATCGTGTATGTCCTGGTCGCTCATCAGGTGAAAATCCATGAGCGGGAAAAGGGCGCGTCCCTTTTGACTCACGTTGGCGCGCAAGGCCCGCTTCAGCTCCGCATCCGTGTAGCCCCCGATCCCGGTGTGCATGTCCGGGGTCAGGTTGGATGATGTGATCCGGCCGATTTCAAAGTCCCAGTAGTTGCCGCCGCTCAGCGGAACATATTCACCGGCATCCAGGGCGGCCCACTTGTCCTTGGTCGTGTGGCAGTAAGCGCAGTGTGCCGGTCCGTATACCAGGTAGCGACCGTTCTCAACGGCATCCGGCGTCATCGCCACCTGAAAGGTCTTGTCCAGCGGGACGTCAAAGGTCCGGTCCCACGAATTCTGAACATAGATCAACAGGGCCGCCACGATTACCAGCAGACCCGACATGAGGTACAATACCCACTTCAGCAAAGCCTTCATAAGCTGCCCCCTTCTGGATTGGGTTGATTTTTCTGGCTACCACTCCCCCAGGAGTGCCTTTCCGCTATTGACCGGCCCGACCCGCCTATCGGGGAATTGTCTTGCTGTAAATGTAATATAATTTTAAAATCATGCAAACACTTGTTTATAAATTATCTATATGCAACATGCTGTCATTGCGTGTCTTATACAGGAACAGGTGTCGTGGATACACACCGGTTTCCGGTCGTTGGCTGGGGGCGGTTGGGACAACAGGCGGCGGGTTGTGCTTTTCGGGCTCGACACGGCAGAGCCGCTCGGCACCGCATCACGCCCCGGTGAGGATCCTGTGCTTCATGTGGTAGATGGCCCGGAAAAACGGTCCCCATGGAACCGAGGCCATGATTCGCAAGTCCTGATCGAACCGTGTTTGTTCTTCCAGGAACTGGAGGATGCGATCGAAGCGGTTTTTACGGAAGAGCTCGTAAAAGATGGTCAGAGAAGCCTCCGGATCCCGGTGCAGATTGAAGAGCAGCAGCATATCGTAAACCCGAAAGCGGTACGGGGACATGATGTCGGAGGGCGGATTTTTCCCCCGGGCAAGGGCATCGGCAATGGCGGCGCTGTGTTTCTGGATCCGGGTGAAGGTATACCCGGTGGAGGGCTTGGTGAGACCGCCCATCGTCCCCACATTCCAGACATTGCGACAGTAGCGGGCCGGATAGCGGCGATCTTCCATCGGAATCACCCCTTTTTCGGTGTATTCGATCTCATAAGAACCCGGCGGCTGCCCGAGGCGCTCTTCGATATACGTCTCAAGCCCTTGCCGGTAAGCCTCGTCCGTGATCACTTCCGGCGAGAACAGGGTGTATTCCACCAGCGCATCCCTGCTGCTGAAGGGCAATACATAGGCAAACGTGATCCCGTTTTTCTGCGGAACATCAAAATCCATGAATGTTGCCGACTCCGGGTCAAAGACCGGCTCGGTCGTACGGATATGCCACCCGGCAAAATGCTGCAGCAGCGACAGATCGAGTTTTAGCCGGTTGAACCCCGGCGGACGCAATGCGCTCTGGAAGATATGTCCTGCCGTAAAGGGTCCCTCCGCCGTACGCATGACAGCAGATCCACTTTCAAATGCAAAGCCGCCTATATCCGCTTCCAACAGGGTCACATTGGGGCTCTGTCGTGCCAGCTCCAGTATCTTGCCGGCATAATCGTCACTCTTTACGCAATGATAGCGGTATTTCTCGAGGGTTTCCGAAAAGAAGGTGTTCCGAACGCGGACTTCCAGTTTATCCCAGGTGTGATGGATAAGATCATCGAAAGGCACATGGCGGTCATCCCAGAAACACCAGGTCTTGTCGCGCAACGGCTGCAGGGACCGGTCCGCCAATAGGATGCGGCGATCCCTGAGTTCCTCTCTCTGGAGGAAGTTCCACACCAGACTGAGTCCGGCTGCACCGGCACCGGCAATGATAAAGTCAAAATGTCGGGATGCTGTCATGGCAACAAATCCTCCCGGGAACGGGACTGCGGTTTCAGGTGAATGTAATGGAAGTTCAGGATAAATGTGGCATGGACTCTTACAGCACCACCCTGCCAGCTGCAAACCCCTACCAGTGCAAACCCCCGCAACTTACGGAATGTCTGGATGAAGCGGAATCAGGCGGCACTTGCAGGCATTGATAACAAGACCGTCCTGCGCCAAATGGTTCCCAAACACCTGTTAAGATTTCTGTCGACCCTTCTTGGCCTCGGGGAAGTTGTACCGTCTTCAGCGTGACGCTGAGGATCGGCCTTTGTTTTTGCCGCGAGTGTCGTATTTTAGAGCTTTGACAATACATATTCACCATATTCAGCTTATCATGACGCGCCGTTTTGTTTCCCTGCCATCCCATCGTGGAGGCATCGCACAACTGACACCCGTGCACCCCCGCCTTGCGGCTCTTTTTTTTGGCATCCTTTTCTCAACATCGCTGCTGCTCGGCCCCGTTTCCGGACTCGCCACAGAACGAAACGAAGAAAGCGACATCCGGGAACAATATGAAGATATCGCTTCAGAGATCATCCGCCAGGCGACTTCCACACATCGCGCCTATGAGCGGCTGGCGTATCTGAGCGACTATTTCCCTCACCGCCTCAGCGGCTCGGAAATGCTCGAGGATGCGATCGACTGGACACTGGCGGAACTGGAACGCGACGGCATCCCGGTCATCCGGACACAGGATGTGGAAGTGCCCCACTGGGTCCGCGGCAACGAATACGCCAGAATGGTACATCCGTACGAGAAAGACCTGCCGATGCTCGGACTTGGCGGAAGCATCCGCACGCCCGAAGAAGGAATAACAGCGCAAACCGTAGTAGTGGAAAGCTTTGAAGAACTTCAGGAACGGCGCGACGAGGTTCCCGGAAAGATCGTTATCTACAACCAGCCGTTCCATGACTACGGTCAATCTGTTCAGTATCGCGTATGGGGTGCCGACAGGGCCGCCGAACATGGCGCAGTCGGCGCACTTATCCGGGCCGTATCCCCCAATTCCATGGGACATCCGCACACCGGCATGATTCGCTACTCGGGCGATGTGCCCCGGATCCCCATCGCCTCCATTTCAGCCGAGGACGCCATGCTGCTGCACCGGTTCGACCAGCGCAGCGATCCTGCCACCGTGACCCTGTACATGGAAGCGGAACTGAAACAGGAGCCAGCCATTTCCCGGAACGTCATCGCGGAGATCCCGGGATCGGAATATCCGGAGGAAATCGTGGTCATAAGCGGACATATCGACTCCTGGGATGTCGGACACGGCGCAATGGATGATGGCAGCGGCGTGGTGGTCACGTGGGAAGCCCTGCGCCTGCTCCACGAAATGGGTCTCCAGCCCAAACGCACCATCCGGCTTGTCTTCTGGACCAACGAGGAAAACGGGGTGATGGGCGGACGCGCCTACCGCGACAAGGTGATCGAAAAAGGAGAGCTGGAGCGCCACCAGCTTGCCTTCGAGGTCGATTTCGGGGTGTTTGAACCGCTTGGATTCGGCTTCCAGGGGTCAGGGGAAGCATTGGAAATGCTCAAGCCCATCGCCGATCTCATGTCGCCCATGCGGGACATGCATCTGCGCGAAGGATCGTACGGAACCGTGGATATCGGTCCGCTCTATCGAGAAGGGGTTCCGATCATGGGATTGGATGTGGTCACCGACAAGTACTTCTGGTATCACCATTCATTGAAGGACACCATCGATAAACTGGATCCGGATGAAGTCGCCGAGTGTGTCGCCGCCGTCGCCGTAATGGCGTTCATCGTGGCCGATATGCCGGAACGCCTGCCCTGGTGAGCGCTGCCTGGCCTGATGGGTATCGTCTGTCCTGGTGACCAGCGTCTATTCTGGCGAGCATCGCCTGCTCTGGTGGGCTTTGCATGTCCTTGCGTCTAAAGCCACAATACCTGAATTATGGATGCGTGATGTAACATGCGCGTGGCAAAAGCATCCTTTTATTACATGCCTGGTGCGTAAGCAACCTCATGTGACACGTCCGGAGTAAAATGCGGCGGCCCCCGGTCACCTGTGGCATCATGCCGTCCAGACCACTGGAAACCATCTGCTTGCTTTACGATGTTTTACATGCCTGGAGTTTTTATTACATTGCCGGGTAGACACAGGGTATTATTGTGGAATCCGTGCCAGGTACATCCAACCAATCCTATTTGCCATGAAAATAATGAACTCCATTCCTGTCCGGCAGACAGCCGGCTTTTGCAATTATTGCATCTTCCTGTTTGGTTTTGTATTCCTGTTTGCAACCGGCCTGCAGGCGCAGTCGGTAATACCCGGCCATTCCGGATCCGGACACAGCCAGTCTGACAACCTGCTCTTCACTTCGGAATTTTCAGCCCTGCATAACGGCAGCACTGCAATCAATGCCGACCGCAGCAGGACAATGTTTCGTTCATGGAGCCCGTTCGCCGGTGAAAGCTTTTCCACCGTGAAACGGAAGGGCCTGACCGATGACCCTCCCGAACCAATGGATGCCCGCGATGCTTTCGCCATTGCCAATGCGTTCATGGCGGTTGAGGATACGGATGCCCGGCCTATCAACATGTACGGAGAGGATACCAGCCTGTACGATGACTTTGAATTCAAGCAGACCGCGGAACAGAACGGGATTGTCCCGACGGGCGAAAGCTATTTCTGGGAAGTCGCCTACCTGAATGATGTCGACTCCCTCATCCATTTCGCACTGGTGGTCGGATCCGAAGTCGTTGAATACGATGCCATTGACATCCGGGAATTCCCGCCGCAAGAACTTCCGCCCATTCCTTTGTCCGAGCTGAAATCCATCCCGGCAGATTTCATCTCCAGCAAGGCTGCTCTTACGGCAGCCCTCGGGTACGGTCTCGACGAGCTGCTCACTATCACCGAACTGGACGGCTGGTTCACTCTTGACTACAACCTGGGTGGTTTTTTCTTTGAATATCCCGACATACTGGATTCCGATTCGCCGGTCTTTTGGGATGTGCTTTTCGATGGCCATGCCTGGGACAATGAGGAGGAACGCAATGTATGGGTGGAATCCGATTTCCTGATCGATGCCCTGACCGGCAATCTGCTCGGCAAGCTTGTCTTCACCAGCGAAGATGAATTTGAGGTCGCGGATTTTATCGAAATTTATTCCCTGATAGAGAATGAGATACAGGATACGAACGAAAATGCGGCGCTGATCCAGGCTTTCGGCAGGGAAGATATCATGCTGCCAGGGATGCCATCAGGCAAAACCATTGAATGGATGGGAGTCTGGTTCGATGCCGGCACAGAGTTCGTTTATATGTTCCTCACTAGAGGCGACGATATCTATGCCCGCAATTTCTTCCCGTTGAGCGACATCCCGGAAGAGGAACGGCCGCCCGAAGGCCACTTCCGGGCTATCGATCTCCGGTTCGGCTCCGAACACGCACTCAGCGTCTCCCTGGATGCCGGTTTGCGGGAGCAGCTCGAACAGGTCCCGCCGGATGCATTCGCGCGCATCGACTACCATCTCCACAGCGGGTATGCCATGTTCCCGGATATCCTGGACGAGGAATCCAATCCGTTCTGGCATCTTGAGGTGCATATCGAGACCTTCAACGAAGAGTGGCAACGCATTTACCACAAAATCTACAATCACCTGGTGGATGCGGTCACCGGCGAATATCTGGGCGCCACCACGGAAACTTCCGCTGACGAGGGTCATGAGTTGCCCGACCGCGTGGTGCTTCACCAGAACTATCCCAACCCGTTCAACCCCGAAACCCGGATCCTGTGGGAAATGAATGCCGAACAACAGGTGACGCTTTCGGTCCATGACCTGCTGGGACGGAGGGTCGCACAGCTGGTCGATGCGACGTATCAGGCCGGAGTGCACTCGGTAACCTTTGACGCATCAATGCTTTCCAGCGGCATCTATATCTACCGTCTTGAAGCCGGCGGAAACGTGTTGAACCGCAAAATGACCGTGGTCAAATAAAGAAAGTTTTCCTGACAGTAAATAACCGGATATCCAAACCGGATCCAATGGAAAGCCAGTTGGATCCGGTTCTTTTTTCATCACCGGGCTCATTCCCGGTTATTTTAATCATCCGCGGTCTTTTCCTTTTCCGCTGACGCCTTTCCTGCCAGACCCTTTTTTCTTCACGAATGGAGCATAAAAAGGCTCTTTTTTTGCTTTTCCTGATGCCTTGCCGGTTTTGGCTTTCTTTTTCTTTTTAACGTTTTTGGCTGCTTTGTTCCGCGGATGATCTCCCGGATCAAATTCACTTTGTTCCTCAAAGCCCCCGGTGTGTCCATCTGCAGATCGCCATGGTTTTCGACCGCCCTGCCTTTCTTGTTTTCGTCCGCCCTGTCTCTCAGGTTTTCTCCGACTCGCGGGATCTGACCGGTCCTTCATTTCCTGGCTTTCGCCTTTTGTTTCGTGATCGGAACCGCGGTAGCGGTCCGGCACGGACGATTTCTCCTGCATCTTCAGCAGTGCGGCCGCCACTTCGACGGGTGCAAAGCCACCCTCGGCAATAGCTTCGATCTGCTCTACATACGGACGAAGTCCGCCCGATTCCAGCACTTCCCGCACCTCGTCGCGTACCCCGTCGCGCACCGATGCCGCCACCTCTTTCATGGATGGCAGCGGAATGACCGGAAAGCGCATCTTCAGCTTGTTCTCGATGTAGCGGATGTTGCGGTACTTGCGGCCGGTTGCAAACGTGTAGGCCACGCCGGTTTTGCCGGCCCGGCCGGTGCGACCGATACGGTGGACGTAATACTCGGGATCCTGCGGGATGTCGTAATTGAACACCGCATCCACATTTTCCACATCGAGTCCGCGCGCAGCCACATCGGTGGCCACCAGCACTTCTATCCGACCTTCGCGGAAAGAGCGCATCACCTTGTCGCGCACCCGCTGGGTCATGTCCCCGTGCAGCGCATCCGCGGCATATCCACGCGAACGGATATCCTCAACAAGCTGGTCGCAAGTCCGTTTTGTGTTGCAGAAAACCAGGGACAAGGTATAGTTCTGCAGGTCTATCAGCCGGCAGAGGCCTTCTGTGCGCATGGAGTCGCGCACTTCCACAACATAGTGGGTGACCCCCTCTGCCGACGGGGTTTTTCCCTCCACCGTCACGGTGACGGGGTCGTTGAAATACTGGGCCATGATCTTGCGGATCTCCGGCGACATGGTGGCCGAAAACATGACTGTCTGTCGCATGACATCCTCCGGTGTGTAGCTCAGGATGGTCTCGATATCCTCCCGGAATCCCATGTTGAGCATCTCATCGGCCTCGTCCAGCACAACCATCTTGAGCAGGTTCAGGGACAGCGTACCGCGCTTGAGGTGATCGATCACACGTCCCGGCGTTCCCACCACGATCTGCGATCCGTCTTTTATCTGTTTGATCTGCCGTTGGATGGGCTGTCCGCCATACACCGGGGTCGCGTGAATGCCGTCTATGTATTTTGCAAGCTTGATGATCTCGCCGGTCACCTGCACGGCCAGTTCGCGGGTTGGACACATTACGATGGCCTGGACCGTCCTCAGTTTCGGGTCGATATCCTCCAGCAGCGGAATGGCGAAGGCGGCGGTTTTGCCGGTGCCGGTCTGTGCCTGTCCGGCCACATCGCGCCCCTCGCGGATCGTGGGGATGGCGGCGGCCTGTACTTTCGTGGGTGCTTCGTAGCCCATCTCCTTTATCGCTTTCAGGATGGGCGCACTGATGCCAAGATCAGTAAATTTTTCTGTATTCAATGTCTTCTGTATTTGTATCGATTGGATTGTTTGCTATCGGAACGGTCGTGTTTCAATGTACCCTGTCGCCCGAAATCATCCAATGATTCATCGCAGGACAAGCTGTCCATTCATCGTTTTTGGCGCTTTAAAGCGTCCAGGCAATCTGGTTGACCATTCTATCTCCCTTATCGTCGTTGCTTTCATGTACTCGTAATCTTCAGGGAAGGGAGGATATGTGCAGTCTCGTTCAGCAAGGAAGGCGTAGCCATTAAGATACGAAAATAATTGCTTCCGGAACAGAACCCCTAAAATGCCCCTTCAGAGCCGGCAAAGCGTGCATTCTGCCGAAGGGCTTTGGCCAGCAGGCGGCGGTACTCTTTTGCACCGATCTCCCGGCATCCGAACCGGGCAAGGTGCGTGGTGTGAAACTGGACGTCCCAAAGCCGGAATCCCCCATCCACCAGTACCTGATGGCAGTGCCAGAGCGCCACTTTGCCCATTTCCGGGGCTCTCTGGAACATGGACTCGGCAAAAAATGCCGCACGCAGCGAGGCGCCGTAGACGCCGGCCACCAGCCTGTCATCCTGCCATATCTCGACCGAATGAGCGTGTCCGAGCTCGTGCAGGGCCTCGAAGGAGGCGATGATGCGATCGGAGATCCAGGTCGAATCGCGATCGGCGCATCCCTCCATCACGCCCCGGAAGTCTTCGTTTACGGTCCACCGGTAGGGTTTTTTGCGGATGAGGCGTTGCACCTTCTTTGAGACGCGGAATTCCTCGAGGGGAATGATGCCGCGGCGGCGGGCGGAATACCAGTTTATTTCCGAGTCGTCCCGCGAATCCGCCATGGGAAAAATCCCCTGTGCATAGGCCTGCAACAGGATTTCCGGCGGGATGATACGCGGTTGGTTTTCCCTGTTATCTGGTGCTTCCGGCACGTTCTTCAAAGGCTGTGAGTGCGGCTTCCACGCGGTCGCGCCCGGCATAACCGTCCAGCCAGTCCCCGGGCAGCGCATCCATGCCGCCAAGCGCCCCGAACAGGCTGCCGAGATAGAAGCAGGAGGCCTCGCTGGCCCCGCCAAGATTGGCTGCCGCTGTGACGGCCGTTTTGAAATCATCGTGATGGCGGTAGAAGACGGCGCCGACAAAAGTGATCATATCCTCGGCAAGCTTGCTCACTCCGCCGCATGACTTTGCGATGTCTTCAAGTGGCTCGTCCATCATGGGCTCGGTCACCTGCATGCGCCGGCGGATCTTGTAGTCACCGGGGAAATGCCGCTCCGCTTCCAGTATGAATTTTGTGGCGTTCTCGAGGAAATGGTTGGCATCAAAATCCTTTTTTTCGAGGCCGTACAGATAGTCCAGGAGGCGCAGATAGAGCCAGATACTTTGCTGCCAGACAACGGAGGATGGGGTCAGCGACTGCATCCACGTGATCAGGTCCTGCGAGGAAACCCGGCCTTCATGCAGCAACCGGGCGGCAGGTATGGCAAAGGAAAAGGTGTAGTGTCCGCCATCGGGAAAGGGCGGCCATGCGAACGTGGTGGATTTGGGCCACTTTTCCGGGTACTTGTTCAATGCCTGCTTGACGGTGAATGCGAACTCCTGCAGATCGGGGAGCGGTCTGGCAGCGGCAAGTACGGACAGCAACGCCTCGGTCTGGCGCGCGGAGTGTCCCGCCGCGACCGGACTGAAATCTTCTGCTGCGGGCCGGTCCTGGAACCCGGTGATATTCCCGAATGTGGAGGCCACCTGTGCCGGTTTCATTCCCTCGGCCGGCATGCCGATCGCTTCTCCGATGGCCGCACCCAGGCACGTGGCCTGAAATCTGTTTTTGATCTTGTCTGACATAGATTCGCTCCGTTCTTCCTTTTCCTGAATGATACTTTT
>SL_3KL_010_SEDDRAFT_10003231_pt1 | contig 14844 bp, 13 predicted proteins | sample SodLakKL_010_SED_2_FD_10381 | JGI IMG/M metagenome (IMG submission 10381)
AGTTGGGCCGCTTCCTTCAATGCCTCCATGACCGCGGGCTTTTCCTCCTCGCCCAGGCCAATGCGCGCCGCCCAGGAAAGGGAATCTATGAGCTCTCCACGCTCTCCCATTCCCGGAACAGACGGCACTTCAACCAGATCCAGAAGCCCCAGCTCCTTCAAGTGGTCCTGAGAAACCCCCGAGGGCGCTTCCGTCAGGGGGCAGAAGGCGGTTCGGTTTTTGGGAAAGGCCGTGACTTCCCGAATGGAGGCGGTGTTGAGCAGCATGGAAACCACCCTGTCAAGGCCAAGGGCCAGCCCTCCATGGGGGGGTGCTCCGAAATCCAGTGCCCGAAGAAAAAAACCGAACTTCTCCTGTATTTCTGAATCGGAAAGTCCCAGGGCACGAAAAATCTTGAGCTGCAGACCCTTGTCGTTGATGCGGATGCTGCCTCCCCCAAGTTCCTCGCCGTTCATCACCAGGTCATAGGCCCGGGAGAGGAGAGCCAGAAGCCCCTGGCGGTCATGGGGATCGAAGTCATCACCGTGCGGGGATGTGAAAGGGTGATGATTTGAGGTGACTCCCTCTTCCGTGGCCTCAAAGAGAGGAAAATCCGTGACCCACAGGGGGCAGAAAGTATTGGGGGGAATGAGCCCCAATCTTTGGCCGAGATGAAGGCGCAACTGCCCCAAGGCGGAAACCACCGTCTCGTAGGATGGGTCGGCAATCATGAGGATCACATCGCCCGTGGCGGCTTCAAACCGATCCAAAATGGATCGGTTTTCCCCGTCGCTGAAAAACTGAACGATATTGGAATCCAGGTCCCCGTCCATCACGCGCATCCAGGTCATGCCCTTGGCCCCGAAGGAGGGCACGATTTCCTTGGCGTACTCGTTTTGCAGAACGTTCTTGCTGAGCTTTTCCGACTGGCCGCGCACATTGATGCCTTTGATGCACCCGCCGCGCTGAAGGATTTGCTTGAAAATTCCGTAGCGAGTGTTGTGAAAGATGTCCGTGGCCTCTACAAACCGAAGCCCGAAGCGCAGGTCCGGGCGATCGGTGCCATAGGAATCCATGGCTTCACGGTAGGTCATTCTTGGAAAGGGGCGGGGCAGAGGGATGGAACCGGCCTGAAACATGCGGCAGACCAATTCTTCTGTGAGTTCACAGATGAATTGCTCGTCCACAAAGGACGCTTCCAGGTCCAGTTGAGTGAACTCGGGCTGTCGGTTGGGCCGCAGGTCTTCGTCCCGAAAGCAGCGGGTCACCTGAAAGTAGCGCTCGAAACCAGCCACCATGAGCAGCTGCTTGAAAAGCTGGGGTGACTGGGGCAGAGCATAAAACTGCCCGGGAAAATGCCGGCTGGGCACCAGGTAGTCCCTGGCCCCCTCGGGGGTGCTTTTGGTGAGCATGGGGGTCTCCACTTCCACAAACCCCTGCTCGTCCAGGTAGTCACGGGCACACTTGATGATGCGGTAACGTTTGAAAAGATTCTCCTGCATGGTGGGGCGGCGCAGGTCCAGGTAGCGATACTGAAGCCTGAGGTCTTCGGCGACGGAATCGGTTCGCCTGGACCCGCCTTCCGCCAGCATCGCTTTTTCGGAGACTGGAAAAGGAAGGTGATGTGACCGGCTGAGAATGGTGAGCTCTTCCGCAGTGACCTCAATGGTGCCCGTTTCAATGTGGGGGTTTTCCGTACCCTGAGCCCTTCGGTTCACCCGTCCTGTGACCTCAACGCAAAACTCACTCCTCAGGGACCCCGAGAGCCTGCACACGTGGGAAGGGGTGACCTCCGGGCTGAAGACCACCTGAACGATTCCTGAACGATCCCTCAAGTGGATGAACAGGACATCTCCATGATCTCTCAGGGCATCCACCCAACCCGCAAGGCGCACCCTTTCCCCCACATGGGAAAGATTGAGTTTTCCACATGAAACTCGTCCATCCTTTGACATGCTTTGACTGCCCTTTCTTCATGAAGTGAAAAGGGATGCGGTGGCACCTCGGCCCTGACCCAGTCCCTTGGGGCCACCACGGCCGGCAGGGGACTTCCGCAGGCGCCGCCCGATGCCGTTCCCTCGAGAAGCACCACACATTCAGTTGCACTAATAACGGGGCGCCAGTATAAGTAAAACTCAAATAAATGAAAAGGATGGATTGAAGGACCATTCGTCGTCAGTCCGAAGGTGACCGGGAAACAACACTCAATGGAGAGAAAGGACCGCCAAAGGCATGAAAACCATCAAGATCATGCCCTGCCTGGACATGAAAAATGGCCGCGTGGTGAAGGGCATTCATTTCGTGGACCTCAAAGACGCCGGGGACCCCGTGGAAAATGCCGCCTTCTACCAAAAGGAGGGGGCCGATGAACTGGCCATGCTCGACATTGCCGCCACCCTGGAAAATCGTAAAACCCGCCTGGAATGGGTCAACAAAGTGTCATCGGTCATCACCATTCCCCTCACCATGGGTGGAGGCATTTCCACGTTGCAGGACATGGAAGATGTTTTCGCCGCGGGGGCGAGCAAGGTTTCCGTGAACAGCGCCGCAGTCCGCACTCCCGGGCTCATAGATGACGGCGCCAAAGCTTTTGGTCCGGACAGGGTGATCGTGGCCATCGATGGAAAACGCAATCCATCCATGGCGTCGGGATTTGAACTGGTGGTCGCAGGGGGCACGAAACCTGTGGGCAGGGATGCGGTCCAGTGGGCGAAGGAATGTGAGCAAAGAGGGGCGGGAGTCATCCTTCCCACCAGCATGGACGGTGACGGAACTCAAAAAGGGTATGATCTGGAGTTCACACGAGCCATTTCCAGGGCTGTGGGCCTGCCCGTCATTGCTTCGGGCGGTGCCGGCAGTCTCGAGCACTTTTATGAAGGAGTGGTTCAGGGAGGAGCAGAAATTCTTTTGGCCGCTTCAGTCTTTCATTATCGAACCCTCAGCATTCGTCAGGTGAAGGAATACCTGAAAGAAAAGGGTCTCCCTGTCAACCTGTGAAGGACGACATTTCACCGCAGGGGAAAAATGCCAGGCTTCAGTGATCCACCCTTTAAGGAGTGAATCAACGGGAGGAGTGTGAGGAAAATGGAGGCAAATGAGTTCCCATGAAGATATGGGTGGATGCAGACGCCTGTCCGGGCGCCGTCAAGGAATTGATCATCCGTGTGAGCCAGCGGCACAGAATCCCCGTGGTGTTCGTGGCCAACAAGCACATCGGTGTGCCCCTGTCAGCTCATATTGCAACGGTGCGGCTGGACAAGGATCCGGAAGCGGTGGATGAATACATGGTAGAGCATGCCCGGAGAGGGGACATGGCCATCACCCAGGACATTCCTCTGGCCTCCCTTCTGATCCCCAAGGGAGTGACCGTCATCACACCCCGCGGAGAACTTCATGCAAAAGGGAACATTGGGGAGCGCCTTTCCCTCCGCAACTTCATGCAGGACATTCGGGAGGCGGGTGGAACCACTCCGGGTCCATCTCCATTCACTCAAAAGGACAAACAGCGTTTCTCTGACACCCTTGACAGGGAGATCACCAAATTTTTGAAAGAGCGGGACTCTCAGAGCACCACTCCTCTTCAACCTTAGGGCCCTTCATCCTGTTCATTTTTTGACCCCTATCGATAGATGGCCAAAATTTCCCTCCACACCGGACTGGGCCCAGCACGCCTTCACGCCCAAAGCAGGAAAAATTTTCAAATCCCTCCAAAAAGTCTTTACTGCCCCTTCGATCACGGTGCGGATCATGGGATTATTGACGGGGACACCTTGAGTTCAAGCATGATAGTGTTTAACAGTAAACGTATTCGAAGGAACGTGCCCATGGGGGGACCTGCCGCCAATGGAACGAATTCCAAGCCAATTGCGCGGCTGAATATGTGGCGCGAAAACCCGCAGAGATGAAACATTACCTTATGGAAAATGCATTTGGACAACGACCGGAAAAAGCTGAGTAGAAGTGAAGGAACACCTGCGGCGTATTCGAATGAGGTTGCAATCAAGCGCCATCGGAAATGAGACCGGTGGGACATCAACTCAACTTTTTAAACTATGAGGAGTCATCATGGCCATCACACTTCCCGAACTGCCCTATGCCAAAAACGCACTTGAACCTTTCATCGGCTCACAAACTCTCGAAATTCATCATGGAAAACACCACAAGGCTTACGTGGACAATGGAAACAAGCTCATTGAGGGAACAGACCTGGCGGACCTTCCTCTGGAAGACATCGTCAAGAAGGTCGCAGGAGATCCATCCAAGGCTGGAATCTTCAACAACGCAGCTCAAGTATGGAATCATTCATTCTACTGGAAGTGCATGAAACCCAATGGGGGAGGAGCGCCCACGGGAGCTGTTGCAGACAAGATCAAGGCGGATTTCGGAAGTTATGAAAAGTTCGTGGAAGAGTTCAAAAATGCAGGCGCCACTCAATTTGGAAGCGGCTGGGCCTGGCTGGTGGTGGATGGGGGAAAGCTGAAAGTGACCAAGACCCCCAACGCAGAAACGCCCATCACCCAGGGATTGAAGCCCATTCTCGTGGTGGATGTGTGGGAACACGCCTACTATCTGGATTATCAAAACCGCAGACCCGATTACCTCACCACTTTTGTGGACAAACTGATCAACTGGGATTTTGTGAATTCCTGCCTTGCATAACCCCGTCTAGCTCCAGACACGGATTGCGTCCCTGAAACAGCAAACACCCCCTGGACAGCTCACGCACTATGAAGGCGGTGGTCTCAAAGGGGGTGTTTCTCTTCGGTGAAGGGCTGCAGCCCTGCCTTACCTTTTCAACTGGGGTAAACATTTCCCGTTTCGAGAATGCACCAGCCGTTGCGGGTCTTTCCAAGCAACAGGTTGACCTGCCAGCCCAAACGGCAATGTTCCGTGATGTTCCTGGGAACCCTCACCTCCACAATTCCCGAGGCGCTGTTTCCCGAAAGGAGCAGTGTCCCCGGCTGAATCTTTTCGATGGTGAAGTAGTCATCCAGTTCGGCGGTCCAATGTCTCGGGGCATGGTTTTGAGCGTACTCATAAAAGAGGCGGGCCAGCCTTTCCGCTGCAGGCAGCTCTCTGGCTGCTTCGATGGCGATTCGTGACGCACGGGCTGCCTGTTCCCTGTCCACATATTCCCGTTCTTCAAGCCAGCGAATGAGTTTTTTCGTGACCGTTCCTGTGGCCTGGAGCAACGATTCCGATGCCATGACCTTTCGAATCATGAAATAATTTAAAAAATTGTTGAGAGAGGGAAGAATTTTTTCCGGCCCGAAAATGACGCAGAACTCCAGGTTTCGCTGGAAGTAGAATCTTTCATAAAGAGCGATGTCCGAAGAATTGTCCAGGTCGTGATAGCCGTAACAGTTCAAACAGTGGCGCATCAAACCGACCACTTCTTCATAACGGTGATAAGTCCTGGTCTTCAGACGTTTTTGCTGTTCTCTCAAAAACTCCGTGAAGACCCCTTCTATACTCCGTTCTGCAACCTGGGGAAAAGTCAGGACCTTACTGCTGTTTTTCATCTTCACCACTCGCAAAAAATTTTCACCCCTTCAGGATTTTGGATCACTCATTTCCGATGACCGCAACGCGGACAAAAATTAAATGACGATTCCAAGGGAAAACCACAATGAGCACACTCCCTGCCCCGGGGCGCACCCGCATGGGAAACAAAAGGCTCATCAGGAGGTGTGACCGCGCCACACCGGTCGCACATGAGAACGGGCTGGCCCCTTCGCAAGGGAAATATGGGAATGAAAAAGAGACTCACGTAGTCATCAATGCGCTTCAGACGGGCCTGCGCCAATCCACAATGGGGACAAAGCCTCGGGGTATCGTCCAAGGTGACCGTCTTCGGCTGAATGCCGCCGATGAACAAAAACATGGTCCACCCCTGTTCCACATATTCCCATGACGCCCGGAATCAGTTCTTTCACGATCAATTTTATACCACGCATCCTGTCATGCAACAAAAATGCAATTCGAACTAACCATCTTTTCTTTTTAATGCAAACTCATCGCCAAACAAAGACATTTTCGTCACATATTTACACCTGCGGAAAATTTTTTCCCAAATTTTTACGCACCACCGCAGGGTACTGGCTAAAAAATCCTCTTCAAGTGCCCGGGCCTTCGAAGGGCAAAGGCCGCCTCAATAAAGCCCTTCACCTTCTCCAGATCCTTTTTCCCCGGCTCCTTCTCCACACCCGAACTCACGTCCACTCCATCGGGAAGGGCCTGTGCCATGGCGGTGGCCACGTTGTCCGAATTGAGCCCCCCGGCAAGCAGAATGGGTCGTTTCCTGTCAGCTTTCTTGACCATGGCCCAATCCCATGGGAGGGCGTTTCCTCCGGGAAGGCTGCCTCCCGAGGCTTCCACGAGAAAAGCCGCAGGATCATACAAATGTGTCCCCTTGAGGTTGGGTTCGGCGTTGACAAAGAGGGTTTTGATCACCTTGACACCCCTCTCCTGCAGACGGTTTATCAACTGAGGAGACTCGTTGCCATGGAGTTGGGCAAAATTGATTCCGCAAAGGGAAACCCTTCGCATGACGCCCGAAAAATCTTCATTCACAAAAACCCCAACACGGCCCACATCCTCGGGAAGCACGCCGAAAATCTTCTGGGCCACGCCATCTTCTACGAACCGTGGACTTTTGGGGTAGAAGACGCACCCGATGGCGTGAGCTCCCAGTTGAGCGCAGGCAAGAGCCTCCTCCGCGCGGGTGAGCCCGCAAATTTTAACCTGCACTTTTCCTTCGAGGTTCTTCACAGGCATTTCCCTTTCATCCGGCAGCCTGGACACTTTTTTGTTCCAGGAATCATTCCCTGAGGGCAATGCAGTTGACTCAAGCTGTCTCACCCCCCGTGAAAGCCCCTTCACGTCCTTCCCGCAAAGACGTAAAGCCAGTCTTTTCAGGTTTTTATGAACCCAAGCCTGGGTTAGGGTGACGGAGCGGGACTGCGCGCAATCCCGTGAATCAACAGCATTGTCCCCTGACGGATGGGGTCAGCAATGTTTTCAGGTGCTGCTCCGGGTCAGCAGCCTTCACCAGGCTTTCTCCAATGAGAAAATTGAAAATACCCGCTTTCATGAGAATTTCCATCTGCTCCCGCCCATGAATGCCGCTTTCTGACACGGCGATGTGATCTTTGTGAAATAATCCCGCCAACTCCAAAGACCTTTCAATGTCCGTGTGAAATGTGGCCAGGTCCCGGTTGTTGATGCCGATCAGCCTCGCTCCCGCAGACGCAGCCCCATGCCATTCATCTTCTGTGTGCACTTCCACCAGAGCATCCAGGTTCAATTCCGTACAGAGCCCCAGGAGTTCTTGAAGGAGATCCATGGGCAGGGCCCTCACAATGAGCAGCAGAGCATCGGCACCCATGACCGCGGTCTCGTGGACCTGGTAGGGTGTCAGAATAAAGTCCTTGCGCAGAACCGGCAACGCGACGGCATGGCGCACCGCCTTCAGGTCTTGGGCGCTTCCATAGAAAAAGGCCTCATCGGTGAGGACGGATATGGCCGACGCGCCGCCTCTTTCGTACCTGAGGGCCTGTGCTCCTGCGTCCAGGTCCGGCCTCATGAGACCCCGGGAGGGTGAACCCCTTTTTATCTCCGCAATGATGTTGGCGCCACCGGAACCGGGTTTGGAAAGCGCATTCAAAAGCGATCGACGCTCCACCCGTTCCCGGGCCCGTTCCGCCATTTCCCCTTCAGAGACCCGGGATCGGGCGAGGGCCACTTCTTCCTTTTTTTTATCCAGAATCCGGCTCAACACATGGGGGGGGGATGGTTCACGGGGCATTTTCCTGGGTGAAGCGCACGAGGGCCTCGAGCTTCCGTGCGGCAGCCCCTTCATCGATGGAAGCCTCGGCCCTGGAAACGCCCTCCTGAATGTCTTCAGCCACTCCTGCAGCCACCAGGGCGGCAGCGGCATTCACCACAACCACATCTCTTCTGGAACTTTTCTGCCCTTCCAGAATCTCTCTGGTGATTTCCACATTCCTTTGAGGATCTCCACCCTTCAATTCCTCTGTGGCGGCCTTGCGGCCGATGAGCTGCTCAGGGGTCATATCGTAGGTGCGAATGGCCCCTCGGTCCAGTTCCGTGATGCGGGTGGGTGCACAAACGGTGATCTCATCCAGCCCGTCATGCCCGTGCACCACAAAAGCCCTCCTCACTCCCAGCAACTGAAGAGCCTGGGCAAACATTTCCGTGAGCTCGGGAGCGTAGACCCCCAGGACCTGGCAGTTGGCTCCCGCGGGATTGGTGAGGGGGCCCAGCATGTTGAAGATGGATCGAATGGCCACTTCCTTGCGCGCCCTGGCCGCATGCTTCATGGCTCCGTGGAAAACGGGGGCAAAAAGAAAGCCGATGCCCAATTCCTGAATGGCCTCCTCCACGATTTCAGGCACCACATCCAGCCGGACTCCCAGGGCTTCGAGCAGGTCTGCGCTGCCGCACTGGCTGGACACGGAGCGATTGCCGTGCTTGGCAACGGTGACACCGCATCCCGCCACCACAAAGGCGGCTGTGGTAGAAATGTTGAAGGTTTTGGAGCCGCTCCCTCCCGTCCCGCAGGTGTCCACCACCGTCTCCGCAGTCACTTGAATGCGGGCCGCCTTGCGCCGCATGGCCCTGGCCGCCCCGGCCAATTCGGCGAAGGTTTCTCCTTTTGTGGCGAGGGCCGCCATAAAAGCACCGATTTGTGCGTCCGTCAATTGCCCCCCCATGATTTGAGACATGATGCCGGCCATTTCCCTCTCGTCCAAATCCTGTCGAGAAATGATTTTTCTCAGTCCTTCTTGAATCATTGCCTCCCCTTTTCGGTGTTCCTCATCCCTGAGAGAAAATTTCTCAAAATGCGCTTGCCCACAGGAGTCATGATGGATTCGGGGTGAAACTGAATGCCCTCCGTGAGGTGCTCCCTGTGACGAATGCCCATCACCTCCCCGTCTTCCGATTCAGCGGTGATTTCAAGGCACGCGGGCAGCCCTTCCCGGGCCACCGCAAGGGAATGGTATCTCATGGCCTGAAAGGGACTGGGTATTCCACGGTAGATGCACAATCCATCCGTCGTCACACTGGACACCTTGCCGTGCATGAGTTGTCCCGCACGCACCACTTTTCCCCCAAAGGCCATGGCGATCGCCTGATGGCCGAGGCAAACGCCCAGCACAGGAGTTTTTCCCGAAAAAGCCTGGACGAGAGGGACGGAAATGCCCGCATCCTCGGGACGTCCCGGCCCCGGGGAAATGACAATGCCCTCAGGATCGAGGCTCAGCAACTCCTCTACGGTGACACGGTCGTTTCGAATGACTTCCACTTCAGCGCCGAGCATTCTCAGATATTGGTACAGATTGTAGGTGAACGAATCGTAATTATCGAGCATGACGATCATGGCTGACGCTCCCACTTGCATGTTTTTGCCGACCTTGTTTTTTGGAAGAGGGAAAAAGGTTCACAAAAACCTCACCACAGCACCCTTGTTCCCAGCTGGTTCAAAACCCGAAACTTCTGAAAGGAAGGACCGGACGCCGTCAAGTGTTGGCCGCAATGAGCTGCAGAGCACGCTCAATGGCCATGGCCTTGCTCACGGTTTCCTGCCGCTCTTTCTCGGGATCGGAGTCGGCAACGATGCCCGCCCCGGCTCTCACCGTCAGCACACCTTCTTCAATGCAGGCCGTGCGAATGGTGATGGCCAGGTCCATGTTTCCCGTGAAGGACACATAGCCGATGGCGCCTCCATAGGGACCCCGAGCCTCCTGTTCCTGCTCGGCGATGATTTCCATGGCCCGCACCTTGGGTGCTCCCGACAGAGTTCCCGCAGGGAATGTGGCCCGAAGAAGTTCCCAGGCATCGGCGCCCTCCTGCAGGTCGCAGTTGATGTTGGAGACCAGGTGCATGACATGGGAATACCGTTCAACGATCATCAGGTCTGTCACCTGAACAGTGCCCACTTCAGCCACGCGCCCCAGATCGTTTCTGCCCAGATCCACGAGCATGAGATGTTCCGCCCTTTCTTTGGGGTCCTGCAAAAGTTCGTCCGCCAGGCGGCGGTCCTCCTGTTCCGTCTTCCCCCTGGGACGGGTGCCGGCGATGGGCCTGAGTGTGGCCACACCGTTTTCCAGCCGCACCATGGTTTCAGGTGACGAACCCACCAGCAGGGTCTCTCCCAGGTGCAGGAAATACATGTAGGGGGAGGGATTGATGTAGCGCTGAGCACGGTAGAGCATCCAGGGGTCGGGAGCGGGAGAGGAGGTGAAAGGCTGGGAGACCACGGCCTGAATGATGTCGCCTGCGGCGATGTGATCTTTGATGCGGCTCACCCGGGACCTGAAAGCTTCCGGAGAAACCCTGGTTTCCAGCACGGCATTGCCCTTGAACTGCTGGTCTTTCTGCCTTGGAGGGCTTTGGAGAGTGGCTTCCATTTCCCGCAGGGAAAGGCGGGCTTCTTCGTAGGCATCCTGGGGTGACTTCCCATTGATGAAGGCATAGGCCACCAGGGTGAGTGTGTGCCGAATGTTGTCAAAAATGTAGAGCTGCTCGGGCACGATGAAGTGGGCCATGAGGGCGTCCGGGGCACAGGGATTTGGAATAGCCTCAAAAAAGGAGACCGATTCGTAGTTGAGGTAGCCCACCATTCCTCCCCAGAACCGAGGCAGTCCGGGAAGACTGACGGGTTTGAACTGGGCCATGATGGACCGAAGCACCGGCATGGGATCGCCCCCATGAAGGGTCTCCGTCTCCCCTTCACCCTGCAGGACTTTGACCCGGTCGCCGTAAACCCTGATGTCACATCGGGAGGAAAAACCGAGAAAACTGTAGCGGCCCCAACGTTCGCCACCTTCCACGCTTTCCAGCAGGAAAACAGGTCCTTTGCCGTCGTAAATTTTTGCCAGGGCGGAGAGGGGTGTCTCCGTGTCCGCCAGGATTTCCTCACAGATGGGAATGAGGTTTCCTCGTTTTGCCAGATCTTGCATTTCCGATTTGAGTGGGAAAGAGGCGAGCTTCATGCCGTGATTTCCTTTTTTACTGGGCAGCAGTGTTTTTCAAATCACCATTTCATCCATGTTGCCCAGGGGCTTGAAGATTTCGAAAAGAGAATCGATTTGCCGGCACAGCTGCTGGAACTGCCCGGGATAGAGGGATTGAGCGCCATCGCTCATGGCGGCGTCGGGCTGATGGTGGACCTCCACCATGAGACCGTGACATCCCACGGCCACTGCCGCACGGCTGAGAGGAATCACCTGGTTTCTGCGTCCCGCTGCATGGCTGGGATCCACGATGATGGGCAGGTGGCTTTCCTTGCGCACCACGGGAATGGCCGAAAGGTCCAGGGTGTTTCGGCTGTGGTGAGAGAAAGTTCGGACTCCCCTCTCACAGAGGACCACCTGGGAGTTTCCTCCTTCCATGATGTATTCGGCGGCCATGAGCCATTCTTCGATGGTGGCCGAAAGGCCCCGTTTGAGGAGTATGGGCTTGCGCGAACGACCCGCGCGGCGCAGAAGGGTGAAGTTCTGCATGTTCCTCGTGCCGATCTGCACCATGTCCGCATATTCTTCCACCAGGTCAAAAACCTCATGATCCATGGCTTCGGTCACAATGGGCATGCCCGTTTCCTCGCGCACCCGGGCCATGATCTTGAGTCCCTCTTCACCCAGTCCCTGAAAAGAATAAGGAGAAGTGCGGGGTTTGAAGGCACCGCCGCGAAACAAATCCGCACCCGCGGCCTTCACGTGGCGGGCGATGGTGAGGGCCTGGTCTTCGCTTTCAATGGCACAGGGACCCGCAATCATGGACAGGTGTCCATTGCCGATGAGAACCCCACCCACGTTGATGATGGAATCCTCCGGCTGCAGTTCCCTGCTCACCAGTTTGTAAGGATTCGTGACTCGGATGACCTCCTTCACACCGGACATTCCCACAAGGGGCGAGCTGTCAACGGCTCCCTGATTGTAAAGAACACAAATGGCCACCCTCTGCCCTCCGGGCATGGGCCGCGCCGTGTAACCCCTGGATTCGATGACGGCCACAACGGCGTCGATCTGTTCCTGCGTGGCCTGCTGGTTCATGACAACTAACATGTGCTTCTCCTTGGTTTTTTGAATTTTTTCGAAGCTTTCCAGGCACCTGAACCGCCTGGCCGCACCCATGATTGCCCGGCAAAATCAAAAAAGGGGCTGCAGGAAAACCCCACAGCCCCTTAGTTCGAAACCAAAAGGGACCGTGAGCCGGTGTGGCCCACGGTCCCTTTTTCCAACTCTATGCAAACCCTTCAAGCCGAGCTAGAACGCAGTGGCACACCTCCCCGTCCAGACGTCGCGCCACCAGAACCAGTTTTTTACGGCATATTCAAGAGTCATAAAATCCCCATTCAAGTGTGATTTTCATTCCTTTTAACCCCATGTTTTTTGAATGTCAATTCAAATTTTTGTAAAAGATGGCGGGGAATCAGGGCAGGACTGGGGCGTTTTTTTATTGCTTGTTCACAGACAATAATGTTACAAGTTCCCGATTTTTCAAACCGCACACTCTCTTGAACCTTTTGGTGCCCGCTTGGGGCGGGTCAGTTTGGAGAGAGTGGAGGCTCAACCAGAAGGGAGATACCAGAATGGCAGTGGTTGGAATGAAACAGTTGTTGGAAGCGGGGGTTCACTTTGGTCACCAGACGCGTCGCTGGAACCCCAAAATGAAACCCTATATTTTTGGCGCACGCAATGGCATCTACATCGTTGATCTCCAGAAGACCGTCAGGCTTTTCCACTCCGCATACCGTTTTGTGAGAGACACGGCGGCGGAAGGGGAAAGCGTCCTTTTTGTGGGCACCAAGCAGCAGGCCCGCGACACCATTCAGATGGAAGCCAGAAGAGCGGAGATGTTTTTCATCAACCATCGCTGGCTCGGCGGCATGCTGACCAACTTCAAGACCATGAAGCAGAGAATCGACCGTCTCAAAGAACTGGACGCCATGGTCGAAGACGGTAGCATCAACCGATTTCCTAAAATAGAAATCATCAAGCTGCAGCGTGAAAGGGAAAAGCTGGAAAAAAACCTTGGCGGCATCAAGGAAATGACCCGGCTTCCAGGAGCCCTGTTTGTCATCGACACCCAGAGGGAAGACATCGCCGTCGCCGAAGCCAATCGCCTGGGCATTCCCGTGGTGGCCGTGGTGGACACCAACTGCGATCCCGACGTGATCGATCACATCATTCCGGGCAATGACGATGCCATAAGGTCCATCACTCTCATCACTTCAAAAATCGCCGACGCCTGCATCGAAGGCAAGCAGCAGTACGCTGAAAGAATGCATGCGGAACAGGACAAAGAAGTCGAATCCTTCGAGGAAGTCCCTGCGGGACAGCTTCTCAGGGAGGAAGCGGCCGGTCCCGAAGTGGAGATCGTCAATCCCACTGAAGAAGGGGACACGGACCAGCAATAAATCTCTTTTCACACATAAAGAAAGGGCCGGGATCATCCAGATCCAGCCCTTTCCCTGTTTTTGCCCTGGTGCCCAAAATGGCACATGCCCAAAAAACTTCAAACGTTTACATAAAGCTCATCATGACTTCAGTAGAATCAGAAGGAGGGTTCTTTTGGAAATCACAGCTGCCATGGTCAAAGAATTGAGAGAGAAAACCAACGTTGGAATGATGGATTGCAANAAAGCCCTCCATGAAACGGAAGGGGACATGGAAAAAGCGGTCGATCTTCTGCGTCAAAGAGGTCTTGCCAAAGCGGCCAAACGAGCGGGCCGGGAAGCTTCCGAGGGCATGGTTCATGCCTACATCCACGCGGGAGGCCGCATCGGTGTCCTGGTGGAAGTGAACTGCGAAACAGATTTTGCGGCCAAAAGCGAAGACTTCGGTGAGTTTGTGAAGAATGTGGCCCTGCACATTGCAGCGTGCAACCCTCTGGCAGTCACACCGGAGGATCTTCCCCAGGACGTGGTGGAACGGGAGAGGGCCATTTACCTGGCCCAGGCCCAAGAATCGGGCAAACCGGACAACATCGTGGAAAAGATGGTCGAGGGAAAAATGCGAAAGTTCTACGAGGAGTCGGCTCTCATGCAGCAGGCTTTCGTCAAGGATCCCGAAAAAACCATTCAGGACATCCTCAATGAACTGACCGCAAGCATCGGTGAGAAGATCATGATTCGCCGCTTCACCCGCTACCAGCTGGGAGGCGAATGATACGCAGGCCGTCTCCTTCTTTAGGGGGGCTGCAAAGGAACCTGTCCTTTTCTGCACACATCACCCTTGCATGCGCCATGAAAACAGCATGCCGCCCCGTTTTCCCACAGACCGGGGCGGCGCGTGCAAGGGGCCTCACCGTAAGAATCCTCTCGCGGAAAGCATGGTGACACCGATGGAAAAACCTCTCTATGGACGGATTCTGTTGAAATTGAGTGGTGAAGCTCTGATGGGAAAGGAGCCTTACGGCATCGATCCCCAGGTGCTGGCAGATATCGCTCAGGAATTGACGGACGTTCACAAAATGAGCATCCAGATTGCGATGGTGATCGGAGGCGGCAACATCTTTCGAGGGGTCATGGGGGCATCCCAGGGCATGGACCGTTCCACGGCCGACTATATGGGCATGCTCGCCACCGTGATGAACGCCCTGGCTTTGCAGCAGGCTCTGGAGAAACATGGAATTCCCACTCGAGTTCAGTCGGCCATCGACATGAAGGAAGTGGCGGAACCCTATATTCGCCGCCGCGCCATCAGACACCTGGAAAAAGGCCGTGTGGTGATTTTTGCTGCGGGCACAGGCCTGCCTTTCTTCACAACGGACACCACCGCGGCTCTTCGAGCCATAGAGGTTGGAGCAGAAGTGCTTCTCAAGGCCACAAAAGTGGAC
>SL_3KL_010_SEDDRAFT_10003232_pt1 | contig 14843 bp, 12 predicted proteins | sample SodLakKL_010_SED_2_FD_10381 | JGI IMG/M metagenome (IMG submission 10381)
GGGGTGGCTGTATCCGGCCTGGAAATGACCCAAAACGCCAACCGGCTTTCATGGAGTTTTAATACTGTGGATGAAAGGTTGATAAATATCATGCAGCGCATTCATAAGAAATGTGTGAAATACGGAACCAACGGAAACCAGATAAACTACCTGAAAGGTGCCAATATCGCAGGATTTATAAAAGTTGCCGATGCTATGATTGCGCAGGGAAATGTTTGAAACGGGTTGTTTGCATTGAGTTGGAGGGCAGGGGTAGTCTCATGCTGGCGAAACTCAGAAATGGTATGTCTCATTCAGGAATGGCACAAGCGGACGCTAGCGCCAGGATTGTGGTGCCAGGTATTTGGAGACAAAATCCTTTCTCTACCTGCCGGCAAAAATTGCTATGGCAATCAACAGTATCAGTGATATGATGATAACCGTTCTTCGTATATAGAGATGACGCATGGTTTAATCAGACTATGTTAAAGCGTTCGGCGTGAACCATGTGAACCGGAACTTTCCATTCACGCAGGGCATCTTCGGCAACATCCATCATAGGTTGCGGGCCGCAAATAAAATATTCACAATTGGAGATATCTTCAGGCAGATGTTTCCGTATCAGGTCCGGTGTTATCAGACCGGTTTCTGCTTCGCCCTCTTCATCGGGCTCCTCAAACACATGAATCACTTTTAGCTCCAGTTCGGCCGCCAGCACTTTCAATTCATCATAAAACGGAGTGAGATCCTTAGAAGGGGTGCCGTAAATAACTGTACTTACCCGCTGATCGCCCCTCATTTTCAATGTTTGAAGAATGCTCATAACAGGCGTGATCCCGATTCCGCCAACAATAAACACGTTATGGGTTGATGAGGTCTCATCCATCGTGAAATTGCCATAAGGCCCTTCAACAAATGCTTTTGAACCAATTTCAATATTTTTTGCTTCTGATGTAAAATCGCCCAGTTCCTTCATTGTGAAACGGATTTTGTCTTTAACCTCCGGTGAAGATGATATGGTGAATGGATGCTGCTGCATGCTGAATGGTGTATCTCCCAGCGTAATCCAGACAAACTGGCCCGCCTTAAAGTCGAGGCCTTCATGTCCTTCAGGTTCCACCTCAATGCTCCAGGTTTCTTCAACCTCTTCTTTCACAGATGTTACTTTGTAGGGTTTTTTCTTCATCTGAAGAGGGCGAATCACCCTGTTGTACACCAGCATGCCGATGGCGCCAAGCGAAAAGCCAACCCAAACCACCTGCTGCCACAACTCCGTTACATAAAAACTTACCTGCATAATGTGCACCGTTCCAACAAACACAACAAAGAGTGCAAGCAAACCATGGGAAGCTCTCCACCACTCATATATCAGCCCGATTTTTTCGCGCCAGTGAGTAAATGCAATCAGGCAGCAGACAGCCACAATCACCCCGGAAAGTGCAACTGCACGAGGCAGGTTCACGAAAGGATCCAGATACCTTAAATAATCCGGATCAGCAAAAAACAGGATGATAAAATGCCCCATAATAAACAACCAGGCAACATAGCCTGACTGCCCGTGGAAATGGAGAATCTCATCCATCCCAAAGGGTGCGCCAATTTTGCTGCTGCGGCCAGTCTGTACAAACTGCAACCCCATCAGAGCGAGGCCTGCGAAACCGAGTCCCACTCCAAATTCTATCCAAAAACCCCGGCTCTCCTCTTCATGGCCAACAACAGCGAGTACCAGCGGTGCTATCACAAGTACGGTGAATAAAAGCAGCCACTTTGCCGAATTGTAGATGTAAGCAAATCTTGTACGCACTAAAAAATCTTATGGGGTTTTAAGTAATGTGGAAAGAAATGGAATGGTGGGTTTATTTACAAGAGTAAACCATCAACAAATTGTAAAAGCACTGTAATAATTGGCAAAAACAGCTACATTTCAGAATGAGATTTCTATTCATTCTTTTTTTTATACCATCCATTTCACTGGGTCAGTCGGTTGGTGTTGCCCCCTACTCATTCTCCTTCTGGGGTTCTGTAGATCAAACCACACAATTTTCTGTTGAATATGAAATGGTTGGAATACACTATTTCCATACCTGGGACGATACGGTGTACAGAACCATAGAAACCGGGCAGATCGTTAAAAAAACGAGCACTTTCGCTATCTCCTTCTTACCGGTTGACTACCGATATTTTCGCTTTGGCGGGGCTCTTTTTTCAAACCAATTTCCAATTACAAACGGCAGTCGCCTTCACTTCTATCTTGAGCTGGCTTTGCCCATCTGGCGTTTTGAAATAAACTATCGCCACATCAGCAATGGATTTAATCTGTTTACAGAAAACAACCCCGGATTTGATACAATTGGCGTGAAATACAGATTTTGAGTTACGGCATACGGATTCCGGTAATCCGGTTTTCGGGAATCTGAACATTAAAGTGCGGCACCTGTTCTGCATGGTGGCAGGCATTGCAGCTTTGTGTGAACGTTTCAAATTCCTTTTCAAAAAGCTCTCTGTCTCTCTCCTGAACCGCCTCTGCCATAGCGGGAAGCGCCTGATTGAGATATTGCTGAGCAGAGGCAGCACGCGCTGGGCGCCGTTCCAGCCCGCGTTCTATTGCCAGTTGCAGTTTTTCTACCTGGTAGGCAGCATAATCCCAGTTTTCATCCTGGCCGGCCCAATAAAGCTCCACATGGCGATAACCGGTTTCCACCATCGCCATATCAAAACCGCGAAGATGGTTGGTAATGGTTTCCAGTTTTTCTTCGAGATTGCCGGTCAGCCAGTCCTGGGAGCCAATGGGTTGCGTAAGCAGATCTTCTTNTGCCACATCTTGCCCTGACTCGGATTGATTGCANGAGATAAAAAAAATCATAAATAAAAAAATTGCTGAAATTATTGTGAGAATGGAGTATTTCAGATTTATCATTTGATTTTTTGGTTAGTTAATTTTGGATCTGATGGAAGCTTTCAGGGTTAACTAATATCTCTCCGCACAGAGGCAAGCGCTTCACCCACCTCTTTTGGTGGCTTGATCGGCCTGCCGTTATTCATGAATACGGCTGTTACTTCTGCTTTTAATACCAGCTCTTCATCCGGCAGTTTGTAGATATCCTGATAAAACACAAACCGTACATTACCCTGCTGTTCTGCCCGAACTTTTACCACAAACCTGTCATCACCCACCAGGGCTTTTTTATATTCCAGAACCGTTTTATGAACCACCGCATCGGTNCCGTTTTCATGCAGCTTGTTGAAATTCAGCCCGATAAATTTCAGGTATTCATGGCGGGCATGCTCCAGATAATTTTGATAAACNGCATTATTAACTACTCCTTGTGTATCGAGTTCATAGTCTCTTACTGTAAATTCAAGCTCAAAATCGTAATCCTGCATGGGGTTTTTTGTTCTAAACTTTTTTTTACTAGTCACTGCCGCAAGCGTCCGCTTGTGCCTTTAGTGCAATATACATGAATCAATTCTTTTCATTGTATTTGAATTTTTCGATTTATAAACCCGATCACTCGTGGTACGACTTAGAGGCATGCCACGAGTATTATTTCTCTTCATTCAGCCAATAATCGAACCAGCTTCGTTTGCGTTCCAGCCGGTCAACCAGCAGCCACGGCTCGCCCGTTCGGGAAAGCCCGTGTGAGGATCTTGGGTACCGTACAAATTCAACGGGAACCTGCCTTTTTTTGAGCGCTATGTACCACTGTTCGGCATCGGCGATGGGTGTCCTCCAGTCTTCCTCTCCATGAATGATGAGTGTTGGAGCCTTTACATGTTCAACGTAACTCATTGGCGAGAGATCGCGATACAGTTCCCGCTGCTCCCAGGGTTTTCCGAAAAATTCGAATTCAGTCAGCCACTGCACATCGGTGGTTCCGTACCAGCTCTCCCAGTTTGTGATGGAGCGGCTGGTGACCGCGGCCCTGAAGCGATCCGGGAAACGGGCGGTAAGCCAGTTGGTCATAAAGCCGCCGTAACTTCCCCCCGAAACGCCGATCCGGTCAGGGTCCACATCTGGATATTTTTCCAAAACAGTTTGAAGGCCGGTCATAAAATCTTCTTCATCCATTTTGCCCCATTGGCCTTTTGTAGCGTACATAAACTCATGTCCATATGACGAAGATCCACGCGGATTCGGATAAAACACAAACATGCCGGAGGCAGACAGGGTATGAAATGCCTGAAACCACGTGTTGCCGTAAGCCGTGTGCGGCCCGCCGTGGATTTTCATCACCAGCGGATAGGAACCTCCTTCTTCGTAACCAACTGGTTTGATGACCCAGCCCTGTATTTCGGTGCCATCCTCAACCTGCCAGTAAACCGGTTCGGCGGAATTTACCACACGTTCTGACATCCATTCGCCATTAAAATCGGTAAGCTGAATTTCACGACTTCCATCACTACGTGATACAAAAACCTCGGCCGGTGTAACCGCATCGGTTGAAGTGTAAGCCATAAAATTACCGTCTTCAGTTACGGAAATTGAAGAAAGTCGCCGTTCACCTTCTGTAATCTGCCGAACATCCCCACCGCTTCGGTTCACCTCAATTAAATGAGCATTTCCCCGAATTTGAGCAGAAAAGCGAATTTGGTTTCCGTCAGCACTCCAATGAATACCGCCGGGCTGCAAGTCCCAGCTTTCAGTCAGGTTCAGCGGTGAGCCGTTTGGAATTCCATCACGCCCTAATGAAACAATGTAAACATCGGTTTCGGCACCCCGCCCTGGCGTGTGTTGAAAGGCGAGATAGCGGCCGTCCGCAGAGAGGATTGGCGAGCTCTGGCTGCCTTCCATTTCCAGTAATTTTGACCACTCCAGAGTTTCCGTATCCACTGAATAGAGATTTCTGGTAAATTCCTCACTGTACTCATCATCTTCAAGCGGATCGCCTGAAAAATAGATTCTCCGGCCGTCTTGAGACCACTCAATTTCTCCGGCATGAAAAGAAAGATCAGTGATTATTTCCGCTTCACCGCCTTCCGCTGAAACAATGTGAATCTGCCGTTTCTTTTCTGTGGACGGATGAGGCAGCCAGTTTGTGGTTCCGTCCCGCTTGTATTGCATGTGGGTAATTACACGGCCATCAAACCGGGTGGAGTCGAGGGTTTGGGTGATGGCTTCGGGTGAAATCCAGCCGGCTCTATCGGGCCGTTCTTCATCGGAGTCCGGTTCATTGATAAATGCAATGGTTGAACCGTCAGGTGACCATACCGGCGCCCCCTCAACCCCTTCAATCGTAAAAGCTTCTCCGCCCGGAGCGGTTATTCGTATAAACCGAACGGACTTGTCATCATCCCGCCGCGATTGAATACCCAGCACTTTTCCGGCCGGCGACCAGCGCGGGTTTGAAGATTGAACAGACGGGTCGGTAAAACGGAACGGCTCACCATCAGGACGGCCATCCGACAGTTTCTGCAGCCATACTTCGCTGTGGCGGGAATTTTCATCTTCTTTTATGACCGTTTTGGTGAAAGCCACATAATCACCGCCAGGAGAAATCTCTGTTTGGCTCACAAATATGGTTTTATAATAATCTTCGGGAATTATGCCTTCCTGTGCTAATGATTGCGCATACAATCCAAGGCAAAGTATGATAGATAGAAATGATCCGATGCTCAGTTTTTTCATTCAATGATATATTAAATTGTAGTTTGAGAAGATAAAAAGTACGCTATGCAGTACTTATTTTAAACTTTAATTTGGCAATACTACCATCAGAATACACGTCATACCAAATTCAGAAAAGTTCATTTCATTTTTGTATAGCCGATCTTTCTGTTAATTTATGATACTATCAATTTTACTTAACCATACTTTTATGCTTATGAAACCGACATTCAGATTACTTACTTCGTTATTTTTATTTCTTTTTGTGATCTCTTCGTTTACGGCCTGCGCTCAGGAACAGGACACCGAAGAGCGGGAATGGGTGCCCGAAGACACCGAATTTTATGAGCCGGTTCCTCCGGTGGTTGAGGCTCAGGGTGGTTTTATTGATCCGCCATCCGATGCAACTGTTCTTTTTGACGGAACCGATTTTTCAGCCTGGAAATCTCTGGGCGGCGGTGATGTTGAATGGAGGCTGAATGACGACGGCTCCATGACTGTAGAACCCGGAACCGGCGACATTGTGACACGGGACGATTTTGGAAGTGTACAGCTTTATGTGGAGTGGCGCACTCCCGAGGAAATTGTAGGTGAGGGGCAAGGCCGCGGAAACAGCGGAGTTTTCCTGCAGCGGCGCTACGAGGTACAGGTATTAGACTCATATGAAAATGAAACCTACGTGAACGGAATGGCCGGAAGTATCTACAAACAGTATGCTCCGCTGGTTAATCCGGCAAGCCCTCCGGGAGAATGGCAAACCTACAATATTTTTTACGAAGCTCCCGAATTTGACGAAAATGAAGAGCTGGTAACACCGGGTTTCATCACCGTTATATGGAACGGAGTTGTTGTGCATCACAGAGCCGAAATTCAGGGACGCACACTTTACATCGGTCCTCCCGATTATCCTGCCCACGGCCTTGACGGAATCAGGCTCCAGGATCACGGCGACCTTGTAAGTTTTCGGAACATCTGGGTGAGAGAACTTGATGATACTCCGGTCTGGGGTTATTACGACTGAGGTCAACCCCTCATTGATACCAAAATATAAAGTGCCCGAAGCTTAATTGGCCAGAAATGGTTATTACTTTCATTTGTAAAATTTTATGCCCTGTTTGGGAGTTATTATACTAAACAGGGCATAAAAATGGAGGTGGATTATGAAAAGGACTTTTTTAACCATTCTGATTTTGCTGTTGGCCACGCTTATGCTGTCAGCCCAGGCCAAATATGAAGTTACGCTGTCCGGCCTCGACCAGGTTCCGCGCGTAAACACCCCGGCTATGGGGTTTGTTGAAGTATGGGTTGAGTCGGACACTCTTTACGTTAGCGGTACATTTGAAGACCTCAGGGGCCATTACTGGGCGGGCCACATTCAATATGGGCGAAAAGGAGAAACCGGGCATCGCCATTTCCGATTGAAACCAACCGACTTAAATGAAGAAAAAAACAGCGGCAGGTTCGATCCGGAAGAGAACAAATTTCCGCTGAGAGCTTCTCAAAAAGAGGTACTGAAAAATGGGCATTTTTATATAAATATTGCATCCAACCGCCATCAGCAGGGAGAAATACGCGGACAAATCCCACCGATGTAAATGGGTTTCAAAGTAAACCTGTTTATATCATAACATTTGCTAATTAATAACCAAGTTAAATCATTTTAAAATTATGACTATTTCAATCGTTGGTGCATCTGGCCAAATTGCACGATTGCTTCATCCCATCTTAATTGAAAAAGGCCACTCCGTTCGCGGAATCATCCGCAAACCTGAACAATCCGGTGATTTGAATAAAATGGGGATTGAACCTGTTATTGCCGATGTTGAGAAATTGGCCGATATCAGCGATGCCGTAGGTTATGCAGACGCTGTGATTTTTGCAGCGGGCGCCGGTCCCGGAAGCGGTGCTGAACGCAAATGGACTATGGATCGCGACGGAGCCATCAAGCTGATTGAAGCAGCCCAAAAGAACGGCATCAACCGTTATCTGATGATCAGCGCCATGGGGCTGGAAACGCCCAGGGGAAATGAGGTTTTTCAGACATATCAGCAAGCAAAAGCACAGGCTGATGAAGCCCTTCGAAACAGCGGGCTGGATTACACCATCGTAAAACCAGGACGGCTGACCAACGAACCCGGCACCGGTAAAATATCGGTAGGAAAATCCCTGGATCGCGGTGAAATCCCGAGAGAAGATGTAGCCTCTGTTCTGGCCGAAATTCTTGAAATGCCTGAAGCCATCGGCAAAGAGTTTGATCTGCTTTCCGGCAACCAGCCTATCCGACATGCACTCGAAGAATTTGTTGGCTCATGAAATTTCATCAACCTGAAAGAAAACATAAACAATAGTAACATTCTGTCAGGTTACTCCAATCAGGCTATTGCGGCCGAAGTACTATATCCACAATTTCGCCGGGGGTAAGCCGAAGGTCTCCAGTGTCTGTGATGGGTACTTTAACCGGAAGTCCGCTTTCAAACATAGCGCCGGGCCGCTGCAACTGTCCGTCCATTACCTGTACGTGGCCGCCAATTTGTTCAATCTGAGAATTGAAAAAAGCACGGCCGGGTTTACGGGTTCGCACCTGAACTTTCATGCCGGCTTCTGGTTCTATAGTAAATGGCTGACGGAAATAGCCAACAATGTGTGATGGATCTCTGGATTCGATGTGTAAAATCTGATCTCCCGCACGGGCATATTCGCCGGTTTTCAGGTTTACCGAGCTAATCACACCGCTCATGGGAGCATAAACCGGAATCGGGGCTGATTCGGCCAGCAGGGCTTCCATTCGCTGCTCCTGTACTTTGATGGCCGCCAGAACAGGATCACGGTCTGCACGAGTGTGATAGCCTGTAAACTCCTCAAGTTCTTCGATACGTTCAGACAGATAACCAACCAGCTCCCGGTATTCCTGCACCTGTACGCTCAACAGATCGAGCGTGGTTCTTGCCATTTCATATTCCTGTTCGGCAACAAGGTCCCTCTCCCAAAGCTCGGCTACTCTGCGAAAATCGGCCTCGGCCTGACGCTGCTCCAATTCGGTTCTGGCAAGAGAAATCCGCGTATTGATCTCTTCAATTTTCAAATCTTCAAGATCCATGCGGGTGCGCTGTTCACCAGTAACAGGCTCGCGGTTTTGTTGAATCAGTTCAATTTCCGAGCGGATTACATTGAGCTGAGCATCCAGCAGCAGGCTGTCTTGCCGCATAACCTGCCCGAGAAGCTGCCCTTCTTCTACAACATCAAACGGGTCGGCATGAAAGTTGATGAGAATGCCGTGATCCGGACTCGATACAGATGAACTGTCTGCCACAACCACGCCGATCATTCCGGGAGAGGCGACTTTATCAGTCCATAAAAATGCAACAATAACACCCACTCCTATAAACACCAGAAATGGCAGCACCCGGACCCGTAATTCACGAATCCATTGTTTAAGCGGGATGGGGATTGGTTCGTAGGTTTTACTCATAACTTATATCTCCGATTCGTCTTCTGCGCGAAGGCTGCTTACGCCGGAAACGCCATCAACCCTCCTCACTTCATCCAGCAAAAGATCTACCCGGTCGGGATCCCGAAGCAGCAGTCTGTAGGAAAGATGAGTTTTTTCGCCCTCATCACCCGAACGCTGTGAAGCCAGTTTGGCCCTGATAGCATGGCGTTTAAAAAACTGTTGTAGATTTTCAAGCCTTGAAAGAGGCAGTGCCCACTGAAGGTTCAGAATCAAATCATATCTCTGGCGTGCGCCGAAATTGGTAAACCAGATAAATACAAGAGCTGTCCCGGCAACCAAAACACCAATCAGCGCGGTTGTAAACTTTTGAGTGCCACAAGCCATCCCAATCACAATCAGCGAGAGAATATAGACAGTATCGAGAGTATCGCGCAGAATATTTCTGAAACGCACGATGGCAAAAACTGCCAGAAGGCTGAATGCGGTAACCAGATTATTATCGAGTACCATCATTACCAGTGCAACCGTAATGGGAATGATGATAAGTGAACTCACAAAATTTCTGGAATAGGAGAGCCCGGAGTGTGTGTACATATAAATCCAGGCCAAAAGCTGTCCACTCATATATGCAAGAAGAAGTGCAAGAATTAGAGTAGGCAGGTCTGTTGGCAGGGGTGCGGTATCACCAAATTGTAACCAATCGTTCATATCAAATCAGATTAAAAGCATTTAGGCCATTTCAATTTTTTTGAACTTCAGGTTTTCCACACTGTCCACATATTTGGCTGCAGATTGCTGCCTTACATGATAAAGCTGGGTAAATTCCTGAAGCCAAAATGGAAAACGGTCGGTAAATTTCAGTTCAAGAATTACTGTATCACCAAAAACCGGCAGATAATTGGGCATATCTTCCCTCAGTTCGTACGATACATGCGGGGTGCTTTTCACGAATCGATCGAAGGTAACACGCACGGCGTTGGAATCTTCAAGTTCATACGCTTCCCGAAAATAGGTGACATGCATTTTTGGTGTGGCCTGAAGCTGATTTTGCAAATAACTGAAATAGTTGAGTGCTTCGAGTTGATCAGGAGATTTGTTCACCAAATGATTGTACGTGGGAAGCTGCCCCAAAAGCAGATCTTTAACTGCATGACGGTACACTTTGGCCCTTTTTTTTTGAATAACTTTATTGTAGCGCCGCTTTACTTCAAAATAAACCGGCGTGTCTTCAGATTCGTAATACCGAACACGCAATTTGAACCGGTTTCTGTCGCCATTTACAGTGTCCTGGTACGTTTTCAGGTTTTTGGAATCCAGATAGAGGCTATGCACAGGGTACGAACGGTTCGGCCTTGTTCGGCCATACGTATCGCAATGCAGATAGTCCTGAACGAAATATCGCATTTGCTGAGCTTTCGCTTCGCTGATTCGGTATTTCATCTCGAATCGCTGCTTCTGGACTTTATCTTCCATAGTAGATTCGCACAAATTAATGTGCAGCTTTTTTAAAGGATACCATCAGCAGAAAAGATTCCTGTAACTAAACGCTGATGTCCCGATTTTTGACACTGTTTTTTAACGGCAATCTTTACATTGTGTAAGATTACAAGTTAGCAAGCAGAGCGAAAAAATGCAGGGTATTTTTTCACTCATTATAATTCATCATTTACAACCAGAAATTGCAAGATTTCTGCAAAACCATTTTCACAAAATCAGTCCTATTTTATCACAACCATTTTGCCGGTTTCCGAGAAATCATCGGAGGTAAACTGATACAGGTAAACTCCGCTGGCATATCCGGATGCATCCACGTGAACACTATGGCGGCCTGCCCGGGCTTGGCCTTCTTCTACTGTGGCTATGAAGCGGCCATCAATTGTATAGAGATCGATGCGAACATTTTGATCAGACGGCAGATCATACCGGATGGTCGTGTGCGGATAAAATGGGTTGGGATAGTTTTGAAACAACCGGAATTCCTGAGGCGGCCCGGTCGGCGCACCAAGCAGTGGCTGAGATTCTACCCTGATGGATGAGATACTGAGTTTAGCCCGCTGATTGTTCTCCTCATCCACTTGTTCGCCGGTATAGTAATATCTCCAGAACAGTTCCAGATTTGGCTGATCTTCGGCATCCGGTGGCAGCAATACCGGGCCGAGCTGTGCGGAATGGCCAGCCTGTTCGTGCCGGCGATATTCGGCCGGATCACCCCAGCTATCCAGTACATCACGAAACGGATCATCGGGACCCGTTCGGTACTGCAGGCGTACGTGATACACTCTCGAATTTGGCAGCACAGTACCTCCCGTCCATTCTACAGAAATGGAAGCCTGATCTTCGCTGTTAAGTGCCAGGATGGCCCCACCGAGACGCCTCCCCGGATAACCCGGATTTCCATCGAGATTCGACGTATTAATAAAGGCAAAACCATCTTCTCCCAATCCGTTGATACGTGTCCGGGAATCGAGGTCGAAAGCTCCGAAGCTGTAGCCGAGGATTTCGGAATCAAGCCCCGGCTCGGTTTGTTGCATATACACAAACGTCATTTGGGGCGGTGCTGTGCCGGGCTCAGCGTCTGCAGGCCAGGAGTGAAATTCGTAGGGATTGTTGGTGAGGTGATGCGGCTCCAAAACCGGGCTTTCAGTTGGTTCGGTTATGTGGATGGCCGATATGTTCAGCTTCGTCCGCTGGCCACTATCCTCATCCAGTTGTTCTCCGGTGTGATAATATCGCCAGAGCAGTTCAACACGCTCCTGACCGATAACATCTCCGGGAAGTGCCACCGGCCCGATAAATTCCGAATGTCCTTCTTTTTCATTGCGAAGATATTTAACCGGCTCACCATACTCATCAAGCAGGTCCTGAAAATCTCCTTCACTGCCGATTCGGTACTGCAGGCGAAGATTATATGCCCGCGAATTGGGCCGAACCGTGCCCGCTTCAAAGCCGACCTCCACACCGGAAATATTGCGGGTGTCGAGGGCGAGGATTGCACCGCCAAGCCGAGTGCCCGGATAACCGGGATTACCGTCGGGATTGGATGTGTTGATGAAGGCAAATCCGTCTTCACCGAGCCCGTTAATGCGCGTTCTGGAATCGTGATTATAGGCACCGAATGTTAGGCCCGAAACACCGGCATCCAATCCCGGATCGCTTTCACTCATAAAAACAAAACCCATCGATTGCGGGAATGTATCGGCCGGTTCGTTCTCATCCCATTCAGAAAACAGATAAAGCCCTTCGGAAACCGGGTAAGGTTCAATTTCAGAGATAAGGCGTTCCTCAAAAACGGCGGTAATATGGCTGATTTCTCCCGTGTTGATTGAAATCTCCTTCTGGTAAAAGTGTTCATCGCCGGCCTCCCAGTGAGAGAAACGAAACCCGAAATGTTCATGAACGGTGAGTGTGACGGGAATTTCACTGAAGTAGATCCCGGTCCACGGGTATGGTTCACCGGAAATTCCGGGAGTAGATGGGAGCAGGTCTGTCCGGTTAATTTGAACATAACCGCGATCCGGGTTTGAAACATCAACCGTCAGCGGCGCATCATTACCTACCGGCCAGTGGTCTTTGATGTGCTGGCGAAGATAATCCGGCCGGTCATTGGCATAATGATGCATTCGCTGAACCCAATTGTTCCAGTTCCGTTCGCTGCCATGATTGCGCCATCGGCTGATGTGTTCGCCGATTTCCGGTTCCAGCGGTGCTTTCAGACTGTCAATGACGGCAGAAACCCGTTCTGCAGAAAACGCCGTATTAAGATGGTCTGAAATGGTGTTAACCAGTGATTCAAAAAACGTTTGGTTTTCAAGCAGGTTCCGGAATAGCTGATTGGGCCAAATCTGGTTGTTTACAGGGCTTCGCTCGGCAATTATCCATTCAATCATATCGAATGTTGCATCGGTGCTGTAGCCCAGGGAGCGGTCCACATCATACAAAAACCACCGCCACCGGCCGTCGAGGCCTTTGGGAGCATCGGGATTGTAGGGAACCGAATATCTCCAGAAATCAATATTGTTGTGCGGCCAGTCGGAGTTTCCGTAATAGATTTGAGCGCTGTAATAATCCAGGTAATTTTCAACATCCATCCGGGTTTTGATTTCCTCAAAGTTTGCCGGGTCGGACATATCCCGATTGACGATAAAATTGCGCATGCTCACATAATGACTGTTGCTTCCTTCTTTTGCTGTTGTGGCATAGGTAAGAATATCCACATTGTCGGGATCGAGTCCGTACACTCTTTCGAGATAATGCTGATCGAACCGCTCACGAAAGTTATGAATGCCCCAGTACTCTCCGTTGATGAAAACCACGGTCGGCCGGTATGCCTGGATGTCCAGATTGAGATGGCTGAGCAAAGCCTGCGCGGCGGCATCCATAAACATGGTGAACCCGAAATCGTTGCCCGAATTGCGCAGAATCAGGCGGTTGTAGCTGTCGTAGGGCTGATCAGGAAAAACCGGATAGTTGAAACGGTTGTCGCCATAAATATTTCGTGCATAGAGGCGAAGGCTTTTTTGAGGAAACCTGCGGGTAAATCCGCCGTGGATGCGAAGGCCCAATCCCTGGCTCCATACTGGATTTCCGGTTTCGTCAAAAAATTCGAGATAGCCGGGGCGTTCCCACTCCTCCCCCCGCTGAACGTAATTTCCGGTAGCGTGATCTCCGGTTCTGTGAGTTCGTCCCGGCACGTAGATGCCCTCATCATGGCCAAAAAGGTTCAGGCTGTCGGTTGCGATGGAGACCACCGGCAGTTTGTAGGCGTCATTTCCCTCCGGAAATACAAAATAGGAGGATGTGGCTGAGGACGGCCAGGCGCCTGTTTTAACAGCTTTCACCCGAACAACGGTGCCTTTTCTTTGATTGGGCTCCGGCTCCATCCAGGCACGGGAGCCGCTTGGGATAAAATTGGTGGGTATGGCAGAGAAATTATTAGGTTCGGTGGTTTTGTCACGAATTGAAATCGGGCCGGATAGAATTTCTGAATCTGTCGTCGGCTCCGAGCCGTTTGTTGTGAAATAAAGCGTTACATCCGGATCGGGATGGGTGATTTCAAGGTCAAACCCGGAGGTGTAAAATCCGGGCTGATGGGAGAACACGGGCGGCTCAAGCAATTCGCTGATGCTTTCTGTGGTGTTGGGCCCGCCCGGAGTGGGTTTATCAAAATAGACCCAGTCTCCCGTGCCGTCGGGCTGGCGGCCGATGGAGATATCGGTGGGAATTTCGGTAGGCGGCAGCTCGTCGATGCGGGTACTGTCGGTGCGGATTAACAAGACTTCTTCTCCATCTGAATCGATGGCAAAATTGGTGTGAAGCTCCCTGCCGGGATCTGCCCGGTCTTTGTTGGATGCCCAGATCAGCATAAACTCACCGGCGCCAATGGTTGTGTCGGGTAAAACCCAGCGGAAGGGATTGTCGTAATCATCCGAGAGGCCGAAGCCGGAGAGATTTATTGGTTCATCCCCGAAATTGTAAATTTCAATCCAGTCGGGATAGTCACCGTCTTCATCAGCGATCGTGGCGTTATTGGACGCCATAATTTCATTCAGTACAACATTTTGTGAGAAAACATCGCTGAAAAGTAATAAGCAGATCAGCAGGCAAGCAAATATGTGAATGATTTTTGTTTTCAAATTGAAAGTTTAAAAAACGACGAATAGTGTACCACCGGATGCAATGTGAAAGAAATGGAATTTTTTGGTACTCAGCCAGTGAGAAATTTTAATTAGGGCCTTTTTTCCTATACGTAATGTATCAACAGGAGGCTCTTACAGAGCCAATGTTTATTATGTAACCGAACATTCTATA
>SL_3KL_010_SEDDRAFT_10003233_pt1 | contig 14842 bp, 20 predicted proteins | sample SodLakKL_010_SED_2_FD_10381 | JGI IMG/M metagenome (IMG submission 10381)
CTCACTATCAATTCTCCCCGTCGGGAAGAATGATACAGCAGAAGAGCTTTGAATCCGGAACGGGAGGCTTCTCGGGGGTCCCGGTGATGATCCGCTCCTCCTTCTCCCCAAGATCCTGACAGATATATAGCACACAATCCATCCCACGCAGTGCACCTGCAAGCGTGTGTACCGGAAATGTCGGATCCGCGATGACGAAGACGGGACGGTTCCGGCTGAGATCATGACGAATATCATCGACTGCCTTCTCATGATCCTTTCCATGGGCATCGATCACGGAGGCGTTACTCCATGGTACACCGACTCGTGCAAAAGCGACCTGAAGTGATGAGATCCCGGAGATGATCTCCCCTCCAAGGTATCCAAGGCCAGCGAGGAGGGGATCTCCGGTCGAGAGGATGACTGCATCATCAGGAAGACCCTTAAGCGCCTTGTAGTCGGTGATTGTATTGACAGCACAATCAGGGTGAATATATCGATTCACCCGTTCGATTGCCCGTCCGGATCCATAGATGAGCCGGGCAGAGAGGATCGCCGCAATCGCCTCCTCTGTGAGCATCCCCTCGCCGCATCCGACACCAACCACCTTCATCGCGAATCACCGATGATTCCGCCATGTCGATCGACGATGACGACCCGGATATCCGGATATTTCCTCTCCCTGAGAATCGCCTGCATTCTCTGCATTCCCTCTTCTGTTGCCATATATTCTTCAACCGTCTGGAATCCGGTTCCTTTAAGAATATCCGGGACCAGGAACTTCAGAACCAGTCCGGGAAGGCCGCAGAGTACTGCCTCTCCTTCCAATGCACCAAGGGCCTGGCCTATCCTTGATCCGGCAAGGATCACCTCGTGATCCGGGAAGAGGAGGCGTGAGATCCGAAGGCCGATACGCCCGGTGGTGATCACCACCCGGTCCGCCCCCCTGATCCTGTCTTCCATCGCCGAACCGAGGTGATCGTCCCATGGCTCGACAAATCCGGTTGTTCCAAGGAGAGATATGCCCCCCTCAACCCCGACCTTCGGATTTAAGGTGTCGGCTCCGGCTTCAACCCCGCCAATAACAGAGAGGGTGACTGAGACGCCTGTATACCCGGTTTCAGATAGTGCTTCCCGGATTGCGGTCAGGATACACTCCAGGGCGGGTGGGGATATCGCAGGCTCGCCTTTCTGATATCGTGGTGTATCACGGGTGAACCTCCCGATCCCCTCACCAGCCCGGATGATGATTCCATCCCCTTCCAAAACCGCGTCTGCCCTGAAGATGAGGCCTGCCGTCCGATCTTCCGGATAGTCCCCAGAATCCTTGACAGCCCTGCCCTGCCCCTCTTCACCAGATACCGGAACAGCCACCCGGATTTCGCAGGGGAGGAGGAGATTCACCTCTGACACAGCTTCTTTAAAAGAAAGAACGGCTGCCTTTGCCGAAGCGGCGGCCGTCGCCCCTGTTGTTATTCCCCGTCTGAGGATTGCTCCGGATGCGGTCAGCACGGCTCTTCCCTCTTCAACAAGGGCACGGGCCGTATCGTCTTCAATACGGGATACCCAGTCATCAGGATAGGGAAACCCTGTCACGGGATCGATCATAAGGATAACGTGATGATCTCATTGATGCTGGCGACGGCGATTGGTGTCCCTCCGCGTGTGCCAAGGTTTGAGACCGATGGAACCGGCTTAGTCCTGAGAAGCTCTTTTGATTCTGCCGCATTCACAAATCCGACCGGCGTCCCGATGACGAGGCGGGGGATGATCCCCTCATCGATCATCGTACAGATGGAAAGAAGGGCAGACGGTGCGTTTCCAATGACAATGATCGATCCATGGAGTCTCTCCCTGAGGGCGAGGAACCCTGCGGATGTCCGGGTAATACCGGTCTCCTCTGCAATATTCGCACCATAATCGAGGGCACATTCGATACTGCACTGGTGTCCTTTCTTGAGAATGCCGATCTGCACCATTCTGATATCTGTGAAGACGGGTGCACCCTCCCTGACCGCAGAGACACCGGCAGTGATCGGATCATTGGAGAACCGCATCAGGTCAGCCATTGCAAAGTCGCCCACTGCAACCGAACAGCGTTGTCGAATCCGATCTTCCGGGGTTAAATCCCCGATCGTCTCACGTGCAAGCCTCCGGCTCGCCGATGCAATCGCATACCCTTCGCGTGTGTCTGCGCCAAGGTCAATATACGTATTTCCGGTGGTATCCCCGTGGGGTGATAATTCCTCTGACATCGTCTTCAACCTTCCAAATCCGGCTTTCAGTGCCGCCGATGATCACAATCGAATGCATGTCGATGGGGGAGGTGTCGGCTCTCAGCTCCGCCAGTGTCATGACATGCACCTCTTCACCTGGTCGGTAGGCATTCTTTACAACACCAACCGGGGTTTCATCTCCCCGATGCCGGCCGATGATCCCAATCGCCGTATCAAGGTTATGTGGCCGTCCCCGGCTTCGGGGATTATAGATGGCCATGGGAACTCCCATACGCGATGCAAGATCAAGCCGCTCCTCGATCACCTCCCATGGGGTGAGGAGATCAGAGAGGGAGATCGTGACATAATCTCCGGAGAGCGGGGAGCCGAGGCGGGATGCCGCAGCAGTTGCCGCCGTCACACCGGGGATCACCTCAACCGGAACCTTCGACTGCGTACGATCAGCGACTTCAAGGACGATACTTGCCATGCCGTAGACGCCGGCATCGCCCCCGGAGACCATTGCAACCCTGTGGGTTGCCGCAAGATCGAGCGCCATCTGTGCCCGGTTCACCTCTTCACCCATCGGACTTTTGACCACTTCTTTCCCTGTAATGAGCGGTCTGATGAGATCGATATAGACGTTATTCCCAATAATATACTCTGCCTTCGCTATCGCCTTGAGGGCGGCAGGAGTCAGCTGTTGTGTATTTCCCGGTCCTGTGCTGACAATTGAGAGGATTCCGGTCTTTTTATCGTCCGATTGCAATGGTAACCCTTCCATAGGTCTTCTTCTTCATAACCAGCCTCCCCACCTCTGCCAGGGCAACTGCGCATGGCTCTGCAACGCCTGAGAGCCCGATGAGTCCTGCCCGTGATGGGGATGGTGTCTCTGTTCTATTGATCGTTTCGTCATTGAGATAGATGAGTACGCCACCTATCCCGGCAATCCCTTCTGCCAGGCCGGGATCACCCCGCTTCTTCTCTGTCGTCACGTATGCCCCGACCTCCTCCTGGCGGATTCCTTCTGAGGAGAGTGCGGATCTGATGGCATCGGACCTCGGCTGCGGTAATCCCGCGCCGTGCTCCAATCCCGACCATATATGGACGTTCCTGGATAAGGACCGATACACCCGGGCCGGCGACGACGATGCCAGGCTCCGGGATCTCATAAACAGGAACCTCGCCATCAAGGAAAGCAGCATTCACCCGTCGTGTCGATGGCCGGTTGATGACCCGGCATTCCGCCTCGTCTGCTATCCCTTCAACCGAAGGCCGGCCATGCACCTCGGTTGCAGTGGTGATCACCGGTACAATCCCACGTGCAGAGAGGCGTTTTGCCAGCTCGTTTCCGCCATGATGGCCTCCGAGCACGGGAATCGCATACCGGCAGTCCGGACTGACAACGATGACCGCCGGATCATGCCATTTATCCTGTAATAGTGGTGCTGCGGATCGTACCGCGATACCCGCAGACATGACCGCAATGATGGCTTTATACTCCGAAAAAGCCCGCTCAAAGACCTTGTCGTCATACATGAGGAGATCACCTGCAACCGCTTCAGCTATCTCCTCTCCTGCGGTTTTAAACCGGGGCAGGGTGATGACGGCGATCTTCATGAATAGAGGTGTGAGTGGGTAAAATCGCTCTCGATCCCAAGGACGGCCTTTCCGATGATGATGAGGGCTGTCCGGGTTATTCCGGCTTCATCTGCTCTCTCTGCAATATCGGCGACCGTTCCTTTGACGATCTTCTGGTCATCCCAGGTTGCGTGATAGATGACGGCGACCGGTGTATCCTTTGGATACTCGACCCGTTCCATGATCTCCCTGAGCTTCTCTGTTCCAAGGAAGATGACAAGGGTCTCACCGATACGGGAGAGCTCCCTGATCCGATCCTCCTCAAGGGTTGCTCCTGCCGGCCTGGTGATGATGACACTCTTTCAGAGACGCCACGGAGGGTCAGCTGTGTCTTCAGTGCCGCAGCCGCTCCGAAGAGGGAGGAGACCCCCGGGACAATCTCTGCCTCGATCCCCTCTTGTGAGAGGATGGCCATCTGTTCGACTATCGCACCATAGATGGCTGGATCTCCCGANTGAAGACGCACAACAAGTTCTCCACGGGAGATGCCATCTCTGATGGCNCCACAGATCTCATCGAGGTTCATCTTCGAAGAGTCNAGCTTCNTGGCTGCACCGGAGGCCTCGATGAGTTCGGGGTTGATGAGTGATCCTGCATAGATGAGGAGATCGGCCCTCTTGAGAAGATCCATCCCTTTCACTGTTATGAGACCCGGATCGCCGCATCCTGCACCTACAATATAAAATGTTGTCATCTATTTCCTCGCATATAATATACTGAAATAACTGCTCTCCTCCGGGAGGTCATCGCCTGTGAAGACTGCCATCCCATCCATGTACATCCGTTCGATCAGGGTAAACCCGGTGTAGCCGTCCTGCCTGAGCTGGTCAGCAAGATCCCTCGGCCGCCGAACCTTGAGCCTGATAGCCACCTGCTCCTCTGATCCGTCCGAGACCGAGAAGCTGGAGGAGACCGGAATCTGTGCAACTGAGGAGAAGGCGGTGATTGAGCTGATCCCGGGAACGGTCTCACATGCTATCTCCGGATGCTTTCTCTGCAATATCGCTGTTAACCGTGAGAATGTCGAGAAGAAGTTGGGATCTCCGATGATCCCAAAGACCGCAGTCCCAAAGAGCGCAGAAGGGGCGATCCGATCAGCGTTCTCTTCCATACAACCGCTCGATATACGCCTCATCATGTGTCATCGGGAAGTCAAGGGTGACTGCGTCACTCCGATACGGGGCGACGAGATCATATGCCATCTCCCCGGGCACATAGACTGCATCCGCCTCCCTGAGGAGCCGTGCAGCCTTGATTGTAAGAAGCTCGGGATCACCTGGTCCAAGACCGACTGCAATTAGTATGGTACAACACCTCCATGAATGATATAGACTGGATTAATTGGCTTAAACATCGTTTTCCCGAGGAGATCATGGGATCGTGAAACCTGGAGCAGGACCGCGTCCTGAAAGATTCCCAGGGACTTCATTGTTTCAATAGCAGAGGCCACAGTCTCAATAAGAACCGCATTGACGACGATCGATCTGACCCTCTTTTCGGCAAGAAGGGTGAGCATCCGGGTCAGACCCTGTGATCCTCCGATGAAGGCGACATCAATTCTCTCCATCTCCCTGATGAGGGTGATGGCATCACCCTCGACGAGAGTGATGTTTGAGTAGCCTGCTGATCTGATATTCTCTCGTGCAGTCCCGACTGCCTCAGGCCTGATATCAACGGCATAGACCTGCCGGGCTGTTGCAGCGATGGCAAGGCTGACCGTCCCGGTACCACAGCCGATATCGATTGCGATATCGTCCTTCTGTACCCCAAGTTTATGGAGCGAGACCGCACAGACCTCGGGCTGTGTCGGTCCCCCTTTTAACGGACTCGTCGTCATAGGGCATCAATCAGGTGGTTGTACCCGCCTGCTGGTCCGTTTGTATTGGCGCTTTTTCTTAATAGGTATTGGTATTTCTGCCTGAAAGATTCAGTCTCACCGTCTTTTGTCAATCAAAACAATATCATTAAAGGTTCGGATGATCAATGAATCTTACAATGCTCAATATACGACGGGATATCTGTGGATACTGTGGAGCATGTGTCTCCGTCTGTCCGGAAGGTGCCCTTGAGTTGGTCGATGCGTATCTTACAGTGGAAGATACCTGTAGTACCTGTGGTATCTGTGAGAAGATATGCCCACTTGGAGCTCTGGAGGTTATCAAGGAATGAAGCGGCGGTATGACATGCTTGTTGTCGGCGGAGGGCCCGGCGGGGCGTTTGCCGCAAAGACTGCAGCTGAGAAAGGTCTCTCTGTCTGCCTTGTCGAGAAGAGGCCGGCCATCGGCACTCCCGTACGTTGTGCCGAGGGTATCGGAAAGGAGCTTCTCACCGATTTTCTCCCCCCGGATCCCAAATGGATCTGCACGGATATCGAGAGTGCCGAACTCGTTGCACCTGATGGTTTTTCGATGCTCCTTGAGCCGAGTAAGGCAGGAAATGAGATCGGCTATGTCCTGGACCGCAAGGTCTTCGACCGGGAGCTCGTCTGGAAGGCGGCGGAAGCCGGGGCAGAGACCTATGTAAAGGCCCGGGCGACTGCACCGATCATGAGGGATGGTGCTGTTGCCGGTGCAGTTATCGAACAGCATGGGAAGAGATACGAGATCGATGCCGATATTGTTATCGCAGCCGATGGCATTGAATCAAAGTTTGCACGATGGGCAGGTATTGACACCACTGTGCCATACAGGGAGCTTGAGACCTGTGCCCAGTACCTGATGACGGGACTTGATATCGACTCCACCAGGACGAGCTTTTATCTTGGAAATGAGGTTGCACCGGCCGGGTATCTCTGGATCTTCCCGAAAGGGGATGGTACTGCCAATGTCGGCATTGGTATCGGCGGTGGGAAGAGTGGGAATGGCCACCGGGCAAAGGACTATCTCGATCGCTTCATTGCGAGCAGATTCCCCAACGGAAAGACGATTGAACTGATCATCGGTGGTGTTTCGGTCTGCAGACCTCTTCCATCAACCGTGGCTGATAACATGCTGATCGTTGGCGATGCGGCACGCATCTCTGATCCGATAACCGGTGGGGGTATCTACAACGCAATGTATACCGGCCGGCTTGCCGGAGAGACCGCAGTCACCGCGATTGAAGCGGGTGATACCAGCAGGGATGCACTGATGCCCTATGATACAACCTGGCGGGCATCAAAGATGGGGAAGGCCATTGATAGAAACTATGCCATAAAAGAGTTCTTTACCAAACTCAATGATGAGAAGCTCAACTCTATCGTTCATTCCATATCTAAGATCAACCTGGAGCATTTCAGCACCCTTATGCTGCTTAAGGAGATAATGAAGGCAAATCCATCACTGCTCCTTGAGCTGAGGCACCTTCGTTCACTTCTATGAGATGCAGGGTCTGATGGCCCTCATTTACTTTTTTGAAACTGCTGACTGAGGTACCGAAGGCTCTGAACCTCAGAATCCTTCTTTGAGAAGACGGTGATTGTATCTCCGGGTAAAATAACAAGTTCACCACTTGGGATGATGAGATCTCCTGCCCGGTGGATAGCGATGAATATATAGTTCTTCACCTCAAGCTGACGAATCTCCTTATCGACTCCTACTGACCCCTCCTCGACGGTTATCTCAAAGATCCTGCCCCCCGGAATTGAGGCGAGTGCCTGTGTATTTGGGTTTTCAGCCCAGGTATAGAGTGTTCTGGCGACGATCTCATCAGGATTTTCACTAATCCTGACTCCGACCTCATTAAAAAGCTCCGAATGCTCCTTCTGGTTTACGACAGAGACGACATTGGGAACAGAATAGCGCTTGGCAAGCCAGCAGGTCATCAGGTTTGCTGCATCGTCACTTGTGGTTGCGATGAGCGCATCGCTGTGATCGATTCCGGCATCCTCAAGGACGGCTTTGTCTGTTGCATTGCCGGTAATGGCAAGGAGATCATACTCTTCAAGCATATCGGCGCACCGGTCCTCATCCCGATCGATGACCACAACACTGTCACCATTCTCCGTAGCGATAGCCGCAAGATTCCTCCCGATGCCACCAAGACCGACCACAATGATGTACATAATAAAGATTAGCCTGCGGAGATATTGAAATAGATTGCGACACGATCTCTCTGTATGATCTGTGGGGTCGATGAGGCAGGGAAAGGCGCAGTTCTTGGTCCGATGGTGGTTGCGGCCATTTGTGTCTCTGATCTTGCTTCAATCGGGAATTCTGGCATACGCGACTCAAAATCCCTCTCGCCCCGCCAGCGTGAGCTGTTGTTTGATGATCTCGTCTCATCATTTCCATATTATGTTGTCTCGTATCTTCCATCTGCTATTGATGCTGCCCTCGCCGGGACCACCATCAACCATCTCATCGTTGAGGCAGATGCAGCCTGTATTACCGCACTCTCCCCGGAGATTGCGTACCTCGATGCATGCGACGTCAATGCAGGGAGGTTCGGTGAGAATGTCTCCCGTTCTCTTCCCTTTTCATGTACTGTCATCGCAGAACACAAGGCAGATCACTCCTATACTGTCGTTGGGGCTGCCAGCATCATTGCCAAGGTGACACGGGATCGGGCTGTCGAGGCTCTCAAAGAAGAGTACGGAGCGATTGGGAGCGGCTACCCGTCTGATCCAGCAACGATCAGGTTTCTCACCGACTATATCCGGGAGCATCGCTCCCCTCCCCCGTGTGCCAGAAGAAGCTGGAAGACCGTCTCTGCGCTCCCCCCCCCCCCCCAGATACGTTGTGGTTTTAAGATGACGGAAACCCAATAAATAGCAATGCATTGGATCGTCTACGTCGTCCTCGCAATTGCCATCTACGCGTTTATCGCCTTTATAATCCGGCGAAGCGGTATCTTTTCAGAGAATATCTCATTCTTTGGACCAATCATGGCAATAAAAACCGAGAAAGTTGGTTTTTTTGATAGATTCATCCCTTTCGGTTCAATTCTGCGGGTCTACGGAACCGTTGGGGTTCTGATGGTCGTCGTCATATCGGGGCTGATGACGTATCTTCTGCTGAAAACAACAGAACTCACTCTCCTCACACAGCCAGAGCCGACAGATTTCCAGAAACCGCAGAACATTCTCCTCATCCCCGGCATCAACGAGTTCATCCCATCGAGCTTTGCGGTCTGGACCGCTCTTGTTCTGACCATTGCAATCCATGAATTCGGTCATGGGATTCTCTGCAGGGTTGAGGGGATAGCTGTCAAAAGCACCGGACTTCTCCTGGCAGTCATCCCGATCGGCGCATTTGTCGAGCCGGACGAAGATGATCTCAATAAGACTCATGGTATGGCAAAGATGCGGATGTTTGGTGCAGGAATAGCAAACAATCTCACCATCGGGGTCATCTGTTTCATCGCCCTTGTTCTGCTCCTCGGAATGGTTACTCCCTCCCCAACCCCTATCGTGAACGGGGTATATCAGGATTATCCTGCGTGGGAAGCGGATCTTCCGTATCCCTCCATCATCACCATGGTAAACGGTGCTCCCGTCCAGACGCGTGATGAGGTTTCAGCTCTTCTTCAGGAGACTTCACCCGGGGATGCCATTACCCTGACGGTTGATAAGGATGGTCTGGTGACCAGCCATACCCTTACCCTTTCTGCATGGCCGGAAGAGCTGGAGACGGGATATGAATCAGGCTTTATGGGGATAACATATTATGACAGTGAGCAGGTCGTTCACGTCTTTGGGAACCTGGCCTCGCCTCAGGGGATGCTCTATCTTCTGATAGCACCGCTGAATATCGTTCCTGGTGCGGAGTTCCTCCGGGTGATCCCGTATGAGTCTGTGGAGAGCACCTATCTCCAGGTGCCTTTTGATGGATTCTGGGGTGTGATCCACCTCCTCTTCTGGATTGGGTGGATCAATATCATGGTCGGGATCTTCAATGCCCTCCCGATGGTGCCGCTTGACGGAGGATATATTCTCAAACGCGGCCTTGCAGGGTATGTGGATAGGATTGTCAGCACAGTATCCTGGGCAGTCCTCCTGATGCTGATGGCACCAATCCTTCTGCCCTATCTCTTCCACCTCTGATTTTTGTCAGTTCCGGACCATCGGGATTGCATTACAGCCTTCCATCTCCCCGAAACAGAAGAGGAATCGCTCGCGAATCGTCTGAGGCATCTGCCTCTCCGCGATCCGGGTGAAGCCAAGAGAGGTGTAGAATGATATGAGCGGGAGTGTTGAATGGATGTAGATCGGCGCTCCTCCGCAGGCTGCAAGGAGGGCTTCGACAGTGAGGCGGGCGTACCCCTTACCGCGATGAACTTCTGGAGTGAAGACACAATCCATCTCAAAGCCATCGGGATGCCGGGTGCATCGGGCTGTTGATACGAGCAACCCGTCTTCAAAAACCCCGAAGATCCGTTCATGTCCCGGATCTGCCTTCTGGCCACGATACTGGATCCAGAGATGTTCTGCATCCCGGAATTCTTCTCTTCTGAGTTCACGAACAGTCGGTGTCATTTCTTCCTCTGTTCTGAATATGGTAAACGAATAAAAAAAGGTTGTAGTCAGCGATCTGCTGATCTCTTCTCTGACGCTAGTCTTTTGGATCGAGCTTCTCTTTTGCGATCATCTTCACATCAGATGTCTCGATATTCTCAATATCCTTTAGGATCTCCTGGGCAGAGGTGATGGCTTCATCCTTGCCGGGCATATCCCCGAGGATCTCGTCTGAAAGATCAAGAAGGCTCTCGGTCTCTTCCATATGCTCTTCGGTTGCCCCAAGGAACCTGGCACTCTGCTTGATGAGACTTGAGATCTCAAACGGCAGGACAATCTTTGTCGATTCCCCTTCTGCCATCTTCTTCAATGCATCCAGCGAGAGGACGGTAATTGAACGCTTGTCCAGTGCGCGTGATCCGACGGAGAGGATACGCAGCCCCTGTGCCTCACCCTGAGCGACCAGGATCTTACTCTGCCGGTCTCCTTCTGCCCTGAGGATCTTACTCTGCCGCTCACCCTCTGCCTCAAGGATCATACTCTGCCGGAGACCTTCTGCACTGAGAATGGCAGCACGCTTCTCACCATCTGCCCGAAGGATTGCAGCACGCCGCTCACGCTCGGCAGACGTCTGTTCGGTCATCGCCTTCTTGACGGCGCCGATCGGATCAACTTCTTTGATCTCGACCCGCTCAACCTTGACACCCCATTGGTCGGTCTCCCGGTCAAGCATGTCCCGGAGCTTGTTATTGATGAGATCCCTGTTATAGAGCACCTCGTCAAGCTCCATATCGCCTATGATACCACGGAGGCTTGTCTGGGCAAGGGCAACGGTTGCAGCCTTGTATGCGGCAACCTCAAAGTATGCCTTCTCGGGATCCATCACACGGACGTAGATGATTGCATCAACATTTGTCGGCGAGTTATCCTTTGTGATCACTTCCTGTGATGGAACATCGATCACCTGGGTCCGGAGATCCAGCTTGATCACTTCGGTGATGAATGGAACGATCCATCTGAATCCGGGATTCATCCTCCCGGTATATGTTCCAAGCCGTATGGTCAGCCCCTGCTGATATGGCTGTATGATGACAACACCACGGGCAAAGACGAAAATAATCACTAAAATGAGAATAAACGTGGTCAGATTTAACGTAAACAGATTATCCAGAATTGACATTATTCATGTACCTCCTCAACAATAACATGCACTCCCTCTGAACTGACGACCCGGACGGGTGTTCCCGGAGGGAGTACTCTTCCGGTTGAGCGTGCGCTCCACTCGACACCGGCGATTGAGACCCTCCCAAAGACTTCATCACCGCCAACCTCACGTGTCACTTTTCCTTCCCTGCCAACCAGCGAGTCCCTGCTCATGGTGGTCGGCAGCTGCTCGGGTGAGAGCCGCCGATAGAGGAGGACGGAGAGGCTTGCTGCAATCAATGCTGAGGCTACCCCAAGGATAACACCCCAGACCGTATTGAATACATCAATACCCATCAGGAACATGATACCCAGAACGATCATCGTCGTACCAGGTACAGCTGCAAAGAATCCCGGGTTAATTGCCTCATAGAGGATGAGCAGTGCCCCGATGATGATTAGTGCAAAATACAGGTTGGTCTCAAGCACCATATGGATAGATGGGAGGGAGGAGGTATAATTCCTTCCTTCAATCCATTTATCTGAGGATGCGGGCGATCTTCACACCTTTCGGCACACCCAGATCCCGCGCAACCGGCTCACACTTCACCATCATCAGAGCGGCAATCGGGGGGAGTCCTTTATAGTCCGAAAGGGATTCATAGTTGGCAAGGCCTTTGGAGATGATAAGGGTCGCTTTCTGGAGTGCCTGCCGCAGATCAGCGGGGATAGAGGTGAGGTTGACCCCAAGCTCGGCGCCACCTCCTGTGGTGGTGAGGTGGTCGGCGACCTCCTCTATCCCGGCATCGCGTGCCTCATCCAGTGTCGCGTCATTGAGCATGGGTGCCTCTTTGACAGCCACGGTAACATGCGCACCAAGATTCTTCAGTTCCTCGATGAGGAGCTTGTCAAAGAGGATCTCTCCTGTATTATCGGTGAAGTAGACAACTCTGCGCGCACGTTCGGCGATCTCATCAGAGTCGTCATGGTAGAGCCCCTCCTCAAATTCACGCCTGAAAAACTCTGTGTAATCTTCGGCGATTGTATGTCCAAGAACACCGTAATCGATGGAATTTCCGATCGTGGCTGCCAGGATGGCTGACCTGAGATCTGTAATACAGGGCCGTACCTTCAGCAGAACCTCACGGGCGGTCTGGGTGTCAGCATATTTCAGTGTCCTGTACGGATCCGTCGATCCGACGGTTTTGTAACAGCATCGGTGAACTGCCCCGGCAATAACGGGTGCCGGCACCTCATCGTACCATCGCTCTTCAAGCAGGATCCGGGCGGCATCGACTGCCTCATCGATCCGGTTTGGATCATTTGTGCAGAGTGATGCTTCAAAACGTACGCGGGAGAGGAGACAATCCCTGCAATCATCGGTAATTCTCATATGATCAACCTGGTGTTAGAAAGAGTTGAATGGGGCCACTGCGATTTGAACGCAGGTCAGAAGACCCCCAGTCTCCTAGGATGGCCAGGCTACCCTATGGCCCCGTCCTAAATACATTCGGGATGATGATTTATGTAGTTTACTCTTTTGTTACGGGATGAGCGGCCCCGGTCGTCTTTCTCACTGCCAGAAAAAAGGAAAAAGGTATTTAAGTCTACAGTTAACCAATGATTAATTTATCAGTGTCCATAGATCTTCCGGGCTGATTGCCGTGCCGGGGCGATCAGAAGATGCAGGAAACGGTCATAGGTCGGAATCTGGAAAATGCTGGAGATTTTTATAGATGTCATCATCAGGTACGCTTAAAGAGAAGGTTCGCCATTTTATCAATGATATCGTGGCTGTTCCGGGGGTGATCGATTGTGCCCTTGTCTCAAATGATGGTATTCTCATTGGAAAGTCCTTTGAAGATCCCATCTCGGCACAGTCGTTTGGAGCGATGTGTGCGACGATGATCGCCTCTTCAGAAGCAGCGGCTTCTGTCGTCGGTATGACAACTCCGCTATGGGCTCTTGTCAGGAGTGATGAGAGGATGATCATCATTGTCGGGGGCGGCCCCCGCCTCCTGATCGCTGCGATTGTCGATGGTGGTGCAGATATTAAGGAAGTATCAGCCAGGCTCCTTGAAATTGGTGAATCTATTGGAGGCACGCTCTGATGACCGCCACCATCCTGGTTATTGATGATAATCCTGCAATTGTTGAAGTCTTTGTTACCATGCTCAGGAGAGGGGGATATGAGACCTATTCTGCCGGAAGCGGTCAGGAAGGCCTTAATCTCCTCGATGAAATATCTCCGGATCTGATCCTCCTTGATATCATGATGGAGCCGATGGATGGGTGGGAGACGCTTGAGAATATCAAACTCAATCCCGGAACGCGGGGTATCCCTGTCCTGATGCTGACCGCAAAGCAGCTCACTCCTGATGAGGCGCAGGAGTACGGGATGTATATTGAGGATTACATCATCAAGCCAATCACTCATAAGGAGCTCTATGATGGCATTGAACATGTCCTGGCACGGAGGCGGGAGATTGCTGAAGCTATTCATCTTGCTGAGGAGCGGGGCACAAATACAGCGCTCGTCACTGAATATGCGCGCCTTGTGAAGAGTGTTGATGTCAACAGACGTCTCATCCGGATTCTCGAGAACACCTATTCGTTAAAAGATCCACGGATAGGCAGTGTCGATAAGATTGAGATTGCCATACGAAATATGAAAAATGGCCTCTCCATGCAGGAGACACGTCTTGAAGAGCTTCGGGACCTGATCGGGGTTGGAAAGGCCGATTAGTCACCATCCTTTTTTTTCTACATCTCGGTCTTCCAGAGGACAAATATACCTGCGATTAATACTCCGATGATCCCGATGATTGCGATGGATTCGGTGATATGCATCTCCTCGACATTGATGATCAGAACTTTTCGTACCATTGCGGTCAGTCCTGCAATAAGTATCGGCCTGACGAGGATGCGCCCGGTCCTGAAATAGGAGGTGACGGTCTCAAGAACCTCTACCACGATGATCGTCAGGAGAAGGACATACAGAATTTCAACAATTCCCTGGATGAGGTTTTCGTGTGAGAATATTGTCAGTATCAGATATACGGCATCAAAGAACGTCAGGAGTGCGATTATGATCAGAAGGACTGCAATGAGGGCATAGATGATGAGGGTACTTCTTGATATGAAATCAAGAACCGTCTTCATTGTCGGGCTGAGATGATCATAGTCTGACATACGTTCCAGCTCACGTGATGAATACTTCTTTTTGCGCGCCAAAGAAAAGGGTGTCGATCCATAACTGATTTGCATTCCTCTCATTCTGACCTGGTATCTACCGGGTGTGGCGACGAGGATAAATCAGTTACCTTTATATGCGCTCATGACATTTTTATAATGCTAGGTTTCATTGACCAGTGGGTCCGTAGCTCAGTCAGGCAGAGCGCCTGGCTTTTAACCAGGTGGTCGGGGGTTC
>SL_3KL_010_SEDDRAFT_10003234_pt1 | contig 14839 bp, 11 predicted proteins | sample SodLakKL_010_SED_2_FD_10381 | JGI IMG/M metagenome (IMG submission 10381)
TTTTGTACCGCTGGCCGAAGAACGCTACGATCTCTTGATCAGTGACAGCTTCTATAACAGTCCTGAAGCCGCACTTCTTTTTGATATTATTAAGGATCCCGGCTTCCAGAAACAGGTGGAAGAGCTTGGTGGATACAGCATGCGAGATGCCGGAATAAATATAACAGTTTAACAGCGGGAAAGGAGCAAACACAATGCCGCTTATAGATACACATGGAAGAAAACATGATTACCTGAGAATATCGGTCACAGATCGCTGCAACCTGCGCTGTGTTTACTGTATGGGTGAAGACGGGATTGATCAGATCGCCCACCAGGATATCCTCAGTTATGAAGAAATAATCAGGGTAGTATCAGCAGGCGCCGAACTGGGTATCAGTAAAATCAGGATAACCGGAGGAGAACCGCTCATTCGCAAAGGTATTGTCAGTTTGGTCGAGCAAATTGCCGCAATCCCCGGCATCAAAGACCTGGCCATGACCACCAATGGTACTTTGCTGCCCCGCTTTGCAGCTGATCTCAAAAAAGCAGGCTTAAACCGGGTTAATATCAGCCTTGATACGCTTAAGAAGAATAATTTTGAAAGCATAACCCGCTGCGGCAGGCTGCAGGATGTGTTAAACGGAATTGAAGCCGCCCTGGAACATGATTTACAACCGGTTAAATTGAACACAGTTTTAATGAAAGGGATCAACGATGAGGAAGTGCTCGACTTCCTAAAGCTAACCCTTGATAAACCAATACACGTCCGTTTTATAGAATACATGCCGATTGGAGATCACGATAAAGGCTACCGCGATCATTACCTTCCTTTAGCCTATGTTGAAGAAGTTGCAGCAAATGCCGGCCTGCCTTTAACTCCTGAACCATTGCCTGGTGGCGCCGGGCCCGCTGAGAACTATACCATTCCTGACAGCCGGGGCACCGTGGGACTGATTCACCCAATCAGCAAGCATTTTTGCGATACCTGTAACCGCCTGCGCCTGACGGCCGAAGGAAACCTGAAAGCCTGCCTTTACTGGCAGGACGAAAAACCGGTCAGACCGGTTATAGGTAACAAAGATGCCCTGAAAGCCCTGATAAAAGAGGTGCTAACCGGCAAGCCGGTTGAACACCAGATGGCTGCCGATGGTGCCTGCGGTTCAGTCCAGCCAGGGACAATGCGCGGCATGTCTAAAACGGGAGGCTAAAAAATTAAGCTTCAGCATTCAGCATAAGACAGGGTGCTAAAATTTAGTATTAAGTAAAAGAGATAGAAAGTACCCACACAGCCTTCTTAAGAAAACTCAAGTGAGCATAAAGTGAAGGCATGGAAATGCCGGTGAAGCGAGGCCTGGAGCAGGTTGGTCGACAGGAAATCGGCCACCAAGCGAAAGCTCTGGATGAGCTTATCGCGAGGGCAACCCAGGCGAAGGGCTGAAGCTAAACCGGTGTAGTTCCTGCCTAAACGATCAGCGAGCGCAGTTTTCTTATGAAGTCTGCAAAACAGTACAGGCTGAACGTTTACAATAACTTAAGAAAATCTTTCTTAAGTGAACTGGAGGTGTTTTTTTGGCACCGGTAATTATTCACCTGGTTGCCGCTCAGTCGGAAACCGGTAAAACCACAATTATGGAAAAACTGCTCCCAGAGCTTAAACTGCATGGACTGCGTGTAGCAGCCCTGAAAGGAAACTTGCAGCATTACGAACTTGATACACCCGGGAAAGACAGCAGGCGCTTTGCCGATGCCGGAGCAGACTTAGCCGGATTCACCACTCCGGATAGTTTTTACCTGTTTGGCCAGTCTGGCAATCAGGATGGCACCACTGCTGCTGCAGAAGTGCTCGACAATTTTGACCTGGTGATGATTGAAGGCAATAAGAAAAGTAAAAACCCGAAAATCGAAGTGGTTCGCAGCGCAATTAACCCGGAGCCACTGCTTCCGGAGAATACTATTGCCGTAATCACCGACCGCAGGGACTTAGATCTTGAAGTGCCTGTCCTTGAACTGGGTAACAGCAAAGCCCTGGCCAAATTTATTATGAACCGCTTCTTTTATCATAAGCTTCAGCGTGAGAAGGAACAAAGCGTAGAGGCTTTAACTCATTTTGACCAGTCCGGCCGGCCCCGGATGGTAGACGTTTCTGAAAAAGAACAAACTATCCGTGAAGCTTACGCAAAAGGCGAAATATTTATGGCCCCGGAAACATTGGACCGGGTTATGGCCGGGACAATGGCCAAGGGTGACGTGCTTGGAGTAGCACAGGTTGCCGCCGTGATGGCAGTCAAGGAAACCGGCCGCTTGATCCCCATGGCCCATCCCCTCGGTATTTCCGGCGTGGAGGTTGATTTTCAGCCCGACCAGGTTGAAAATAAAATTGAAATCGGGGTCAGGGTCAGGTTGACCGGCCAGACCGGCGTGGAAATGGAAGCTTTAACCGGGGTCAGCGTCGCTGCCCTGACTATATATGATATGTGTAAAGCTATCGATAAGGATATGGTTATTCAGAATATAAGGCTTGTTGAAAAGAAAGGGGGCCGCTCGGGCCATTACCGGCGCGAGAAATAATATGGCTGAAATAGTTGCAGTTTGCACCAGTCCTGAAAAGGGACAGCGCAAGAAGAATATCGGAGAAAGTAAACTTATTAAAAACATGGGCCTGGTTGATGACGCCCATGCCGGGTTTGCACACCGCCAGGTCAGCCTGCTGGCCGAAGAATCTATTGCCAAAATGACAGACCAGGGCCTGGATGTAGGTCCCGGGGACTTTGCCGAAAACCTGACTACCCGGGGTATTGACCTGGTCAACCTGCCTACAGGTACCAGGCTGCAGGTTGGCTCTGAAGCAATTATCAGGGTAACCCAGATCGGCAAGGAGTGCCATGACCGCTGTGCCATTTACTACCAGGCCGGCGATTGTGTTATGCCCCGCGAAGGTATTTTTGCCGAAGTGCTGCTCGAAGGACCGGTCAGGGTCGGCGACCGGCTCGATATTGCAGATACATATAAATTCGGTATAATCACAGCCAGTGACAAGGGCTCGAAAGGTGAGCGTGAAGACTTAAGCGGTCCGACCATCAGTGAAATTTTGCTGCCCTGGGGTGATGTTATAGACCAGGTCATCGTTCCTGATGATCGCGCAGCCCTGGCAAAGGTTATGCGGGACATGATCGGCAAAGGAGTCGACGCTATCTTTACCTCCGGTGGAACGGGAATGTCCCCCCGTGATGTAACCCCTGAAGCAACCTTAGAAGTAATCGACCGCCAGGTTCCCGGAATTGGCGAAGCCATGCGTCGGGAAACAGCCTCTAAAACAGCAAAAGCAATGCTCTCCAGGGCAATTGCAGGCATCAGCGGTTCAACCCTGATCGTCAACCTGCCCGGCAGTCCAAAAGCGGTAACCGAGTGCCTGGCTGTCCTGACCCCGGTCCTTAACCATGCCCTGGAAACAGTCTGCGGCAAAGGCGGCGAGTGCGCAAGGTAAAAAACCTGGCATCCGGTAATAAAATGAAGAAGGGAATTTTAGATATGAGCAAAACCCTGGTTCTGGCAGAAAAACCTTCGGTAGGTAAAGACTTAGCAAGGGTTTTAGGCTGCCGCAACAAGCAAAACGGATCCTACGAAAATGAACGCTATATTATTACCTGGGCCCTGGGACATTTGGTAACCCTTGCTGATCCCGAGGCTTACGATGAAAAATATAAAAGCTGGCGCCTGGAGGATCTGCCAATTATGCCTGACCCTTTCAGGCTGACAGTAATTAAAGGATCTGGAAAACAGTTTGGAATAGTTAAGAAATTAATGCACAGCGGGTCGGTAAAAGAGATCGTCATCGCTACAGATGCAGGCCGCGAAGGCGAGCTGGTAGCCAGGTGGATTATAGAGAAAGCGGGAGTAAAAAAACCCTTAAAACGTCTGTGGATCTCATCAGTAACAGATAAAGCTATCAAGGAAGGATTTGCCAGCTTAAGAAACGGTAAAGATTACGTAAATCTTTACGCTTCAGCGGAAGCCAGATCCGAGGCAGACTGGGTCGTGGGCATCAACGCCACAAGAGCCCTTACCTGCAAGTTCAACGCACAGCTTTCCTGTGGCAGGGTCCAGACACCCACTGTAGCCATCATTGCAACCAGGGAAAAGGAGATAAAAAGCTTCGCACCTAAACCTTATTTCGGCATTGCCGCCGAAACAAAGGACTTTACGCTAGTATGGCAGGATGAGAGAACCGGGCAGACGAGAACCTTCGACCAGGATAAGCGCGATCAAATTTTAGCTGCAATCTCCGGTAAAGAAGCCCGGGTGATTGAGGTAAACAAGGCTTACAAGAAAAAGCACGCCCCCCGGCTTTACAACCTAACAGAACTGCAGCAAGATGCAAACAGACTTTTCGATTTTTCGGCCAGGGAAACTTTAGCTATAATGCAGGGGTTGTACGAAACCCATAAGATCCTCACTTACCCACGCACAGACTCTCGTTATCTTTCCAGTGACGTGGTAGACACATTGAAAGACAGGATCCGGGCCTGCGCCGTGGGTCCGTACCGCTCTATTGCCGGACCCGTATTAAGGAAGCCGATCACTGCTAGTAAAACTTATGTTGATGACAGCAAGGTATCAGACCACCATGCCATTATTCCCACAGAAGAACCAGCTTCACTGAATGCATTAAGTATTAGGGAAAAGAAAATTTACGACCTGGTGGTAAAGCGGTTTCTGGCCGCTTTATACCCTCCCTTTGAATATGAACAGACTACAATCAAAGTCAACCTTGGCAGCGAAACATTTAATGCTCGGGGCAAGATTATCCTCAAGGAAGGCTGGAAAAAAATCTATGCCAGCGAGCACGAAGGTGATGAAGATTCGGAAGAAGAGGAGCGCCTGGCAGACCAGTCGTTACCCGAAATAAACGAAGGTGACCAATTAATAATTTCCGCTCTTAAAGAAACCTGGGGCGAAACCAAACCACCACCACGTTTCAACGAAGGAAGCCTGCTAAAGGCGATGGAAAACCCGGCCAGGTACATGGCCGGTGAAAATAAAGAGTTAATCAAAAGCATTGGCAAATCCGGTGGGCTGGGCACAGTGGCCACCAGGGCTGACGTGATCGAAAAGCTTTTTAATAGCTTTCTCATTGAGCTAAGAGGTAAAGAAATTTATATTACAGCAAAGGGCAGACAGCTGCTCGAACTGGTACCAACAGAACTTAAATCTCCTGCCCTGACGGCAGAGTGGGAGTTAAAGCTGGAGGCGATTAGCAGGGGCGAGCTTCCCAAGGAAAGCTATGTTGCGGAAATGAAAGATTACGCCAGAACTGTGGTAAATGGAATTAAACAAAGCGATAAAACTTTCAAACATGATAACTTGACCGGCAATAGGTGCCCACAGTGCGGCCAGTACCTGCTTGAAGTAAAAGGCAAGAAAGGGAAAATGTTAATCTGCCAGGACCGGGAATGCGGCCACAAGGACATGGTGGCGAGAAGTACGAATGCCCGCTGCCCCCAATGCCGTAAGAAGCTGGAGCTACGAGGCTCGGGAGACGGGCAGCTATTTACCTGCCGGTGCGGCTACAGGGAAAAACTTTCCGCCTTTGAAGCGCGAAAGAAAAAGGAAGGTCAAAAAGTTTCCAAAAAAGAAGTCTCTAAATACATAAGGGAACAAAGTAAAGAAGATGACCGGCCGATCAACACCGCCCTGGCCGATGCCCTGAAAGGGCTAAAACCCGGGAAGAAATAAGTTAAACAAAACGCCCCCGTATCTTCCAAGGGTAAGAGTGAGCGATGTAAATAATGCAGGGAATTACCCGGGCTTAATAAGGCTACTGTTTTCTGGGTGTTATGATTCCAACTGTTTCATAAGCCCGGGTAATTTCAGAGTAATGGAAATCCAATACCTTATTCTGCTTCTTCTAAGCTGCTATCCCCGCAAACTTTAGTAAGTTTCATTACCGGTTAAACATATCAACTTAATTTTCTTCAGAAACAACTTCTTCTGAAATTAAAAACATCGGGTCGGCTATACGCTTTAAAGAATGGACCAGCTTTTCCTGGTAGGCAGGATCGAAAAAACTCTTCTCGAAGGTTTCCATATCCGGAAAATACGCTTCAGTCATATAACGGTAGGGCTTACTGTCACTCTTCCAGGCCTGCTTAATTACATAAAAATCGCTTTTTATTACCCCCGGAATAGACATGTTATCCTTTTGATGGTCCGTTGTGCGCCATCTTAAAAATTCTTCATGATCTGCCCCGGGAGGAAGATTATATAGCACAGTTAATTTAACCAAGGTATTCTCTCCTTTAATTCTTAATTACCAGGGAATGACCAAACCCGGTAAGGGTTCTAGCACCATCTTCAGTAACAGCAACAATATCCTCTAACCTGATCCCAAATTTCCCGGGCAAATAGACTCCCGGCTCGATGCTAAAGACCATCCCTGGTTCGAGAATTGTTTTATCGCCTTCCATAATCCATGGCGATTCATGCACATCCAGGCCGATACCATGACCGGTCCGATGAATAAAGGCATCGCCATAACCGGCACCCTCCAGGTACTCCCGAGCTGCAACATCAACACTCTCCGCTGTAACGCCCGGCCTAACCCTTGAAGTCGCAAGCAGGTTAGCCTCTTTTACGGTTTCATATACTTTCATGACTTCCTGATCAGGTTTCCCAAGCTGAACCACCCTGGTGATATCAGACTTATATCCCTGGTTGGAAGCGCCGATATCAATGATTATGGTATCACCTTCCCGCAGCTTGCGATCACCACTGTGATGATGCGGAAAAGCACCGTTAGGGCCGGAAGCAACAATAGTAAAGCAAACTTCTTCAGCCCCATTATTCCTAAATGAGCTTTCCGCTGCCCAGGCAATCTCGCTTTCGGCCACTCCTGGAAAACATGAATCAACAGCAGCCTGCATCGCCTGGTCTGCCTGCGCTGCTGCCTGGGTCATCATTTCCAGTTCCTGCCTTGATTTAACCACCCTTAAAAGTGCAAGCAATCCGGCAGCCGGAATAACCCGACCCGGACTTAATGCCTCCAGCAGCATGAGCAAGTTATCAGCACGCATAGCATTGTCAACTGCTATAACCCGGGGTGAGCCCCATTTATCCTGAACTTGTTTCAGGGCTTGCCCAGGACCATCAGCATCTTTCCAGGGGATGATCTTAACCTCTGCGTGAGCAGCAACCTCATCAACATTTAAACTTGGAACAACCATAACAGCATCATCTGTTCTCAAAAATAAAACACAGGGGCGCTCATCAGCAAATGGCGAAAACCCGAGCAGGTATCTCATGTTGGTTGTTGGACCGATCGCAACCATCTCAACCTGGTTTTTGATCATGGCATCCTGTAAGCTTTTAATTCTTTTATTAGCAGACATATTTTCTTCCTTTCCCGAAACCAGCATGTCAACCAGTCATTATAAACATATGTACTACCACCCATACAAAGCTGGGCTAACCTTCCTGCTTGATTCTATTTTCATAATCGTAATAGCGGTTGGCCTGTTTGAGGGTAACATATTCATTCTTAATATCATCCTTTAATTTTTCAAGATTGCGCTCTAACGGATCACCCCATCCTGCACCAGTACCGGTCATGATTCTCATAATATCATCAGTATTCAGTGTCAGTCCGCTGATTACTGAATATTTCTCAGTACTACCGTCGGAACGGACTATCAGGATATAGTTGGGCGATCCCTCACATCCCCCTTCAAGAGGCCAGGGTGGAAACTTTGAACGGGTATAGGAAATTGTCATCCAGGCATTGTCTGACTTGATCCGGTAATCTATCCGGACACCTTTTCCGCCCCTGTGTTTCCCTGCGCCGCCATCTTCATCATGAAAACTCAGGTAATCCACTGTAACCCCGTACCGTGCCTCAGCCACCTCGGCGGGGCAGTTGTATGTTTCTCCGTGCATCATGCTGAATTGACCGGAATTACCGTCAGCCCTGGCCGAACCGCCCCAGCCTCCGATTTCAGGCTCAATTACAACATAAGGCCTGCCGGTATCAGGGTGAATACCACCAAATAAAGTTCCGCAGACTGACGAGAAGTTCCCGGCAGGCAGGCGTTCCGGTAACTGTTCGGCTATACATCTGACAATCAGGTCAGACAACCTGACTGTTAATTCGTAATAAATAGCCTGAGCAGCAGGAAAAGTGGGATCAAACACAGAACCTGGCCGCGTTTTTACCTTTAACGGTCTGAATGTGCCACTGTTAGACATTTTGTCAGGCGAGGTTACTCCCTTAAATGCAAGCTGACATATGGTCAGAGTACCGTCACGACTGCTGTTAAAAGGACCGCTGTCCTGGTCCGGGTTGTCAGAGAGATCAACAATAAATTCATCATCGGTTATCTCTACTGTAACTTTATAAACCTGTCCGTTATCCTGCTCTTCTTCGAGTTTGTAAACACCGTTGGGCAGCTCTTTCATTGCATCAAGGCTGACCTGTTCTGCATAATCCAGGTATTCTTCTATAGCGTTTAGAAATACATCTTTCCCGTATTTATTGCATATTTCCAGGATCCTGTTCTCACCGACACGCAATGAAGCGATACCGGCCCACAAATCGCCTGTCAAAAAGTCAGGCATCCTACAGTTTGAGGTTAAAATATCAAAAACAGATTGAATCGGCTCTCCTTCTGAGAATAGCTTAATTGCCGAAAGGATAAACCCTTCCTGGTAAATTTCAGTCGCCTCATTAGACATGCTACCGGGCACAGCACCACCAACATCATTATAATGGGCCATGTTTGCTGACCAGGCAATAATTTCACCGTTAAAGAAAATTGGCATGGCCAGAACAACATCGTTGAGATGAGTTACCCCACCATGGTAGGGGTCGTTTGTAATAAAGATATCACCGGGTTTAATATCATCCGGCTTATTAAACTTGTTTAAGATACAAAATACCGACTTGTCCAAAAGACCCGCAAAAGCCGGTATCCCTGCACCGCTGCTGGCCAGCTCACCATTTTTATCAGTAATACCTACCCCCATGTCAAGCACTTCATAAATGATCGCGCTCATAGCGGTATGACGAAAAGCGGCAAACATTTCATCAGCAGCTGCCTGGATAGAGTTCTGAATAATATTTGACGTAATCGGATCATATTGTTGATTTGTCATTATTATTCTCCTTCCTCAATTAAATTTAGCCGGTAATTCCCATAATCATCAACATTACAGGCAAAGTTGGGGGGGACAATTATTGTCGTGCCCGACTCTTCTATAATAGCCGGCCCCTGAAGGTTCATTCCGGGTTCAAAAATATTCCCATCGTAGATATCTGCTTCATGAATACCTTGCTCTACAAAATCCACCTTGCGCTTACCCTTGACCGTATCCTCAACTGTTATCCCGGTTTTTTGATGTTTCTCAGGGTTTAGCTTGTCCATTTCAGCAGTGGCAATCAAGTGATAACAAACTAGTTCCACCGGGGCCTCAAGCCGATAAGTGTATTCTCTTTCATAATGCTCATGGAAACGATCACAAATCTCTTTTATGTCCGCGGCTTTTATATCTCCCCCAGGTAGGGGAATCTCGACTGTATGCTCCTGATTTTGATAGCGACAGCGAGCTAAGCGGCTAAAAGAAACTCTTGACCTTTCAATTTTCTCTTCCTCATATTGTTCCACAGCCTCTTTTTCTAACTTCTTCCACGAATTAGTTATCAGCTCACTGTTTTCTTCCTTCATGTCGACAATTTGCGTTAACAGGTAATCGCGCCTGAGATCGCTCAACAACATTCCCCAGGCAGAGAAAACGCTGGATTCTTTAGGAATTATGATCTTCTTGATATTTAGTTCACGGGCAAGGGCATAAGCATTTAATCCGCCACCACCACCAAATGCCATTAGTGTAAAGTCACGCGGATCGTAACCCCTGTTAACAGAAATCAGTTTAATCGCATTAACCATATTGTTCGTTGCCAGGCGTACTATACCATGTGCAGCTTCCTGTGTGCTCAACTGGAGCTTTTCAGCCAGCTTACTCATAGCCTTATCTACTGCTTCCATATCAGCAGTTCTTGTTTCTCCGCAAAAATAGTTAGGGTTAATTACTCCAAGGGCCAGGAAAGCATCAGTATGGGTAGGCTCAGTACCACCCAGGCCATATGAAACCGGGCCCGGTTCCGCACCGGCACTCTGTGGCCCGACATGCATTCTCTGGTAGTCGTCTATCCAGGCAATAGACCCCCCGCCATTGCCGATCTCTACCAGATCAACCACAGGTACCATTGCCGGATAACCTGCAGAAATATCACTTCGTTCCACCTTATAGTCAGTGTTTAATTTAATTTCGCCCTTGGTAATCAGGCTGCACTTCGCTGTGGTTCCCCCTATATCAATAGCGATAACCTCAGGTTCCCCAACAAGATTTCCCAGAGCTGCTGCCCCCCAGATTCCGCTGGCTGGTCCTGATTCAATCATGGTAATAGGAATCTGCCGTGCACTTTTAACCGTATCGATACCACAGTTGGATTGCATGATGTAAGGGGTACAGTTCATGCCGGCTTCACCAAGCCGAGCGGTAAGACGATCCAGGTAACGGTGAGCAATAGGTTGAACATAAGCTGACAGTACCGCCGTGTTAGTCCTTTCATATTCCCGCCATTCCCTGGTAATCTGGTGAGAAGCAACAGCGGACACTTCCGGCCACAGCTCTTTAACTTTATCAAGAATTTGCTCTTCATGCTTTGGATTTGCATATGAATTAATCAGGCAAATAGCAACAGCTTCAACTCCTTCTTTCCGGAAATCATCTAAAATAGCAGGCAGTTCCATTAAATCCAAAGGGGTTGTCACCTGTCCTTTATAATTAATCCTTTCTTTCAATTCACGGCGCAGAAAACGCGGGACAAACGGTTCGGGCTTTTTATATTCCAGGTTAAAAAAGTCAGGGCGGTTTCCACGCCCAATCTCTAATATATCGCGAAATCCTTCGGTTGTTATTAAACCGGTTTTTGCCCCTTTTCTCTCTGTAATGGCGTTTATAACGATTGTAGTCCCGTGAACGAATGATACAAAGTCTTCGGGAGAAATATCACTGGTTTCAATAACATCCATGACTCCTTGTTCAAACTCTCCCGAAGTTGTATTGCTTTTTGCCGTATTAACAGTACCATTCGGTGTTACATATACAAGATCGGTAAATGTTCCGCCAATGTCAGTAGCTACTCTTAACATATTATCTCCTTCCTCCGTTAAGCATTTTAATCATTTAATCAAACACGTGCAGGTAAGCTGGTTCATGGCATATACAATACTTTCAATCCAACCTCCTTCTTTCTATTTCTCGTAGAAAGATTATTCCCATAGATTACCAAATCCATATTGCCCAGACAAACCCCACTCTTTAATCTCTGAGGTTGGGGGAGTTTCAAATCCATAGCGCTTCGATTGGAACCAGCCAAATTTTTGTTTAATTTCTATTAGAAATTCCACATACTTAAATGGAGCCAGGACTGCATCAATAACAGGCACTCCGACGTACTCCTGAAGTTCTTTATAAAAGCCAAACTGTATAGTGCAGCCGAGTATAATGACCTCAGCTTTATCCTGCTCGACGGCTTCTCTCGCTGCCTCTTTAAGCATTTTTTCTGCTGCCTGTTCATCTTTATGAAAATCATGAACCCCCAGCCCCACAGGCTTAAAAGAAGCCAGCTTATCAGCAAAGCCGTACTTGAATACATTTTCCCTCATCGCCGGAACCCATTTTTGACGCCCAACAATAACAGAAAACCTGTCACCAAGTGTTGTTGCAATGTGCATACAGGCTTCTGCAGGTGCTGTCACTACCATCCGTTCAGTAATTTCTCTTGCCTCACGCAACCCCGGATCATAGAAGCAGCCGATAACAGCTGCATCATACCCATCTTTCTCGGCCTGCTTGATTAAATGAAGCACATCGGTCATAACCAGCATTTCATAGTAGTGATATTCCAGGTGCTGAGGCCCTCTCTTTAAGGAAATAACATCTACTTCTGTTCCTGCCATTTTTTCTTCATTAAGTATTTCATTGATCGGGGAATCGAAGATATCAGTTCCTACCGGATTAATAAAAAGCACTCGCCTTGTCATAAAAACACCTCACTGTCTGTTGAAATCATTTTCCAGGCAAACAATTACTCCACCCTTAAAACACACAAACTCCCTGCCTAATCAAAAAATTGGCTTTAAGGTGAATTCCTTAACCAAAATGCTTCGTAATGAATCACAAACCTTTATTACTGCATAAACTTATGACAGTAAACAAAATGACCTGTTTCAACCTCGACCATCTCCGGTATAGCGCTGGTACATATTTCAGTTGCATCGCAACAGCGTGGGTGAAATCCACACCCACTGGGAACATTAACCGGGCTGGGTATTTCTCCTCGTGAAGCAATTTTTGCAGGCCTGAGGTTTTCTTCATCTTCTGAAACTACCGGCACTGAAGAAATTAGCATGCGAGTATACGGATGCAGTGGTGTGCGGAAAAATTCCGCTGCGGGCGCTACTTCGCAGATTTTACCAAGGTACATAATAGCTATTCGGTCAGCAACATTTCGCATAACCCCAAGGTCATGGGTTATGAAAAGATAAGAAAAACCAAATGTTTTTTGCAGCTCCAGCAGTAAATTAATCACCTTGGCCTGCATTGACACATCCAGCGCTGATGTGGGCTCATCCAAAACAATCAGGGATGGATTAACCGCAAGAGCCCTGGCTACTGCCACTGACTGCTTTTCACCTTCACCCAGTTCCAACGGATGTTTAAAAATAAAACTGGTCGGAAGCTGAACCCGATCAAGAAGTTCTTTTACCTTGGCCGTTATTTCATTATCCGGAACAATTTTGTGAACACGTAGGGGCATCGCCAGGATTTCATGAATATATTGCCTGGGATTTAAAGAAGTACCGGGATCCTGGAACACTATCTGGATATCTTTCTTTAAAGCTTTAGACCGACGACTGGTTCCAACCGATATATCCTCGCCCCTAAAAAGAATTTTCCCGGAAGTTGCCCCGTATATGCCAACAACTGTATAAGCAACTGTGCTTTTACCGGAACCCGACTCACCAACCAGCCCGAGAGTCTCACCCTCATTAAGTGTAATGTTGACACCATCTACAGCTTTAACAAGCCCCTGGGCTGTCTGGAAGTACTTTTTCAGGTTATCTATCCTGAGTAACTCTCCCAATTTATGCACTCCTATTATGACCTGATGCAGCAGCGCTCCATTCAGGTTTGATAATAATGTTTCAATCTTTCAAAAAACAGCTTACACACTATTTTCACTTTTACTTTTTCGCATGGTAACAGGCAACTTTATGTTCATCTCCCAGATCAAAGAAAGGCGGTCTGTCCTTAGAGCAGATATCCTTTTTGTGTTCACAACGTGGATGAAACCTGCACCCGGTAGGCGGTTGGATATATTCTGGAACCCGGCCCGGAATACCCTGCGCAATTCCTCCCCCTGTAAGTTTCGGAACTGCTTCCAGTAAGCCCCGGGTATAGGGATGTTGTGGGGATCTGAAAATATCCGCTGATTTTGCCACTTCAACAGTTCTGCCTGCATACATAACGTAAACTCTGTCCATCCATTCCCTGATTACTCCCAGGGAATGCTCAATATACAGGGTGGCTGTATTACGCTTTGTCATCATAAACATTGACAGCCGCAGGATCTGGTCCTGAATAGTTACATCTAATGCAGTTCCCGGTTCATCAGCAATTAGCAGCTCGGCATCCGATACCATCGCAAGGGCAATACAAACTCTTTGTTTCATGCCCCCACTTAGCTGTACAGGATAGTTGGAAAGGAGTCTTTCCGGATCGTGCAAAGCAGCTTCTGACAAGGCTTTGACAGCTTTTTCGTGGATCTCCTTCTTGGATGGCCTTCTTCCGGTTTTCCGCCACTCCTGGGAGCGGATCACATCATATAGTTGTTGACCAATTGTAAAAACCGGATTGAGCGCTGCTGTCGGATTTTGAAAAATTGCTGTTATATCCACTCCCCTGATGCTCTGTAATTCCTTTTTCTTCATTTTGCAAATATCTTTACCTTTAAAAAATATTTCACCGCTGTCTATCTGGCCTGCCGGTTTAGGCAGGATTCCCATAATTGCGCGCATTGTAGTTGTTTTGCCGCACCCTGTTTCGCCAACCAAACCTACTTTTTCCCCATGACGTACTTCTATGTTCATGCCGTCTACCACTTTTAATTTACCTTCATAGGTCATGTAGCTAACGCAAAGGTCACGGACATCGAGTAATTTGTCGGTTTCGGTCATCGCTAAACCTCCTCTACGGCCAGCATGTCACGAAGACCGTCACCCAAAAGATTAAAACCGAGAACTGTAAATACAATGGCCAGGGCAGGACATACTGTTGTCCACCACTGGTCAGGCATATATTTTGCTCCATCCGAAACCATTGTTCCCAAATCGGGTGTTGGTGGCTGTGCACCCAAACCAACAAAACTAAGGCTTGCCGCAATTATAATAACGATACCGACATCCAGTGTCATTTTAGTAAATATCGCTGAAATACTGTTCGGCAATATTTCTTTAAAAATTATATAAGGTGTTGAGGCACCGGTTACCTGTGCAGCCTGCACGAAAAATTCATTCTGAAGCGAAGATGATATCCCATAAACTAAACGGGCATACCAGGGCCACCACATTAGCGTCACCGCTAACATGGCATAAAAAACATTTGGCGGCAGTACTGCCGTTATAGCCATAGCCAGGATTAGTGGAGGAACGGCTAAAAAAACATCTGTAATTCTCATAATCAAGGTATCAATCCAGGTATCCCTGAAATACCCTGCCACCAGCCCCGCCACAATGCCCGG
>SL_3KL_010_SEDDRAFT_10003235_pt1 | contig 14838 bp, 15 predicted proteins | sample SodLakKL_010_SED_2_FD_10381 | JGI IMG/M metagenome (IMG submission 10381)
TTTCCGGGATACAAATCAAAACTCACATCATCCACAGCACGCACACCTCCATCATCACCGGGAAACTCCACGGTAAGGTTTTTAACGGATAACAAAACCGGCTGTTTGTCCATATTGCAACGATTGTAAGGCAAAAGTAATTGAAAAATTTCCAAACCAAAACCATAAACCCGTGAAAACAATTACATTTGCGTAACAAAACAATTATCTTTTTAAAAACCAAAAAAACTGATCCATGAAAAAAAGTGCCTTTGTTATCATTACATTAATTATGCTGATTTTTGTTTCTTGCGGGCCTCGTCAGCAACCTGCAGATGAACCAGCAGTAGTTCCGGCAGATGAAGTATTGTCAGTTACACAGCAGGCTTTCTTTGACAATCTCAGTCAGTTGTGCGGGCAATCATTTGCTGGCAAAGAGATTTACAGGAGTCATCATGCCCCGGGTTGGGCAGAATATGAAATGGTAATGCATGTGGAGGTATGTGAGAGCGACCGGATACTGGTTCCTTTTCGCGTAGGTGAAGACACGTCGCGCACCTGGATGTTCCTGGTGGAAGACGGACATCTTCGTTTGCGTCACGATCACCGTTATCCCGACGGCACACCTGAAGAAGAATCCCTGTATGGCGGATTTGCTGATGATACAGGAACCGCCTTTGAACAGCATTTCCCAGCCGACGCTTACACAGCGGAAATCATCGACGGGGGAGGAGGCAATGTGTGGACCATCCGGATCGCGGAAGATTTCACCACCTTTACCTACAGGCTGGAACGCGACGGTGAAAAAAGAATGCGTGTGGATTTTGATCTGACAAATCCGCTTTAGACATTACAGATCGGTTCTTGCTTTCCTGCCAATCCGGGCCGGTTGTTTCCTTATTATGGCATTGATATTGCAGTAAATGATTTTCTGTATCTTTGCACCCGAATTACAAGGCAAAACCAATGCAAATACCTAACAAGGATAATCAGCAGGTCTTATTGGCTGAAAATCATGGAGAAACAGGTTTCCCTGCTGAAGGAATACAGTTGTTTTATAAAACCTACCTGAATACACCCGACGCACCGTGGGTTACGCTGATTCATGGTGTTGGAGGCAGTTCCATTATATGGTACAAGCAGATCAGGGAGTTTTCCAGGCATTTTAACGTACTGGTTGTTGATCTTCGCGGCCATGGCCGCTCGCGCGACTTGTTTGCCGCCTATATGGGCCGTGACTATACCTTTGAGGATATCAGCATGGATGTGCTGAAAGTATTGGATCATTTGGAGATTAAGAAAAGCCACTTTATTGGTGTATCGCTGGGTACGATTCTCATTCGTGTTATTTCGGAAATTGATCCCGATCGGGTACAATCCATGACCCTTGCCGGTGCGATCACCAGGCTAAATATACGGTCAAGGTTTCTCGTTTGGGTGGCAAAGGTATTCAAGCCGGTTATTCCGTTTATGTGGCTGTATAAGTTGTTTGCCCGAATTCTGATGCCGAGCAAGCGGCACAAAGAAAGTCGTTATCTGTTCATTAAAGAAGCACAGAAAATCTACCGGCGCGAGATCAACAGATGGTTCAAATTGTTGAAAAACGTGAATCCGTTGCTTCAATATCATGTGGAACAGAATCCACAAATTCCCACACTATACCTGATGGGAGATGAAGACCATTTGTTTTTGAGGCCGGTGCAGCAGCTTGTGCAAAACAATGAAATGGCCAGCCTCATTAAGATTCATAACTCCGGTCATGTATGTAATGTTGATCAGCCTGTTCAATTTAACCNGCATGCCATCAACTTTATCAAGCAGAAGCACCAATAAATCGTCCTANTATCATGGATCACAAACGCGAAAAGAAATTTCTNAAGTTGCCCCATTTGGACGGCGGCCGTGAGCTGCTGAAAAAATTTATCCAGGAAAACATGCAATACCCGGCCGAGGCATTGGAAAAAGGAATTCAGGGGGATGTGATCATCAAGTACAAAGTGACAGGCAAGGGCGAAGTTACAGACGCAGAGGTGGTTAAGGGTATTGGGCATGGTTGTGATGAAGAAGCAGTGCGCCTGGTGAAAATGCTTCGTTACCAATCTGTAAAAAACCGTGGTGTACGTGTAACAACCGACAATAAAATCAAAATCCCGTTCAGGCTTAAAAAAGCTCAAAAACAAAAAGTCAACATCTCCTATGCTGCCAAAAGCAAGGAAAAAACGGATGTTGCAGATGATAAAGGCAAACAGGAAAAAAAGCCTGAAGTATATAACTATACCATTCGTTTCTAACCATACACGGATAATCACAAATATTGGAAATGGCAAAGGCACCGGTGATCAGGATCACAAAAGAGTTCCGCTTTGAAGCGGCCCACATGTTATGGAATTATGACGGCCCGTGCAGAAATATACACGGGCATAGTTACCGCTTGTTCGTTACGGTAAAAGGAATGCCGCTGAATGAACCCGGGAACCCCAAACACGGAATGTTGATTGACTTCTCTGTGTTGAAGCAAATTGTCCATGATCTGATCGTTGAGCCCTGTGATCATGCTTTATTAGTGAATGCCGACAGTCCCCACGCTGAAATGGCTTTGGATAACAAACTCTTCGGCAAGGTAAAACCTGTTCCTTATCAGCCTACCTGTGAAAACATGATCCATGATTTCGCGCAACTTATTCGCCTTGCATTGCCTTCCAACGTTCAGTTGCATGCTTTACGGCTGCATGAAACGGCCACAGCCTATGCGGAATGGTTTGCTGGAGACAATGAAGAATAAACCTTGCTGGAATATACGCCAAAGCAATGTACATTTACTCATCCGGCCCTGGAGGTTGTTTTCATTCAGATGTTTTTTCGAGCCCTGTTACCGGAACAAAAAGCTGTAGCTGAGTCTGAGCGTGAAGTTATCTTTAAAAGAAGGGAAGGCGTAAGGCCCGTATCTATAGGCAAATTCAATTCCCAGGCTTGTAAACCCCGATCCCAGAAGATCCAGTACGGCTACACCCGATTCAAAATAACCCTTATCCATGGTTTTGAAAGATGTATGCAGGTGTTTCTCCCTGTCATGCATATCGCCCCATCCAATGTTCGTGGTGATCACAAACTGGGGGTTAAAGCCGTTGCCCCGAATGAGCAGGTTTTCGAAGTGATGATACCAAAACAATGCGATGTAGCGATCCGACACAAATTCATCCATGCGCATGGTTGAAAAAGATTCAGGTGTTGTAACGGCAAATCTTCTCCCGGATGCGGGTGTGTTGAACCGCTTGTGCCAGGGTGCCTCCCCTGCAAAGTATCCGGCCCGTATTATCCAGGTTTGCCGGCCCAGCATAGGTATGGAAAACCGATTGCGGAGGTTTGCCTCCACTCTCCAGTAGGAATAATCGCCATTTAATGGCCCTTCCAAACCTTTTGCCACATTTAGTTGCAGCACCGGGTGGTTGCCACCCATAGCCATCATTTGGGTGGGGGTCAGAATAAACCGTTCGCCATACGCAAATCTGACTCTGGCTCCAAGTTCGGTGTAGTTGGTACGACCGTCATCCATTCTTTGATCCATGGGGTTTGCGGCGTAACGGTAGTCACCAATATGATCAATTCTTTTCGTTGAGGTGTAGATTTGCATGGTAAGAAAGTTCCGGTACATGATGGATTGCAGCCATGCTCTGTGTTCCTGTGCAGGGTCCATTGTTTTGATGAAAAAAGCCCTGAGGTTTCCGGGGTTAAGCAAACCGTGCTGTAATTGCAGAAATTCTGAACCGCCGCGTTCATGAACATCAAAGCTATATTGATAGCCGAGGCGAAGGTCTCTCAGTCTGTCGAGCATGATGCTTCCACCGCCTCCGTATTTAAGGGTGTTATCACCGAACCCATAAGCTGTAAAACCATTCAGTCGAATTCTTCGGGAGAAACGATCATTGGTACGGAGTGCCATCCCGGGTCTAAAACCTTCGTATTGGTTGTATCTCAGAATCTGGCTTAATTCTGCGTCTATTTTTCCTAATTGCCAGAAACCGCTGAAAAGTGTTTGCAGTCGTTCTATGCGGCCATCAAGGTCATTTTCTCTCGCTACGCTGTCGAGGTAATGGTAGGTATTTAAATCGCGGGCTGTGAGGGTATCCCTGCGGAAGTCGTCCCAGAAAGCATCGTTTTCCACAATTGTTTCAGGAGAAAATTCGATATGAAACGGTGAAAAGTCCCGGCGTGCCAGCGGAGGGTCCACACGGATGTTTTGCAGGTATGTTCTGCCGGTGCCAAAAACATCCAGTCCTTGAATTTGTACTGAACCATCGGCAAAAAACTCAAAATCGGTGTTGAGTTGCACCGGAAACCAGGTGCGGCCATCTATACGCTCATAATTCTGCTGGATTCTTACCCTTGTGTCGCCTTCGGCATTGGCCGGTTCGGCAATAACCGACTGCAAAGCCCAGTTGTCGGTATGGATATACAGCACACCCCGCAGACCTTCAAAATTCCGGCCTTTTGATGGTCTGTAGGATATAATGAAAATGGTATCGTTGTTCACATAAGTTGTGTCTTCAAGCATAAAGAAGTAGCGGCGGGTACTTCCAGGGGCCAGTGGACTCAGGTATTCGTTTCCCAAAATAGCTATATAATCATCATAAAAGGAAAAAGACTGCATTTGCGATATTAATATGGCAAAAATCGGATGTTGTATTCCTGATATGCGTGAAGCAAGAATGGTTTCGTTGGATCGGTTCGGGTAGCGAAATTTGCGTTCGGTAACGGTTTCCATAAGAAAAAAATGGTGATCCTCCAGGTATCTTTCGATCCTGCTTGTGGCGGTGTCAGGCTTCTCGGTTGTTTCCCGGTCGTCGGGCCGGGTAACTTCACCGCTAAAAACAAATTTGTTGTAGGATTCATAGGAGAAAGACCGCAGTTTTTCCGGGTTATTCATGTCCCGGTTGCGTATGGCATTCTCAATGATACGATGTGCCGGGTTTTCACCGGGCAGTACAACCACCTCCTGAAGTTCAATCGGCTTTCGCTGTAATAAAATCAGATGGTTTCTATGCCCATGGTCAGGGGTGTATGTCTTCCTCTCATAGCCCACATAACTCAGCTGCAAAAACCTGACCTCTTCACGGTGCTGAATGGTAAAAAAACCATCGATGTCGGTCATTACGCCGGTGTTGCTGTCATTGATTACCATGTGCACAAATGCAAGGGGCTCCCGCGTATCGGCATCAACTACACGGCCCGAAACAATGTTACTTTCTTCTGTCGCCAGGGCGCATACCGAAAAGAGAAAATACCATGAAACTGGCAAGGAAACAAATAACTTCATTGGGTAATATCGTTCTGTTTTCCGGTTTTCGCAATACAACCGGTAATTGTAAATCCGGTTGTATCTGTCATAACCGCAAACTATCATTCCAGCACTCCAAAGATAACAATTTGACTGATGTCGTTCATGTTTTCATTTTACAGAGAAAAATGTATTATTTTTGCATAAATCAAAGAATAAAAAGCTTTGGAAGATCCATCCGAACCTTATTCGTGTACAGTGACCATCCTGGTTGCTTTATCCCAACAGATTTCAACGGAAGCCTTCCTCGGCCTTGGGGTCATGCTTCTGCTTCTTTTTTTCTCTGCCATGGTTTCAGGTTCTGAGATTGCCTTTTTTTCTCTTACCCATAACCATATCGAGTATCTTAGAAAGGGGGAAAAGAAAATCCACAGGAAAACGCTTGCTTTGCTGGAGCGTCCCAATACATTGCTGGCCACAATATTGATTGCCAACAATGTGATCAATATTGCCATCATTATATTGTCGACCATGGTGTTCCGGGCCTTTTTCACCCTGGAAATCCCCGGGGTGCTTGCTTTTATTTTGCAGGTTGCCCTGGTTACCTTCCTGATTTTGCTGTTTGCAGAAGTGTTGCCGAAGATATATGCATCCCGCTATCCACAGCGCTTTTCTGAGAAGATGACTGCGCCGCTGCTGGTGTTGCGGAAAATTTTTCAGCCGTTGAGCAACATGCTTGTAAAATCCACAAAGCTGATTGACAAGCGCATGGAGAAGAAGAGACCTAAGATCAGCATGCATGAATTGTCGCACGCACTGGAAATCACAAGTGATGAAGGAACTACTGAGGAAGATAAGCAGTTGCTTAGGGGCATCGTTCGGTTTGGCAACATATACGTTCGTGAGATCATGAAGTCGCGGGTAGATACGGTAGCGGTGGAATATAATACCCCCTTCTCCAGGCTCATAGAAGTTATCAGGGATGCCGGCTACAGTCGCATTCCGGTTTACCGTAACAATTTCGACAATGTGGAGGGTATTCTTTACATCAAGGACTTGCTTCCATACCTGGACAAGGGAACAGACTTTCAATGGCAGAAACTGATCCGCAATGTTTTTTTTGTACCTGAAAGCAAGAGGATCAATGATTTGCTGAAAGAATTCCAGGAAAAGAAAATTCATCTGGCCATCGTGGTTGACGAATATGGCGGAACTTCGGGCCTGATTACCATGGAGGATATTTTGGAGGAAATTGTGGGAGAAATCAATGATGAATTTGATATGGAGCAGGCCATCTATTCAAAGCTGGACAACAACACCTTTGTATTTGAAGGCAAAACCCTGCTCAAGGATTTCTGCAAAATCACGGGTGTGGAAGATGATATTTTTAATGAAGCAAGGGGTGAAGCAGATACCCTGGCCGGTCTGATTTTGGAAATTGAACAGGAAATTCCTTTTAAGGGAGCCAAAATAAAAGCAGGGATTTTTGAGTTTGAAATAGAAAGCGTTGATAAACGGCGCATAAAACGGATAAAGGTGTCAATAACTGAATAGGATTATGGGCAGGCTCTTTTTGCTGGTTTTCTTTTTTTCTTTCCTGCTGGTTTGTTGTAAAAGTCCTGATACTCCCTTACCCAGGGCATATTTTCGCATTGCATTGCCTGAAAAAGACTACAGGTACTTTGACGAAGGTTTTCCTTATTCATTTGCTTATCCCGTTTATGCCGGGGTGTTGCCCGATACACGTGAAACGGCTGAACCCTATTGGTCTGACATTGTTTACCCGGAATTCAGTGGGCGTATACATTTGAGCTACAAGCCTGTAGCTGGGCAAAGGGAGTTGTTCGGGCTATTTGAGGATGCGCGTACTTTTGTGCACAGGCATATCCCTAAAGCTACCGCCATACGCGAAGAGGTGATCGTGTATCCGGACAGAAGGGTTTACGGGATGCTCTATCATATCAGGGGCAAGGAAGCGGCTTCACCCATACAGTTTTATCTCACCGACAGCCTGGATCATTTTTTACGGGGGGCTTTATATTTTCACGTAAGACCCAATAACGACTCACTGGCACCGGTGATTGAATTCATAGAAGAGGATATCCGGCACTTGTTTTACACCCTTGAGTGGCAATGACACCATGATGTTTGCAATCACCGGTTTCATCCGCAAATGAATCGCCTGCCATACTAAATCGATGTCATTCCAATCAATGAATTTCCGGTTTGGTTTTTCAGGAAGCTGGTTTTTCATCAGACAGCATGTTTTGGGCTGTGCTGATCTCCACAAATGAGGGGCCGGCCTTTTTCCCGAAGTTGCCTGCGAGCACTACGATCAGATCTTTTGGTTGAATCTCTTTGCGGTCGATCAGCCGGGTGAGTGTGGCCTGGATAAATTCTTTTTTTGACAGTTCCACATCCATATAATCTGCCATAACACCGTAATTCAGAGCTAGTTCACGCATTACTCCCGGGTCATAGCATTGGGCATAAATGGGTGTCCGGCCGCGGAACGCAGACAAATAGCGGGCTGTTTTTCCGGTGTCGGTATCAGTAATTATCGCTTTTGTATTTAGTTTCTGAATGGAACGCACGGCGGTTTTGGACAAAAAGACAGATATCTGGTTGTCGTGTGGCATTACCTTGCTGTCGATGGAAAAGGTTTTGCTGTTTTCTGCTTCCTTCAGAGTTCTTTTCATCATCATAACCGATTCAACGGCATAGGCACCAAATGCCGTTTCACCGCTTAGCATCACGGCGTCAGTTCCGGAAAATACTGCTGTGGCAATGTCGCTGACCTCCGCTCGTGTGGGCCTTGGGTTTTTGATCATTGAGTGCAACATTTGGGTTGCAATGATGACAGCCTTTTTTCTGCGCATGCATTTTTTTACCATACTTGCCTGCAAACCGGGAATTCTTTCGGCGGGCACTTCAATGGCAAGATCACCGCGGGCAATCATTATGCCATATACATGATCCAGGATTTCATCAATATTATCAACACCCTGCTGATTCTCAATTTTTGCAATGATTTTGATGGGACTGTTGTGTTTGTCAAGGATATCCTGGATGTCCATCACGTCTTTTTTGGTGCGGACGAAAGAATGTGCTATAAAATCCAGCTTGTTTTCAATGGCAAAGTCAACATAGGAGCGATCTTTTTCTGTCAAAGAAGGAAGGTCGATGTCTGTGCCGGGTAAATTGACGCTCTTCCTTGATTTGATCACACCTTCGTTTTCCACGCGGCATATCAGGTAATCTGCATGTTTTTGAACCACCGTGAGGGCGATGTCGCCATCATCGATCATGATCTGTTTCCCTTCTTCCATGAGGTCTACAAAGCCGGGATAATTTACATAGAGGCACTTTTCGCAGCCGGCTTTGCCGGCATGTCCGGAAACCCTGAGCATTTCCCCTTTTTCCACAATCAGGTCAGCCTCAACTTCATTGGTTCGAATCTCGGGACCTTTGGTATCAACCATAACCGGGATTTTGCCCGATACTTTTCTGACATTTTGAATGATCATCATTGTTTGTTCCGGACTCTGATGGGCCGTGTTTACCCTGACCACGTCCATGCCGGCTTCGTAGAGCTCCCTGATGAACTCTACATCACATTTTTTGTCTGATACGGTGGCAACAATTTTCGTTAATTTATCCATAATCCTGTGTATTCCAAAAGTTAAATCATGATGTGTGTTTCCGGCCCCAGTTTGTATTGATGGCCTGATGTCTTGCCGGTTCTATGTAGCCGCCGGTCATTGCTGGTTATTTTTTGACCGGGCATTATTCCGGAATAAGTGTGGTGATCATTCGTACCGGAGTGATTCGATGGGGTCAAGAGCGGCAGCTTTTGCAGCGGGGTAGTAGCCGGCAATAACACCCACAAGGAAGCATAACGCAATACCGATAAAAATCCAAAGCCAGGGAACAATAAAGGGATTTCCCACCAGAACCGATATGCCGTTTCCTGCCAGAATCCCAAGAATAATACCTGCTACTCCTCCGATTTGACATATGACGATGGCTTCGGAAAGAAATTGTTGTTTGATGACCGCCCTGGTGGCACCCATGGCTTTACGGATACCTATTTCCATGGTACGTTCGGTAACGGATACCAGCATAATGTTCATCAGCCCGATGGCAGCCCCCATCAGGGTGATCAGTCCAATAATGGTGGCGGCAACCGTTACAGTACGGATGTTTTCGATAAAAGCCTGGGCGATATTGTCGCTTTTGGCGATATCAAAACTGTTGGGTTCACCGAACCGTACACCTCGTATAATGCGAAACAAGCCTGTGGCCTCCCCGATGGCATCGTCCACCGACTCCATGTCAACGGTGCTGACATTGATGGTATAATTCATGTTTGGCCTGGAAAAGTTTTGCCTCAGTGTCATGTATGGGATCACACAATTCAGGTCTTCTGAAAAGCCAAACCCGGAACCTTGCTCAGCCAGCACCCCAATTACCTGGTAACGCATATTTGCGATGCTTACGATTGCACCCAGCGGATCGGCATCACCGGGGAACAGGGTTTGGGCTACGTCATTGCCCAGTAACACCACGTCGGCCCCAAACTGCAGCTCTGTGGGAGAAAAGTTTCTGCCTGAAGTCAGTTCAGCACCTGAGGTGACCAGGAAATTTTCATCGCTTCCCACTACCCTGATGTTTGGGTTCGTTTCGCGGTTCATATATCTTGCCGTGGCATTTCCGGTGCCAAAAACCGAAATGGACACGTAGGCGGGAAAATCGAACTGTGTTTTGAATGCTATGGCTTCATCATAGGATATGCGTTGGAACACCTGTGTGGGTCCTCCGCCGGGCTGTATACGCATTTCACGGTTGCGGATCGAGAAGCTGTTGGCTCCAAGACGGGCAAAGTTTTCCGTGATGGATAATTTAATGGAATCTATGGCCGTCAGGATTCCGACCAGGGCCATGATACCAAAAGCAATAATCAGTACAGTTAATGAGGCCCGCAGCATATGGCTCCTGATGGATTCGATGGCCAGTTTTATGTTTTCAAATAATACGGTTGTGATGATGCGCATGGCAATACCCCTTAAATCTGTTTTTTACAAAGACTATAATTTGCTTCCAAAAGCCAGATCACCTGCATCCCCAAGACCGGGAACAATATATGCTTTTGCAGTCAATTCATCGTCAATGGCACCGACCCAGAGTGTATAATTATCGTCAGGCATATTCTTTTTCACGTGGTCTATACCCTGTATGCTGGCCAAAATGGATACGATGTGTGTATGCGATGGTTTACCTTTCCGGATAAGCTCTTTGTAGCTCAGTACCATAGAAGCCCCGGTTGCCAGCATCGGGTCATTGATAATCAATGTTTTGTCCTGAAGAGAAGGGCTGGAAAGATACTCTATCTTGATATCAAACCGTCCGTCTTTCCTGTGTTTTCTATAGGCAGAAACAAAAGAGTTTTCGGCTTTGTCAAATGCATTCAGCAAGCCCTGATGAAATGGGAGTCCTGCTCTTAATATGGTTGCAATTACAGGCTGAGAAGTCATTACCTCACAACCGGCCACCCCGAGGCTGGTCACAACCTCTTTTTTTTGCCACTCCATGGTTTTGCTGATCTCGTAAGCGAAGATTTCTCCTGCTCTTTCCATATTGCGCCTGAAGCGCATTGAGTCTCTTTGAATCTCTGCATCGCGCAACTCTGCGATATATTGATTCAATAACGATGAAGTGCTCCCCAGATTCTGAATCATTGACATAGCCCTTTATTTTAAATGTTTTCTGGTTGCCAGGTACAAATTAATGAATGGCTTCAGAAGAACGTTTATTCGATTCAATTTGATGTGTAAAAATACACATTCTTGCGAACCAAACCCACGATAAAATCTTGCGAGGTTTGGATCGGACGATCCCTCAAAGTCGAGTGTAAGTTGTTTTCCGGCATTCTCCCTGATAAAATCGTCTGCCAGGAGACTCATAGCGTTGTTTTTCCGGGCTTCTTGCGTGGCCCCGGAAAAAAGCCAGACGGTTTTGTTGTGGCTGGTAAAAAATATAATGCCTGCACAAAAGTTATTGGTTTCGGAATAGGCACATTTCAATGATACCATTCGCCTGTGAATACCTGCATAGATGATGTGTTTCAGCAACTGGTAGTCATTCTCAGAGAATGGAACGCCACCGGCACCCCTGTTCGCCCGGAAAGCGTTGATAATCTCCTCCGGACGGCCGTGCTGGGTGATATAGACTCCGCTTTCTTTTGCTTTTTTGATGTTTCTCCGGATATTGCTGCTATAATTTCCCTGCAGTTGCTCATAGGGTTGAATCAGGTCCAGTTCATAGGTTATACCCCGGCCCGATATGGCTTTGTGATTGTCGGGAAGAGGGTTATGGGTGTTCAGGCTGAACTCTCCAAAGCGAAAGTGGCCCGGAATGGCCCGGATGAACGCATCAATGGTTTCGGATTGCAGGCTGTGTGTACTGAAGACACCCAGTTGCTGAATAAAAAACGGTTGAAAGAGGTAGGTAATCCCTGCTTTTTTCCTGAAAGGGAGTGGCATTACGGCACGATAATCGTCTTCAACCAGGGCATCCCATTTGCGGGCGCACATGTGGAGATACCACGAGTAGCCATAAAAACTACCGTTGATAGCCTTGTCGATGCATTTGTCCCATTTGTCGAGATCAATATTTTCGTGCGTAATATAGCGGATCATTTTGTTGTGTTTTGATGTGTTTTTCCGCGGCGTAATGGTACATTTTTTCATAAAAATGCAACCACCCTTCCGGATCGTTGTCGGCACGCAAAGTGTCGTTGTGCCATAAAGTAACAAAGGTTCCACCCACTTCTTCGGTTTCCCTGATCAATTGCATTACAACCGGCCAGGCTTCTGCAGGCGACAGTCCCATATAATTGCGCAGGGTCCCGTCCATCACTGTCAAAGGCACCACCGTAAGCGGTGTTTCTTTTTCCAGTTCCAGGTCATAAAAGTTATAGGGAGAGGCAATACTAGCCCTGAATCCCGGTCTGCCTGCAAAACCCATGGTGAAGTCAACCCTGATGTCGTGCTTCAGTAAAACCTGGTAGGTTTTAGGCAGGGTCATTTTCAGATAGTGTTGCCTGCTGCAATGGATTTCCTGGTTCATGATTCCTTCGAGCCTGTTGATTTCGTTTTGCAACAATTCCTCTTCCTCATTGGATGCATAGCTTGGATGAATGCCTATGTGGGCGTAATCACCGAGGGTTTTTACCAGGGAAACAAACTTTTTCGAAATGGGTGCAAGGTTTTTGTCGTAAGGGCCATATTCACCGCATAAAAAGAAGTAGTATGCCTTAATTCCGTATTTTTTGCTCAGCTCCAATTGGTAATCATAGGTGTCGAAGGGGTCTTTTTCTTTTTTCAGGATCACCATAAAACGTTTTTTCAGCGATTGGATATCGATACGGCTCACGGAGCGCATAATGCCAAAAAGGTTGCGAAACAGTGATCTTCCCTGGTAGGCGTATGCTACGTCAATGTCATACGTTGGTACAAAACTGAAGGAAGTTGTTTTGAAGGGATATCCTTGGTGGGCTTGCTGCAGCTTTTTCTTTATGAGGAGTGCATACCTGTTGACGAGGGCAAGGTTATAAAATTTGTTTTTATAGGCGAATGATTCTGAGACCTGGTATCGGTCGTGGGCATCGGTTTGGTGAGGAAGATATTCTTCGTAACGGCTCACCAGGTAAAAGGCAGCGGCAAAAAGATCAAAAGGCAGCGCGTTTTCTGCAGGTTCGGTTACCGGAAACAGGGCAGGCAGATTATCGTACTGCTTTATCCCGGGAAAAAAGAAATGCACACCCCTTTCCCAAAGAAATCCGCTTGCCGGTATATGCATTGTATCCCCGGAGGGGGCTTGTTTGCCATAGCTGATTTTTGGACCGCCAAAACCCTTAAAGCGTTTTTCGTCGTTGGTGCATTCCCAGTCTGCTCCCAGGACATTGCCCAGCAAGAGCCCGGTTATGTATTCTATTCTGCTGCTTATTCTGGGTGTATAAACAAGAATCATGCACGTATGGTTTTCTAAACTGCATGGTAAAGGTACGTTTAAATTTTGTTTTGCAGAATGCAGATGCTTAATGATGCCCCTTGTTTTATGGCAATCTGAAAACAGGTTGGGCTGTTTGTGTTTACATCAAACCGGCATCAGCGAAACTAAAGTATGTATTGTTTCCGATGATGAGATGATCCAGAACCAGCAGGTCAAGAAACAGCCCTGCTTCTTTGCATTTCCTGGTGACTTCTTCGTCTTTGCGACTGGGTTGTAACTGTCCGCTGGGGTGGTTGTGACACAGAATGATGGCAGATGCGTTGTTTTCGAGAGCCATTTTGAATATTTTTTTTGGGTCTGCCACTGTAGCTCCAACACTTCCTTCGCTGATACAAATTGTACGAATAACCTGTTTGGCCCTGTTCAGCAGCACAAGCCAGAACTCTTCAAATGGCAGATCTCCGATAATGGGGTCCATGATTTCAAATGCATCCCGGCTGGATCGTATTTCGCTTTTTTTCAGGCTTTCCGACAGCCTTCGCCGGCGGCCTAATTCCATTACGGCCATAATGTTGCTTGCTTTTGCAACCCCGATACCTCTGAATCGCATCAATTCTTTGATGCTCAGTTTGGCCAGTTCCGACAGGTTGTTTGATACGCTGTTCAGGATTTGCCGCGAGACTTCCACTGCGGAGCTGTCGGTGGTTCCCGACCCAATTACAATGGCGAGCAGTTCGGCATCCGAAAGAGCTTTCTGGCTTTTATACACGAGTTTTTCCCTGGGCCGGTCATCTTCAGCCCATGTTTTTATGCTTCGTTTTTCTATGTTTGTATAACGAACAAGGTCATTTTTCATGCGATCAAATTAAAATTTTGGCTAAAATAATCAATGATCACATAAAAAAAAAGACCTTTTTCGGCAAAAGGTCTTTTTTCGCAGCCCGTAGGGGAATCGAACCCCTGCTACCAGGATGAAAACCTGGCGTCCTAACCCCTAGACGAACGGGCCATTAGTGAAATATGCACACAAAAATATATCATTTTTTTATCTGCAAAAAAATGTGCAGCATAAACTGATCTACTGCAAGTTGTTCACAAATTTTGTCAATTTTGACTTCAGGTTTGACGCCTTGTTTTTGTGAATCACTGATTTTTTTGCGAGTCGGTCGATGAGTGATATCACCTTCGGAAGGCTCTCTTCGGCTTCTGTTTTGTTTCCGGTCTTTCTCAACTTCTTGATAGCTGTACGCGTAGATTTGGCGTAGTATCTGTTTCTGAGCCTTTTGGCATTATCGGAACGGATCCTTTTTTTTGCTGACTTGTGGTTTGCCATGATTTGATGTTGCTATTTTTTTGAAAAATTGAATACCCTTGCAGCCCGTAGGGGAATCGAACCCCTGCTACCAGGATGAAAACCTGGCGTCCTAACCCCTAGACGAACGGGCCGTTATCCTTTCTTAAAAAGGAGTGCAAATTTAATCCTTTTTTATAAAATGGCAATAACCACCTCGTTTTTTTCATTAAAAAAAGCTTTTTTCTTTGCCGGAAAGGTTTAAAAGAAGGACAACCCT
>SL_3KL_010_SEDDRAFT_10003236_pt1 | contig 14836 bp, 12 predicted proteins | sample SodLakKL_010_SED_2_FD_10381 | JGI IMG/M metagenome (IMG submission 10381)
GAGAGGGGTTAGGTTATCTAGCCGGTGGTTTTTAACCACCGGAGAATCACCCCCTCAAAAATAAGTCCCGAAGGGACGATGTTAATTTACGTCAATAATAGGATTGTTAGGCGTCAAGTGAATAGCCGCCTGCCAGATGAAAAAAAGATTGTTACATCGTCCCTCCGGGACTTAAAAATCATAACCTGAACCGGTGGCTAAAAGCCACCGGCTAGATAGCCTTTTCCCTCCGGGAAATCGGGCTTTCCGAAAACACCAGATAACTTTTCCACTATATAGGTTTCAATAAGTTTCCCCCACTGTGTCATGTGTGTGCAAAGACCAGTTTGCTAAAGGGGGAACCATGAAACATCCCAATGTCATTGAACAAAACATTTGACAGCACCTGTGCCATAAGGTTATATGTGGATTTATGAATCGACCATTAAACCTTTCGACTAAATTATGAAAAAAGAAACAAACTTCTTTCAGGTTGCTTGGGGAACGGCCTTGGTGCTGATGGGTTTCGCTATTTTTTACCGAATCCCTCAGGTGTGGCCGAGTATTGAAGAATTAGATATTTTTCGTTCTGTTCTTCCATTTATTCGCTTTTGTTTTTATCTGTTAGGAGTCATCCTCATCGGGGGCGGCGCTAAAAAACTCTATGAAGAACTTTTACGACCCGACGAGAAAAACACCGGTGAATAAGGTGACCCGAAAAAAATAAATGATCAATTGGTGCTTCGTTGCTTGAATTTTTCCAATTGTTCCCTGTAGTAGCTCCGGTCTTTTTCTGCCGCTTCCAGAGCTCTTTTGGCAGTTGTCACAGCTTCATCATACATGCCGTTAACATAATAACTTTCCGCAAGTGTATCGAGAATATACGAAGCCTGGTCCAGGGAAGCCGCCTTTCTTGCCAGACTTAATGCCCTTGAATGGTTTCTGAGCTTTTCATTTTCACAGGTAGCATAAAGCCAGGCCAGATTGTTTAAAACCTGAGGGTTATCCGGATTGATATAAATGGACGTTTCATATGCCTTTTTCGCCCCTTCGCAATTTTTTCCTGAAAAGTAGATATCACCCAGTATCCTGTATAGATCGGCATTACGGGGCTCTTTTTCTATTTCTCGAAGAATAACCTTTTCAAAAAAATTAATATTGATTCTTTTTCCTGCTTCACTGAAATTCAGTGTAAACCCTATTGCTCCTACAAAAACCAATCCCGCCAGATAAACGGCGATACTCTTTTTAATTTTTTTATCCTGACGTTTGACCCAAATCTGGTCCTGTTCACATTTTTTCAGATATTGAATTCTTTCAGCAATGCTGAAATGGTGCCAGTTAGGTTTATCGGCAGGTTGACCACTTGTGACGGCTATTTTATTCAGGGTGGTAATCAGGGGGAAAGCACTGTTGAAAAGAGTATACACATAACAATCAGCCTGTCTTTCAAAATTTCTCATGAAATAGCCGAATATAAAACGAAAATAGACCAAAAAAGTAGTAATGACCACCAGACTGAAAAAAACCGAAGTTACGGCCACCTGATTAAAACCGGTTGTACCGATCCATCGAAATAAGGGCTCGGCATATAAAATAGCATATATAAATAGATCGAAAGATGCATAGGAAATGAGCATAAAGCCCGCGAAAAAAAACAGGTAAAACAGAATGTGTTTTTTTTTCACATGCCCGATTTCATGAGCTATCACCGCATCGATTTCTTCCGGAGACAAAAACCTGAGCAAGCCATCGGTCACCAGAATATACCTGAATCTTTTGACCAGTCCCATAACACCCGCTGTAATCATTTTCCCACCAAATATGGGCCAATGAAGGATATCGGCATATTTCATCCCGGCTCTTTGGCAAAGTTTTTCGATGCGTATTCTGTCATAACCCGCTTCCAGGGGTTTGCATTTCCAGAACTTTTTGATAATCAGCGGTCCAAAAATCGCTATTAAAAAGAGGAAAAACAGGAAATAAACCACCTGACCCTGGGTGGTGGAAAGAAATTGTTTGGGAGACTCAAAGGGCAGGGCAAAAATAATGTCACTGACACCCGACAAAAAGAGCCAGGGTAAAAGAATCGGAGAGGCAAACCGGATATTGGAAACAATGTAGTTTTCAATTGACACATCACTATCGTAGATAAGGCGATATACTTTGTGGGCGCTGGCCCACACAATGGAAAGGTAAAACACGAAAAGAGCCAGAAACAACAGTGCTAAAAGTGTCGGAATGGTTGAAAATACACGTATATCCGCAAAAAAAACCGGGAGATTGAGGGCATAAATGTGGATGGTAAACAAAAAAATAGCCATCACCGATAACCGGTTAATGTTACCATTAAACCAGTGGTCCAGTTGGCTGAAGTGAAGTGAGTCAATATTTCTTTGGATTTTTAGAAATCGCAGACGGCAAAACACCGCAAATAATGCAATGGAAAGAATAAACAGGATAATTGTTTCGGCTACATTAAAGTAGGTTTCTTCCGGAGGATGATATGTGGAATATATGAGTAAAACAATAATAAAATAAATAAAATTGGAAAACATAGCTGTTTATATATCCGTTAAAAAAAATCACGTTCAATGCTTGGATTTGCCGGCAAATCTTTCTTTTTCACTGTAAATGCATCCGCAATACTGCTGACGGTACATACTCAGGGCTTTGGATCGGGCAATCCCCTCTTTCCACCCCTGCCTGAAATCCTGATAATAAAACCTTACACCCACAGACTGTGCCACATCCTCTGCGATGGCCTTAAGCAGTTCGTGCTTTTGAAATTTACTGTAAAGAAGTGTCGAGGTAAAATAATCAAATTTGCCGCGTTTCGCAATGAGCCCCGCTACTTTCAGTCTGGCATGATAACAGTAAAAACATCTCGAGTTTTCGCGAAACGCTGTATTCCTCAGAAATTCTTCCAGGTTGTAACCTTTTTGATAAATGATACGAATCCCGGTTTGCTCAGCATAAGCCTGAAGTGTGTCTTTTCGTCGCGTCATTTCAGTATAGGGGTGAATGTTGTGTGGGTAGAAAAATCCTGTGACCGAAAAGCCCTTACTTTTCAAAACCTCCAGGGGGTAAATGGTGCAGGGCCCACAACAAGCATGCAGTAATATCTTCAAGACCGTTCTCCGAATATGGCGGTACCAATGCGTACCAGCGTGGCCCCTTCTTCGATGGCAGCTTCGAAATCGCCGGTCATCCCCATGGAAAGCTCGCTGAGTTGTAAATGCTCTGTGCCCTTTTGCACAAGCAGGTCTTTTTGAATCTGGTCGCGCAAGTTTCGAAGCTTTCTGAAAAACGGGCGTACCTTTTCCGGATCATTAAAAAAAGGCGGCATGGTCATCAACCCTCTCAATAAAACATTCTCAAAACCGGCCACCACTTTGATCATATCCGGAGTTTTTTCAGGTTCAACCCCCGATTTTTGTATTTCTTCGGAAACATTGACCTGAATCAGGATTTCCTGAACTTTCCCAAGCTTACCCGCCTGCTTGTCGATTTCCCGCGCAAGTTTAATTGAATCCACGGAATGAATCAGATCAAACAAATCCACCGCATATTTGGCTTTGTTTCTTTGAAGGTGCCCGATAAAATGCCAGGAAACCGGGTATGCAGATAGATCCATAATTTTTTCTCTGGCTTCCTGAACATAGTTTTCCCCAAACATGTCGGCCCCAGCCTCGATAGCACCAATAATTTTTTCCACCGGCACGGTTTTGGTTACCGTTACCAGGCGCACGGAACCGGGTTTCCGCCCACAGTTATCGGCAACCGTCCTAATGCGGTTCAGCACTTTTTCAAGATTTGCTTTCAGCATGGCATACTCCCTGGTTCAGGCTCATAGATTTTAAAAGATTTTCCTTGATCAAAAAATCGAGCACCTCGGAAACCGGAAGCCCCACCACATTTGTGTAGGAGCCGTAAATATTTTTGACCAGAAAACCCCCCTTGCCTTGAATCGCATAACCCCCGGCTTTATCAAAGGGCTCGGGTGTGTTGATGTACCATTCGATTTGTTCATCACTAAGCTCTTTGAAAAGTACATCCGTTTTAACCGCTTTTGAAAAACCACGTTTCTGTTTTTTACAGCGTATTGAAAAACCTGTATATACCTGATGGGTTCTCCCATTTAACCTTAAGAGCATATTTCGGGCCTCATTTTGAGTGCGCGGTTTGCCCAGAATTAATCGATCAACCACCACGACAGTGTCAGCGCCGAGAATCCAGTTCTCCGGATATTTTTGGGCCACCTCTTCAGCTTTTGCCTCGGCCAGCTTAACCACATATTGTTCAGGAGGGCATTCGCAAATTTTGCTTTCATCTACCCAACTGGGCACCACAGAGAATTCAAGCCCAACTTGTTCCAGCAAATACCTGCGACGAGGCGAACTGGAGGCCAGGATCAATAGTGGGGTATCAACCGGTTTTTTCATGTTAAGGTTATTATCAGAAGACGCCTGTTTTGACAAGGTTACCCTTTATTCTAATTTTGCAGCGGGAATTTTTCATTGATTGACATAAGTTACGCATTTTTTTTATGATATAGTTGTTGATGAACTTTTGGCTAAAAGTTACCAATGTTTTTATAAATTAAATCAATTATATGGAGGGCAAATGGCGGAAACAATCACTCATAATATTGATGATTTGAGCCAGTTCGCATTGGATGTTATCCATCGTTGCGGGCAGGAAGCAATGAATTATTACGGAAAAGGAAATCCAAACTTAAAATTTGACGAAGAACTCGTCACTCAAGCTGAGATTCATTTATCGGAGTTTTTCAAAAAGGAGCTGGAAAGCAAGTATCCGGAACATCTGATTTTCTCCAATACTCCCCAAAAGAGAGATTATAGGCACGATCAAAAAAGATATCTGTGGATTTTCGATCCTCTGGATGGTTTGTCCAATTTTCAGGCCGGCATTCCCATATGGGGTATTTCCCTTGCACTGATCGAAAATTTCTGGCCGGTTTTTGGTGCTGTTTACATGCCGGCCACAGGAGACCTTTTCCATGCACGGGCCGGAGCAAAAGCGTTTCGCAACAACAAACCAATTCAAATATCCACCAAAGAAAATGTCAACGATGAGAGCATACTGTTTATTTACTCACGTTTCCACCATGATTTCCATTCTTCTTTTCCCGGTAAAATCTTTAACATGGGGAGCACTGCGGCCCATATATGCTACATTGCCATGGGACGGGCCGAGGTAGCAATCACTTCTCACGAATCCTATCGCGGCCTGGCGGCATCCCAAATAATCATCGAAGCCGCTGGAGGAAAAATTTTTAAAATGGACGGCAGTAATTTTCATCTGGGTGATTATTTAGATGGTCAAAAAATCGATGAACGTCTGATGATTTTAGCTCCGGGAATTTTCTCACAGGTAAGAAACTGTATTCAACAGGCTGAATAAATGGATGAAACCCTGATATTTTTAGAAAATATCCCACTCTTTTCCGACTTTAAAACGGATGAACTAGCCTACATTGGCAAATCTCTGGCATCCAAAAATTTTTCCCGAAATACCATCCTGTTTGTTCAAAGCAGAAGCGCCATTGAAAATTTACACATCATTTTCAATGGCGCTGTGGAACTTTTTTATAAAAAAAGAGAGCAGAAATTATACCGAAAACTTTTACAAAAAGGCGATGTATTAGGAGGTACCGCCATCCTTATGAATGCAGGAATCTCTCCATTAACAGCTCAGACCATTAAAGCCTGCACCATATATTTTTTATCCAGGAAATTATTTCTGGAAACCTGTATCCAGCACAAATCTTTTTACGAATTTTTCGAAAAAAGCCATTTTAACCGGCTTAAGGATCCGATTTATGCGTCCATTATTTCCACATGCAAAACTTACCTGTTTTTAAAAAATATCTCCCCATTTTCATTTCTTCCCGAAGAAGCCACTGAAGAAATATCTTCCAGGATTTTTAAGGTCAAATATCCAAAAGAATCCATCCTTTTTGTCCAAAATCAGACCCGAGTGGAAAATTTGTATATCCTTCGCAAAGGTACCGCCGAAAAATATTATGAGGAAAGTGAACAAAAAATCCGGGGGGCCTTATCGGAACCCGGCAGTGTATACGGGGGTGTATCAATTTTGCTTAACGACGGGATTGCATTGCGCACGGTTCGTTTAAGCGAGGATTCTGAATTTTATGTTTTGCCCAAAAAAGATTTTTTGACCCTTTGTAACAAATATAGTAAATTTTCCATGCATTTTAGGGAAACGTTCGGCAAGCGGATGATGGATAAGGCTTACGCGGAACTCATCTTGAAAAGCATCGAACCTGGCCATGAAGCTATCCAGGTGTTCAACCAGCCGGTTTCACAATTGGTGAAAGGAAAACCTCTGTTTTGTGATGAAAACTACACGATACAGGAAGCCGCCCAGATGATGAGAGATTTTGAAACCGGAGCCCTTTTTCTTCGCAACAAAGGTGGACATTATGTAGGACTGTTGACCGAAAGCGACCTGGCAAAAAAGGTGGTCCCCTACAATATGGACATAAAACGGCCGGCCACCTGGATCATGTCTTCACCTATTCAGACCATTTCGGTTCAGTCTCTTATTTATGAAGCACATGCGGCCATGATCGATAAAAATGTCCGCCATCTGGCCGTTGAGGATTCCCAAGGCAGAATCATAGGTATTATTTCCCGAAGGGATTTACTCTTTGCTCAAACACAATCACCATCGTTTACGATATTTGAAATTGGAACAACATCAAAAGTCGAGAATGTTTTTGAAAAGCACCGAAAAATTCCCGGTATTGTCAATTGCCTTCTGGAAAGCGGGGCCACTGTCAAAAATATCACACGGTATATCAGCACCTTTTCAGATGCAATCCTCAATAAACTTGCCCAATTTGCCCTCAAGGAAATGGGAAGTCCTCCTTGCAGATTTGCCTTTATGATTATGGGCAGTGAGGGGCGAAGGGAGCAAACCTTAAAAACGGATCAGGACAATGCCATTGTTTTTGAGGATCTCGAGGATCCAACCGCCCAGGAAAAGGCCATGGATTATTTTCTAAGATTCGGTACAAAAGTATGCGGATGGCTGGATCAGTCAGGTTTTGACTATTGTCAGGGTAACATCATGGCCCAAAATCCCAAATGGTGCCAACCACTGTCGGTGTGGAAGCAGTATTTTTCTTCCTGGATTTTTACAGCATCCCCCGAGGATTTACTGGAATCAAGCATATTTTTTGACTTTCGCGGGGGATACGGAGATTTGAAACTAATTGATGACCTGAAAAAATTTTTATCCGACTCCCTGACAAACTGGGCAGGTTTTTTTCGGCACCTCACCGAAAATGCCTTATACTACAAACCTCCCCTTAGCTTTTTCGGAAATATCCTTGTGGAATCCAAAGGAAAATACCGGGATACTTTTGATATTAAAGCAGCCATGATGCCCATAATCGATTTCGCCAGAATTTACGCACTAAAACACCATATAAAAGAAACCAATACACAGGAACGCCTTTTTGAGCTCCATCTGACAAAAATACTCACCTGGGAAGAATACAATGAAATCGAACAGGCCTACAGTTTTTTAATGCAGCTCAGATTCCGGCACCAGGTAAATCTGGCAATCAGGGAAAAAATGCCTTCGGACAACTTTGTTAATCTCAAAAAACTTTCACGCATCGAACAAACCATGCTTAAAGAAATCTTCAAACGCATCGATAAATTTCAATCAAAACTGAATATTGAATTCACAGGACTTGTATGAAAATTTATAAGAGAGGAATCATTCGTCATGCCCAAAAAAATCCTAATTGTTGAAGACGAGCCCAACATTGTTGTTCCGCTTCAATTTATTATGAAAGAAAACGGCTACGAGGTTACGGTCGCCTTTTCGGGAGAAGAAGCTGTGGATGCCATTGCAAAAATGAAACCGGATCTGATTCTCCTTGATATCATGCTTCCGGGAATTGATGGATATGAACTGTGCCAGATGATTCGCCAGAAACCCGAGTGGGAAAAAATCAAAATCATTTTCCTCACCGCCCTGGGAAGAGAAGCCGATATGGCCAAAGGTCTTGCATTGGAGGCCGATGCTTATATTACCAAGCCTTTCTCAAACAAAGAAGTAATTGCAAAAGTCCGAAACCTGCTTAAAACCGAAAAACAGGGATATTGAAATGACCAGGATCATGATCGTTGAAGATGAAACCATTATCGCAAATGATATTAAGACTCGTCTTCAGCAAATGAATTATACCATTACTTCTATCGTGCATACTGGGAAACAGGCAGTTAAGAAAGCCAATGAAGACCGACCTGATCTCATACTTATGGATATTCAGCTAAAAGACCGGATGGATGGTATCGAAGCTGCAAAACATATCAGATCCAGCCTGGATATTCCCATAATTTTTTTAACCGCTCATGATGACCATCAAAATCTCGAAAGGGCCAAAACCGCAATACCTTATGGTTACGTTTTAAAGCCTTTCAAGAACAAAGACTTAAAAAATACAATTGAAATGGCTCTATATACGGCAAAAGTTAATGCCAAGCGCAAACATCAAGAGAATGTAATTTTTCAGGGGCGGGAGAATTACCGGGCACTTTCAAAAATGTTGCGCCTCATATGTGATAATGTTCCGGATATGATCTGGGCAAAAGACCTTGAAAAACGCTATATTTTTGCAAATAAAGCCATTTGCCGCAATCTCCTTAATGCTACCGACACCGATGAACCGATCGGGAAAACCGATATGTTTTTTGCCGAACGTGAGAGAAAAAGGCATCCCAAGAACCCCCAATGGCATAATTTTGGTGAAATTTGCAGAGACACGGACGCCATTACCATGGACGCAGGCATACCGCAGCAATTCGATGAACACGGAAATGTTCAGGGAAAGTTTCTCTTTCTTGATGTACATAAAGCACCCTTTTTGGATGAAAACGGGAAAATGATCGGTACCGTTGGATCTGCGAGAGATGTGACTGCAGCCAAAGAAATGGAGAATCGGCTGAAAGAAAGTGAAGACCGGCTCAAAAATATACTTCAGAACATGCCGGTCATGATGGATGCCTTTGATGAAAATGGTGTTGCAGTCATGTGGAACCATGAGTGTGAATTGATAACCGGCTATCGTGCCGAAGAAATCATCGGAAACCCGAAAGCAATAGAGTTATTGATACCGGATCCCTCATATAGAAAAAAAATGATGGAAGAATTGTTTAATAAAGGGGGCAATTATCGGAATTGGGAATGGGAAATTACCTGCAAGGATGGTACCCGGAAAATTATCTCCTGGTCCAATATTTCGAAAGAATACCCTATAAATGGTTTGGCCGGATGGGGAGTTGGCATTGATATTACAGAGCGTAAAGCTACTGAAAAAGCAGTAGAAAATGCTAAAAAGCAATGGGAAGAAACATTTGATGCCATTACAGACTGGGTGTGTCTCATTGACAAAAACTACAGAATTATCCGTTCAAACAAAGCCTCACAAAAATATTTCGGGCTGCCTCCACAAGATATTGTCGGAAAACGCTGTTATGAAATTGTTCATGGTATAAACAACCCCATCTCCGGCTGTCCACTAAAAAAAGCCGCCAAAAGCAGAAAGCGGGAAGAATTTGAATTCCAAACCGCAAATAATCGATGGTGGAATGTTTTGGTGGAGCCAATAGAGAGCATCCAAAACAACAATAAGTTAACGGTTCATGTGGTCAGAGATATCACGGACAGCAAAATCCGGGAACAAAAAGTTTTAATCTCCCGGAAAGCAGAAGCCTTCAAAATTTTGGCCGGCGGGCTGGCCCATGATTACAACAATCTTTTGATGGCCATTTGGGGAAACATTTCGCTTTTAAAGGATGAAGTCACAGATACAATGCAGCAGGAACTTATAGAAGAAAGCGAAAAAGCTTGCGAACTTGCAAGATCCTTGACCCACAAGTTTCTATCTTTGTCAAAGGGCGCTGTGCTGAGCAAATCTGAATGTGATATTGAAGAGATATTAAACACTGCCGTGCGAAGCTCATTAAAAACCCGGGATATCGATCTTTCCTTTAACTATACCCCTGTTTTGCCGAAACTGGAGCTTGATTTAGAACAAATGCTCATTGTATTCCAAAACATTATTGTGAATGCTCGGGAAGCCATGCCCGATGGTGGAAAGCTGGATATAAGAACAGCAGTCGCGTCCACCAGGAATGACAAACAGAGAGATATCAAATTTCTCGAAATATCTTTTGAAGATACCGGCAGAGGAATTCCTGAATCTGACCTGCTAAAACTATTTGATCCTTATTTTACAACCAAGTCAATGGGCGCTCAAAAAGGGGTGGGATTAGGACTTGCAGCCGCTCAGGCTATCGTTAACAGGCACGGAGGAAATATCCATATAAGTTCTGCACCTGGAAATGGAACCACCGTAATCGTTTCATTGCCTATTGAGCAATCAAGCTCACATGAAAAAGCCGATATTAACATATTCCCGACAGGTAAAACTCCGGTCGTATTAATGATGGAAGACGAAATATCACTTATAAAATTATGCCGGCGGATGCTTCAAAAATTAAACTGCGAAGTAATAACAGCATGCAATGGAAACGAAATGATAGAAAGCTATCAAATGGCAGTCGAAAACAATGTAACCATTGATCTGGTTATCCTTGATCAAAATATCAAAGGCTGCGCAGGAGGTTTCGAAGTTCTCGAGAGATTAAAAAAAGAAGGATTTGACAACAATGCAATTCTTGTCACCGGATCACCCCATGACCCACCTGTCGACAACCTCAAAAGATATGGATTTGATGATTTAATCTCGAAACCATATACCAAAAAAGAATTTGAAACCATCATTCGAAAGTATTTGCCGGTTTGAAAAATACTTTATCTTTGGGCAATTGTTCGGGACATCACAGATCGAAAGAGAGCAGAGGAAAAGTTGAGTAAAACAAACGAATTTCTTAATTTTTTCAAGCTGGCATCCGATAGCATTGAAGATTATAAATTAGCCGTTATAGATGCCAATTATCGTTATAAAATAGTTAGCCAACAATATTTGGAAGGTTACAATCTTTCTGAAGCTGAAATAATTGGAAAATCAGTACCTGAATTAATGGGCAATGAATTGTTTGGGCAAGTCATCAAACCAAAATTAGATCGGGCATTTAAAGGCGAGGTTTTCAAATTTGATGATTGGTTTGATTTTCCTGCAAAAGGACAAAGATATCTAGAAGTTTCCTATTATCCCATTTTAGATGATAATCAAAAAATAACTTCAGTTGCTGCCGTATCCCGAGACATTACCGAGCGAAAAAAAGCTGAGGAAGCATTACGAGAAAGAGAAAGACGTGCCAAACTGCAGCAAACAGCTATTGCCCAACTTGCTATAGACCAGGCGTTTTTTAGCGTAGATTTGCCTCTCGCACTGGAACGGATTTCAAAAGTGGTGTCTGAAACTATTGAGGTTGAGCGCACAAGCATCTGGTACTTCTCCGATGACCATTCTGAATTAAAATGCCTCACAATTTATGAAAAAGACAAGAAATTGCATAGCTCGGGAGAAATTCTTAAAACAGATGCTTTTCCTTCCTACTTTAAAGCCATTAAGACAGAAAAACGGATATATGTGAACGATGCCCAAAATGACTCTCGTACTGTCGAGTTAACCGAATCGTATCTTAGACCTCTGGAAATTACATCCATGTTGGATGCGGGGATTCTGGTAGAAGGCAGCTTGGTTGGTGTTGTATGCTGTGAACATATTGGGCCCAAACGGAAGTGGCACTCCGATGAAGAATCTTTCATGAACTCCATTGCCACCATTGTTGCTCAACTTTTTGTAAGCAATGAACGCAAACAGGCGGAGGAAGAAAAAGAAAAATTACAAGCTCGATTTATGCAGGCTCAGAAAATGGAGTCGTTAGGACGACTCGCAGGAGGTGTGGCACATGATATCAACAACAAACTGAATGTTATCCTGGGATATGCTGAATTTATAAAGGAGTCTCTCGATGAATCCGATCCGAACTATGATTTTATTGAAGAAATTATTGCCTCAGGAAAAAAATCCACAAAAATTGTGAAACAGCTTTTGGCTTTTGCAAGAAAGCAAATCATCAGTCCTAAAGCTTGTAACCTGAATGAAATTGTAGAAAGTATACTTAAAATGCTCCGAAAATTGATCGGTGAAGATATTGATCTTTCCTGGATACCAGAATCCCAGGTGTGGCCGATTAAATTTGATCCAACCCAAATTGATCAAATCCTGGTCAATCTGTGTGTAAATGCTCGTGATGCCATTTCTGGAGTAGGTAAAATCAACATAGAAACTGAAAATATACTTTTGGATGAAGCGTATTGCTCCAGAAAAGCAGGATTTTTACCGGGTGAATATGTTATGCTGTCTGTCAGTGATAATGGCGAAGGCATGACTAAAGAAACACTTGATAATATTTTCGAACCCTTTTTTACCACCAAGCCCGTCGGGATTGGAACAGGCCTTGGACTTTCTACAGTATATGGCATAGTCAAACAAAACAACGGTTTTATAAATGTTTACAGCGAGCCGGGTGAAGGAACCACCGTTAGGATTTATCTACCCCATCATGCGGTTGAAGTCAGAGAAATTCAAACAAAAAGTGCCGGAAAAATACCCAAAGGGCATGGTGAAACAGTACTTTTGGTGGAAGATGAAAAAGCAATTTTGACAATCATTAAGCTGATCCTGGAAAAGCTTGGATATCTGGTTCTGCCGGCAGGCACACCAGCAGAAGCCATACATTTGGCAAAACATCACCCAGAACCAATTGATCTGTTGATTACAGATGTGATCATGCCTGAAATGAATGGCCATCATCTGGCAAATAAACTGAATGATCGGTATCCGAATATCAAAACTATTTTTATGTCAGGTTATCCAGGCAATATTGTCGCCCATCATGGGATGCTGGATAACGACGTGAATTTTATTCAGAAACCTTTTTCAAATAAAGACCTTGCTGTTATGATAAGGAAGGTCCTGGAGCAATCATAGGTTTAGGTTAAAGTCTCTGACGAGGGATTAATCGAATCATTCAAATCACCTCCTTTTTTAACTGAGAAACCACTCGTCACAATATGGCTTGTATTCACAGCTATTGCATTTCCATGTCCCTTCGGCATTAGGGATAAAAATTTCTTTTTGGATAGCATTGTATACTTCTTTGATTTTTTTAACGGCGCGTTTCTCATGAACTTCGTTACGGAAGGTATACACCTGAATAAACTGCGGCTGTTTGGTCTTCAGCAGACAATCGAGTTTCAACACAATTTCTTTGTTGGCATAACCGTTTCTTCGGGCGGCCATGTAATACAGGGTCAGCTGAAAATTCTGGTCGATCTCATTTATGGTGGTTGAAGATGACATGGTTTTATAATCGCTGATAAACACTGTCTCATTTTCATCCTGTTCCACCAGGTCCATGATTCCGGTCATGGGTATATTCAGACCTTCGATTTTAAACTCAAAGGGCTCTTCAACTGCGATGACCTCGTATTCATTTTCGGGAACCTTGCTCACGTATGTCCGAAGCATTTGTTTTCCCTGGTCAAGCAGGGATTCAAAGCTGTTTTTTGGGGAATATTTTATCTGATCAGTATGTTCGGCAGTTTCTTTCCAGTATTTTTCAAATAGCTTGTGCATTTCCTGCAAATTCATTTTGCTCCCCACGACCTTTTCCTGGTTATACTCTGCCAGGACTCGATGGATGGTGGATCCAAACAAGAGATTGTCGGAAATGAATGTTTTTTCCAGTTTATCGATTCTTGAAAACTTGTAATACAGTCCACAATCCAGATATTCTCTGATACTGGATGCTGATAAATGGGGGTGCTTACTCATCTCTAAAATGTTCATTTATATCTCCCTGGTGTATCTGGGAGCATATCCGTGTCTTTGGATGCTCCCATACTGGTTATAAACGGGATGATCATCAACGGGGTGTTTGTTCACCCTCGTTAAAACCTCTTCTATCGGTCTCGATAAACTCGATGCTGTTGGCATTGAGCTTCAAGATGAATCGGCTTTCTTAACTGTCGATTTCCAATCGGTCCATATCCCGCAGACCAACCAAACCGATTCTGGCACCTTTATGCAAATACTTTTCGGCCGGTTCAGCGTTTTTGTTAGTGCATTTAACATTTTACCAACTCAGCCTTGTCTTTTTTTGAGAGGATACTAATTTTTCTCTGAAAAAGTTGCTGTTATTATTATAAAATGGTAGATTCATACTTTTTGTTTTGTGATAAAAGCTTAAAAAAGCTGTAATATCGGGATCTGGTTTCATGTAACAGATCACTTTATCGATTAATGATCCATTTAAGGGTGAATAAAAAAGAAAAATCCGGCAACGGTCTTTAAGAGGAGTCCACATGACCAATGGCGATAATAACCAAATGAAAAGTGAACTTAAGTATCAGAAACTTTTTGAAAGCAGTAAGGATGGGCTTGTAATCGTCAATGTAAATGGTGGCATTATAGATGCCAATCAAGCATATTGCAAAATGTTGGGATATACACTTGATGAGCTAAAACAAATAGGAAATTTCTACGAAATCACACCTAAACGATGGCATGAGTATGAAAAAGAAGAAATTTGGAAGAAACAATTAGTCAAAAAAGGATGTGCTGTTTTATACGAAAAAGAATACATTCGTAAAGATGGAAAAGTATTTCCTGTAGAACTGCAATCCCTTGCTGTCTTTGATGAGCAAGGCAGGATAAATTAGTGCCCGTCCGATAATTCGCATCTGGTTGAAAATATTGCGAATATATGCAGAAAAAGGTTTCAAATATTTTTCAAATGTAGTATAAGTAAATATT
>SL_3KL_010_SEDDRAFT_10003237_pt1 | contig 14832 bp, 11 predicted proteins | sample SodLakKL_010_SED_2_FD_10381 | JGI IMG/M metagenome (IMG submission 10381)
CCCGTCCCGCCAATAAACTCAACGGACCAATACCACTCCGGTAAATTTTCGACCAGTTTCCCAAAAGCATCCTCCTGTGAAATACCATCGTCTCTGAGTGCATACCACACATCATTAAAAGGGTTTAAAACTCCTGAGGCATAATCATCAAACGTTTTACCCTCTGGTGGTTTCGCAAGAAACAGAAAATGATCTTCATTACCTTCGTTGGTGAATTCAATAGTAGTCCATCCCGAAGGAATTTCACCCGGTGTCTGGAAAGCATAATCTTCAGCCAGGATAGTAATGTTGTGGTTTGAATGGTCCAAATCAGAAGAGTGCGATTGGGCATGACTCAATTGATGTGTTAAAACTGCAGATATTGCCAACAGCAGAATGAATTTTAAATTGATTTTCATAATAACCTCTTGTTTAGCAGAGTTTAAATAGTAATTTTTGCGATTCTATGATTCTATCAGTTTGACTTTAATAATTATCATTAGGATTACAACTTATAATTCCGGTCTTTGCTTTCTCGCTTCTGTCTCTTAGATTAGTATCTAAGAGAGATTAAGAGAGTTAATAAACGGACATTTTTATGACGGAACTAAAAATACTGGGTCCGGTAGAGCTTAGAGGGAAAAGTGGGGGGTTGGAAAATTCTTTTCTTGCGGGATCGAAACGCCTGGCTTTGCTATCCTATCTTGTATTAAAACGCCCTCGTGGATTTCAGAGGAGAGATCGGATTTTACCTCTTTTATGGCCCGAAAAAAGTCAGAAAAGTGCGCGGAATTCTCTGAGTAATCTGCTGTATCACATCCGCAAAACATTGGGCAAGGAGATGGTTTGCACCCGTGGTATAGAAGAGCTTTCTATCAACGACGATCTGATACAGTGTGATGCGTTGAGCTTTGGAAAGTTACTGGATGAGGGAAAAATAATGGAGGCTGCCGAATTGTATCGTGGTGATCTTTTGGAGGGATTACATGTATCAGGTGCCTCTCCGGATTTTGACCGTTGGCTCGAGCAGGAAAGAAGTCGATTTCGAGAAAAGTATAGCCGGGCATTAGAGGATCTTGCTGATAAAGCCGAGAAAGCCGGTGATCTGGAAAAAGCAGTTGGATTTTGGAAAACAAGATCTCAAGTAAATCCTTACGAAACCCATGCGGTAAAACGAAGAGTTGAAGTAATGGCAGCTTTGGGTAACCGGGAGAATGCCGTTCGGTATGCAAAACAACACGCAAAATTTGTATCTCGGGAGCTCGAAATTGAGCAAGAAGAAATATTGGATGAATTGCTGTTGAGCATTAAACAATTTTCAAAAATTAAACCTCAAAAAATAGGGGGGAGTACAAGAGAAGCTGATCAGCATAATAGCGTTAAATCGGTTGCGATTCTTCCACTGGAAGAATTTGGAAGCGATGAACAAATTTCAATTTTTGCAAGTGGACTTCATAACGACCTTTTAACGCGATTATCTGGAGTTTCAGATCTACATGTAATTTCAAGAACATCTGTATTACAGTTTAGAAATAGCAATAAACCAATCTCTGAAATTGCATCGGAACTGGGTGCCGGGTCAATCGTGGAGGGAAGTGTACAGATCATTGAAGGCCGTCTCAGGTTAAATATTCAGTTAATCGATGTGCAGAATGATAATCACCTTTGGTCAGAAATTTATGACAGGGAATTAACAGCAAAACATCTGTTTGATATTCAAAGTGAACTCGCGCTGAAGATCGCCGACGGGCTGAAAGCTGAACTTACTGCGGTGGAAAAAAAGCGGATGTCTGATTGGGCTCCCACTGATGATCTTGAAGCACACAGGCTATATACGTATGGACGCAGACAATTGGATCAACGTACAGAAATAGGAATGAAACGGGCAGTGGAGTATTTTCAAAATGCTGTTGAGCAGGATCCTGATCATGCCTTGGCGTGGGTAGGACTTGCGGATGCCCTGACACTTCAATATGACTATGGACATGAAGATGCAGATTCAACACTACCGCGGGCGGAAAAGGCAATTAACCGAGCGCTTGAACTGGANCCAAATCTGGCTGAAGCGTACGCATCTTTAGGGTTACTTTATTCAAATCGGCACCAGGGGTCAGCTGCTATCCGGGAATTGAAACGCGCCGTGGAACTTCAACCNAGTTATGCGGAAGCCCACAACTGGCTCAGNTGGAACTATCAGCTTTTAGGTCAGCCCGTAGAAGCTCTTGAAAGTGCTAAGAAAGCAGTAGATCTGAACCCATTATCCCCGGAAGCACTTAGCAATCTTTCAATATCATACCTTTACAATGGGCACCTTGAAAAAGCATTATCTGAATCTTTACGCGGAATTGAAATTCAGCCGGATTGGGATGGCCAGATAATTCATCATGGTTTGGCACTGTTTAATTTGGAGAGATATACAGAAGCGAAAATAGTGCTTCAAGGTAAAAATGTTCCCTGGGCCGGTAATGGCCCACTTGCCACATTGGCACTTTGCCATATAATGATTGGAGAGACTGGTAAGGCAAAAAAAATAAAAAAAGAGCTTGAAGATAAAGGTGATCTTTTTGCTACGGGCCTGATTGAAGCATCACTTGGAAATAAAGATAGAGCACTTAATCTTTTTGAACAGATAGATTATTGGAATGATTGGGAAACACTTTCTATCCATCACCTGTATCCGGATATTTTAGCCCCCTTGAAAAAAGATCCTCGGTATAAGAAGATTCGCAACAAGGTTTATAAAAACAGGGGATGAGTTGAGATATCCAATGGAAGCCATTCAAAAAACCTTGGAATCAAACCCCTGAATTGGTGCTTTTACAACACCGATGTGCCGCTACTACTTTCCCGATATTCTGATGCCCGTTCGGAATGATACACGGTTTAATGCGCTGATTAAGAAGATTAATAAGAGTTGGAATATGTACGTTGAGGCTCCTGGTTCGACAATTTCGACCTGTAATAAGAATGCTTTGCATAGCTGTCGGAGGAGGACGTCCGACCTACGTAAGCCGAAGCTCTTTTTATTTAAAAAAACAGCACAGAGATTTCTACTCAGAAACCTCTATGCTATCGTAGTTTGAAAGTTTTAGCGTCTGCCGCGCTGTCCTCGACCGGCAGCTTCTCCCCGGGGGATATTAAATACCTCAAGCATACGGTTTGAATGCGGGTCGGGTATCTCAGAAACCCATGCGTATCGTCCCGGTTTAAGATCCACATGGAAATATCCGCTGCTGCCTGCTGTCATGGTTTGCACTCCACCGAGGAATGTGGCAGGGCCAAGCGAAGCGCTACTACTGGAAACAAGACCGTCCGGGTCCATCCAGTTCATCCATTTGCCCACTTCGGCTAAACTTGTGCCCTTATCCATTCTTATGAGATGGACATCATGCCCAAGCAGATGATCATACACGATTTGATCCTCAAATGTAACTTTAAACGTATGTTCACCGGCGCTTATATGCCGATCGAATTCAATACCGTTTGAGGAAACAATCACTTCACCGGTGTATGCCGGAGGTTCTTGTTGTCCGGGCCCATTATTGTCAGATACAGATAGAAGTTCAATCATATTGAGGTATGAATGGAAATCACCCTCGGCGTTTTTTACGTAACATTCCACGATATACTCTCCTTCTTCGAGATAAACAGTAGTTTCAGTGGATCTCATTCCGCCAACAAAACCCGGCCCGCCATTAGGTAATATTTCTCCAAACCAAGGTGGGAAAAAAGTATCGGCATACTTGGTAGGGAGATTATCAAAATTCAACTCTTTACCGGGTATCATATCATCCATAAAAAACTGGAAAGGATTGGTGACATGCTGAATCCAGTAATCAAGGAGTTCTTCTTCATCATCCGCAGCCCCGGTTATGGCACCCTGAGGCACACCGGCTATATAAGCGAAATGTGTAGAATGTGATTCGTTAATCAATCTGAATGTAGTCCAGCCGGAAGGAATTTCATCCGCAGACAGTTCAAAGATGTAATCATCCCCCTCGTGTTTTGCAATTATTTCAACAACATTTGCTGCAGTGCCGGTTATGTTTTTAGCTTCGGTTTGATTATCAATTACGGTGCTTAGGTCTTCATGAGAAGTGCTCGGATTATCGCTACAGGCGATAAAAATAAATAGTAGTGGTAGCGCCAAAAGAAATGGCTTCAAAAGCAGTTTGTCGTAAGTTTTAAATTTGTTCATAGTTCTCTCTTTTTTTGGTTTAAAGTTTTCATACACAGCCAATATAACTTGTCTCTCTTTGATGGCTCTATTATTGCTCTTAGATTCAATCTAAGAGAGGCGATGTAATTCTGTTGATCAACTTAAACCAATTGCTCGTGTCAGTCGAAACTCTGACTTCCACGCTTATAAACCTAGATAGAAAAATTATCGATCAAGAGATGTCGGACGGGGACGTCCGATCTACGTAAGTCGAAGCTCCTGCTTCGACAGACATGGCCATGAGATTTAACAAGTTTAAAATTCCTGCTGACGCAACATTTCAAAACCGCCGAACGAGGACGCCCGGCTTACATTACGTCTCCTCAATCGCATCTCTGAGTTCTGCATCCTCCTCGTAAAACATCTCCCATTTCTCTTTTGGGTCGGGTTTAGTGAGTAGCGATACAACAATCAACACGGTGATGGATAACCCTGCAGCGGGAAGCACGATATAGTCGAATGGAATGAGCGGTTCCTCCCCGAATGAGTTTATAATGGTGATAAGCATCGTAACGCCCATTCCCGTTGCGATGGATGCGACTCCACCGGCAGTCGTAACCCGTTTCCAGAGAAATGCGGCAAGCAGAGCGGGTGTGAGTCCGGCACCGATCATCGTGTAGGCGGTGAACGCCATATCGAGGATGGTTCGGAATTGAGTGAGCAGCAGCCATGCCACAATTCCGAGCACGAGCACCATCAACCGCTGAAACAGAACGATTACTTTTTCGGACGCATCCGGGTTGATGAAGCGCTGATAAATATCTCGAGTCAAGTTTGTGGATGGCGTGAGCAGAAAACTGTTTCCGGTGGATGTGATGATCGCCACCGCGGCACAAATCAGCAGCAACCCGCCTGCCAACGGAATTCCGATTTCGGTACCGAAGCGGGCGGCATGAAGAATTATCCGTTCGCTGTCTTCGGCGGCAAGATGCATGACGCTTGATGGATCGAGAGCGTTAAAGTGGCTGAATGCCAGAATGGCGAGTGATGCGATGGCTGTTTCGATGATGATGGTTCCGATCACCCAGAACATGACGGCATTTTTGGCGGACTTCTCATTTTTAGCCGAATAAAATTTCTGGTACATGTTTGACTCTCCCAACAGTAGCAGAAATGTGGGAAAAAAGACGCCCATCACCCAGATCCAGCTGTGGCCGCCCGTAATGTCAAAAAGGGCGGGGTCGAGTTCGGTGGTGATAAATTCCATTCCGCCGAGATTCATAAATACGAGCGGGAGCCCGACAAGTACGGCTATGGTGATGATCGCACCATTAATGATATCAACCGAAACGATGGAGAGCATTCCTGCAAAAGCGGTAAATGCGATGATAAATCCGGCGGTAAGCAATACTCCTTGCCACTCCGGGATTTCAGCAACGAGATTCAGCACAAAACCGCCGCCGCGAAATTGGTACCCGACGATAGTTGTATATGCAATAACAATCACGATCGTACCTAAAATTCTTGCCCATTTGTTGTAGCGAAGCTCAAGAATGTCGGGCACGGTGTATTGGGCGATTCGGCGTACGCGTCCTGCCAGGAAAAATACAATCACAATTCCGATCCACGCCCCGGCAGCCAGCCAGAGTTCTGAAATACCAACTCGTGCCGCCAAGCCGGCTCCGGCCAATAGTGTGCCCGATCCCAACCATGTACAGAGAAGCGTGCCCACTAATTTTGGCGTGGAAACCGATCGGCCCGCCACCATAAAATCTTCCTGATTTTTAATGGCGCGGCTTTTCCAAATGGATATTCCCATCAGCAAACCGAGGTATAGAAGGACAATCCAGAAGAAGATACTCATGGGCAGGTTACAGGGTTCAAGTTTCAGGGCTCAGGGCACGAGTGGCAGGTGACAATTTTATTTTTTTGTAAGGAATCCGTTTGTGTCGGTTCATACAAGTGTAAACAGTAAGAAAATTTATGGATTTATGAGCTATAAAAATTTGAAAATCTGGCAGGAAGCAAGACAACTTTCTATTAAAGTTCATCAGATGACAATGACACTTCCAAAATTTGAATTGTATGAAATCGGTAGTCAAATTCGTCGTTCTTCAAAATCGATTCGATCGAATATTGTGGAGGGTTACGGGCGAAGAAGATATAAATCAGATTACATCAAGTTTCTGATTTATGCTCACTCATCTGTAGATGAAACTCGTGATCATCTTGAAACTCTTTTCGAAACCGGTTCATTGACAGATGAAACCAAATTTTATCAAATCTCCAATCACCTAGATCAAACCGGCAAAATGCTCTACAAATTCATCCGGTCCATAGAAAATCGCAACGACTAAAAAACCTGTTACCTGTGCCTTGCCACTTGAAAACTTGTGCCTTGCAGTACACCCCTCGAGGGGAGATCTTTTCACCCCTGAGCCCTGAAACTTGAACCCTGCGCCTTGGAACTTTGCTTAGGAAAACCCAAACATCACCATTCCCACCATACAAATTGCGGCGAAGGCGAGTAGTTTTAGCAGCAGCGGCATGCAGAACCGGAACCATTTGTCGTACGGGACGCTTGCCATTCCGAGGATTCCCATCAACACAGGGTTGGTGGGCACAATCATGTTCGCGAACCCATCACCATAGAGAAATGCCTGAACGGCGATTTGTCGTGATACGCCCAAAATATCTCCGAGTGGCACCATCAACGGCATGGTTAAAAAGGCCTGACCACTTCCGGATGAGACAAAGAAATTCATGATCGTCTGCATGAGCATCATCCCGACGGCAGCCAGTTCAGGCCCTACCATTCCGAGGGGAACCGACATGGCATAGACGATACTGTGCAAAATCTGCCCCTCTTCCATAATCAGCGCAATACCGCGTGCAATTCCCACAAGCAGGGCGGTTTCCGTTAAATCTTTGGCTCCGGACACAAATTCTTCGGCCATCAGGCTGGGGCCGATTTTTCCGACAAATGCGGTAAAGACTCCGAGAATTAAAAAGGCAGCACCGAGTTCGTATAGGTACCAGCCGCGAGTGGCGATTCCCCAAACGGCAACGCCAAGAGCGACCATAAAGGCAGTCATGATAATGACATGTTTAACACTCAGCGCGGGGTAATCGGTTACGGTATCGACGTTATCGGGTTCAATACCTGCCATTAGGCTGGTGGAGGGATCCAGCTGAACGCGGCGTGCATAGCTGTACACGTGGTGTGCGCCGATCATCACAAAAGGTAAGAGCAGAGCGAGGCGAACACCCCATCCCGTGTAGGTGTCGACGCCGGCTACATCTTGCGCCACAACAACGGTGTACTGGTTAAATGCTGCGGCTCCATAGCCGATTCCGTAGCCGGCTATAATAATTCCGACGGCGGTCATGGTATCCATTTTCATGGTTCGACAGAGAGCAGCAAGGATCAATACAAACGGGATATACTCTGCCGAAGCTCCCATTGCGCTCGATGCGAAAGCAAACACAAACACCACCAGGAATATCAGCATAGCGGGTCGACCTCCGAGGTTTTCGAGCAGGCGACCGAGCAGGGCATCAATGGTGCCGGTTCTGCGGATAATGGCTAACACGCCACCGATGATAAAAAGAAAGAAGATAATTGCCTGGGCATCTTCAAACGCTCGGGGAATGGCCGTGAACAGCTCAACGGGATTCATGAGTTCGCGCTCTTCGGCCACTTCATAGGTGCCGGGGAGTACAACTTCCCGCCCATCAATAATTTCTGTATCGAACGCACCCTGGGGTACAATCCATGTCATAACCAACGCTGCCACCATTAAATAGAAAAGCAGTGTAAGCGTATGGGGCATTTTAAATTTCATAAGGGAACCCGAGGTCTGTGGTTTGAAATCCTGATTATAATAAGGATGGCTTATCACTCTTACAAGGGGGAGCAGATCTGTGAAATATATAACACTCCCGGTAGCGCTTTTCTGATGCGAAAAAGCTACTATTAACCTTTATCGGGAATAATATATCACATCAAAAAGGAGAGAAAATTATGAGTGCAATGTTGAATGGAAAATTTGTCTATACGTTTGGCAGCGGTATCGCGGAAGGAAATCGAGGAATGAAGGAGTTGCTGGGTGGCAAGGGGGCGAATCTGGCGGAAATGTCATCCATCGGGCTGCCGGTCCCCGCGGGTTTTACCATATCTACCGTGGCTTGTAACCACTATTCAGAAAACGGCAAAAAATGGCCGCAAGGACTCACTGAACAGATCAAAAAAGGTATTACAGCTATTGAAAATGAGATGGGAGCCAAACTGGGCGATGGACACCACCCTCTTCTTATTTCGGTCCGATCCGGTGCAGCTGTCTCTATGCCGGGAATGATGGATACCGTTTTAAACCTGGGACTGAACGATGAAACTGTAAAAGCGCTGGCCAAACATACAGGGAATGAGCGATTTGCTTACGACAGCTATCGAAGATTTATTGATATGTTTGGGGATGTGGTGATGAATATTCCGCATGAAACATTCGAGGAAATTCTTGAAGGTCTGAAGGATAAAAAAGGGGCAAAAGAGGATACGGATCTCGATACAGGCAGCTTAAAAGAGTTGACCTTGATGTATAAAGAAGCTTATCAACGTGAGACCGGCTCTTCATTCCCGAGTGATCCTTTTGATCAGCTTGAAAGAACGATCAATGCAGTATTTGAATCTTGGAATGGTGAGCGTGCCGTAAAATATCGGAAGATTCATCAGATTTCGAACCTTCTTGGAACGGCAGTATCTGTGCAGGCGATGGTATTTGGGAATATGGGGGATGATTCCGCTACGGGCGTCTGTTTTACACGAAATCCATCCAACGGGGAAAATAAACTTTACGGTGAATATTTGGTGAATGCTCAGGGTGAAGATGTGGTGGCCGGAATTCGTACACCGCAGGATATTGATACCCTGGAGAGCATAATGCCGAAGAGCTATAAAATGTTGCTGGATATAGGGGGTAAGCTTGAACATCACTATGGAGACATGCAGGATATTGAGTTTACAATCCAGAATAAAAAACTGTTCATGTTGCAAACTCGTACCGGGAAGCGAACGGGGCATGCTGCCCTGAAAATAGCCTGCGATATGGTGGAAGAGGGGCTTATTGAGAAGAAAAGAGCTGTTCAATTTTTGGTTGAGCCGCAGCATCTCGATCAGCTTCTGCACCCGCAAATTGATGAGAAAATAACCGATGGCACAACGGTTCTGGGCAAAGGTTTGCCGGCATCACCCGGAGCGGCTGTCGGGAAGGTGGTTTTCAGTTCGGAAAAAGCGGAAGAGGCCGCTGCCAATGGAGAGAAGGTCATTTTAGTCCGGATTGAAACTCGGCCTGAAGATGTGGGTGGGATGTCGGCCGCTGAGGGTATTCTTACAACACGCGGTGGAATGACCAGTCACGCAGCGGTGGTTGCCCGAGGCTGGGGCAAACCCTGCGTGGCAGGATGTGGCGACATCAAGATCGACTATAAAACGCAGTCGTTTACGAACGGGATATTAACGATCCGGGAAGGCGATTGGATTTCGATTGATGGTACGCGAGGCACAGTATATAAAGGGAAAAAGGATGTGGTTAAACCGCAGCCGGATGAATCATATCATACATTTATGGAGTGGGTTGATGAATTTCGAACCATGAATGTGAGAACCAACGCCGACACTCCTGAAGATGCCATGCAGGCATTGAAATTTGGGGCGGAAGGAATAGGTCTCTGTCGAACTGAACACATGTTTTTTGGTGAAGACCGGATCAAAGCGATACGGCGGATGATTATTTCCAATTCACTCGAAAAGCGAAAGGCTGCTCTGGATGATCTGCTCCCTTTTCAGAAAAATGATTTTATGGAAATTTTCAGGGTGATGGCCGGTCTGCCGGTAACCGTTCGTCTGCTGGATCCTCCACTGCACGAGTTTCTGCCTCATGAGCCGGAAGAAATTGAACGGGTGGCAAACGATTTAGGTGTTGCTGTCTCCGACTTTACACAAACCGTTCGTTCACTTCGGGAATTTAACCCCATGCTGGGCCACCGGGGCTGCCGGCTGGGAATCACCTATCCGGAAATAACGGAAATGCAGTCGCGGGCAATTTTTGAAGCGGCTGTAGAACTGAACCGGGAAGGGGTGCAAGTTTTTCCCGAAATAATGGTTCCGCTTATCGGAACGCCGCATGAGTTTCGGAACCAAAAAAGGGTGATAGATCAATCTGCTGCGATGGTATTCGAAGAGCTGGGAGATTCCATAGAGTATACGGTAGGTACGATGATTGAGATTCCGCGAGCTGCGTTGCTGGCCGATCAGATTGCGGAGGATGCCGAGTTTTTCTCCTTCGGAACGAATGATCTCACACAAATGACATTCGGGTACAGCCGTGACGATTCGGGTAAATTTTTGAATGACTATATCGATAATGGAATCCTGAAAGAAGATCCATTCGAAGTGCTCGATATTGAAGGTGTTGGTCAGCTGGTGAAGATGGCAACAGAAAAAGGACGGAAAGTGAAACCGGGTTTAAAAGTTGGGATTTGCGGAGAGCACGGAGGAGAGCCGAAAAGTGTGCAGTTCTGCTATGAAACCGGACTGAATTACGTCTCTTGTTCACCCTTTAGAGTTCCCGTAGCGAAACTGGCTGCGGCGCGGGCTGCGTTGACTCACCCGACTCACCCCCCTGCCCCCTCTCTACGTAAACGCAGAGATGGGGTGACTTTGGAAAAAGTGCATCACTAAAATTAATTATATAGTGTTTTAAAGTTTAGGATTCTTGATTTCAGATCGTCGATATTTGCAAGTTCTTCATTTTTAAATCGAAGAACTTGCAATCCGAGGTTTCGGATTATTAGATCTCTTTCTCTATCGTAGTCTTTTTGGTAGTCATGAATTTTTCCGTCCAGTTCAACGACGAGCTTTAATTCTGAGCTATAAAAGTCTGCTATGAAAAAGTGGAGGATTTTTCTGTCTTCTTCATAAATGAGGGGATGTTGACGAAAAAATTTTATGCCACGAAGTTTCCTGTTTCTTAACTCTTTCCATAGAAGCTTTTCCGAGGGAGTAGAATTTTTACGCAACTCTCTAGCTAGTTGAATAATCTTTCTTCTGCTTCTCATTACAGAAATCGATTTTTAAATATTCTTCTACATTGATGAACCCAAAAATGGGAAATAATATAGATAAATCAAGGAACTTAATTATTGCTCTCCCCTCTCTGCGCTTGCGTAGAGAGGGGCCGGGGGAGAGTCGCTACTGTCCGGCTATTCATGCGGTTCAGAATTAAACCAACGGTCACGATCACCAATACCACCAATAAAATTATTTCTACCGTTCGACCCTTCCTCTTGTTATTTTAGTTGGAAATTATCCTCAAAACAGATCTCATGAATACTTCTTTTCGAACCACGACCACTACGTTCTTTTTCACACTCCTTTTATCGATTGCATTCATTTCCTGTAACGATCTGCAAGAGAGTCCGGCTGACGAAGCTGTGGTAGATGCCGATCAACTTTTGGCGGATGTGGAATATCTGGCCTCTGATGAATTGGAGGGGCGCGAAACGGGAACGGAGGGGAATCGATTGGCACAAGCATATATTGAAGAGCGATTTGAATCGCTGAACCTGTCGACTTTTGGTGATGATTACCGGCACTATTTTGATCACCCGGACGGGGAGTTTACGGATGCCGTTAATTTGATCGGCTATCTGGAGGGGGCGGAAAATCCGGACCGATATCTTGTGGTGACGGCGCACTATGATCACCTGGGAATTAATGAGGACGGGGAGATTTTTAACGGGGCGGATGATAACGCTTCGGGCACCGGCGGCTTGATGGCAGCAGCACGCTATTTCACCGTTCATCACCCCGAAAACAGTATTATTTTTATTGCATTTGACGCTGAAGAAAAGGGCTTGATGGGCGCACGATATTTTGTGGAGAACCCTGTGGTACCGCTCGATGAGATTGTGATGAACGTGAATATGGATATGATCAGCACCAATTTTGACGATGAACTGTACGCGGTTGGTACCTATCACTACCCTTATTTACAGCCGTTGATTGAGGAGTTTACCGCCGAGGCACCGATTGATGTGCTGTTCGGATACGACTCTGATGAGTGGCCCCAAGACTGGACGATGGCGTCGGATCACGGGCCGTTTCATCAGCAGGATGTGCCATTTATCTACTTTGGCGTGGAGGATCATGAGCATTACCACGCACCCACGGATACGTTCGAAAACATCAACCCGGAGTTTTATGTGAAATCAGTAGAGACGATAATTGGAGTGATTGAGGGGTTGGACGGCCGTTTGGATGAAGTTGTGGAGGCATCGGAAGGAGCGGTTGAATATGAGTAAAAAAGCGAAAGAGAAGGCGGAAGAGTTACATATACCGGAGATTAAGCGGCACATTTTTCTCTGTGCGGATCAAACCAATCCAAAGTGTTGTAAGCATGAGATTGGGGTGCGATCGTGGCAGTTTTTGAAAATGCGGTTGCGAGAGCTGGGACTGGACGGTGCCGGTGGAGTTTACAGAACCAAAGCGAACTGCCTGCGAATTTGTAAACGCGGACCTGTTGCAGTGGTTTATCCTGAGGGAGTTTGGTATCACTCCTGCTCACCGGAGGTGTTGGAGCGCATCATCCAAGAGCACTTGGTGGGTGGAGAGCCGGTTGAAGAGTATGTTATTACGGAGAACCGGTTAGGTTGATAATCTCTACAACGATTCCCAAAAGGATTTAAAAATAACGTCCAAATCATTCCATCCGTTTAAAACGGCGAGGCTGAACAGGATGAGGGCCAAGTAGAAATAGTAAACGGATTTTTCTTTTATCCTCAGTGGATAGTAAAAGATGGATACAAACCACACGATTAACATGATCAATGCGCCAAAAGCCATGTAATCAGCCGGCGTATTGAGGGAACTTAAGTAAAAGTAGTCGGAGAGTGTTTCCATAATAGCCACATATATTCCATTCCTCAGAATTTGTTTCCGTGAATATTAGTTACATTTATTCTATTGCATCGATTAGGTGTGTTCGGGTTGATGAAGCGTGATATTTACAGCCAAATAAATCAGATATAAATGTTCAGATTTTTTAAGCGGTGGCTCCCTTCCAAAGATGAAATTTCAAAACCTCAGGCGGCTGCACATCAGGCTGTGGAGATGCTGCGCCGGGAGTATGCCGGACAGCCTTTTTTAGAAAAGCATCTGTGTGAAGACCCTGTTGAACAGTTTTCTGTCTGGTTTGATGAAGCCGTTGAAAAGGTGAAGACAGATCCGAACGCGATGATATTGGCAACTGCAGGTCAGGCCGGGCGCCCATCAAGCCGAACGGTTTTGCTGAAAGGGTATGATGAAAACGGGTTCGTGTTTTATACCAATTACGACAGCCGAAAAGGGAAACAGATAGAGCAAAATCCGGATGTGTCGATTACGTTTTATTGGCCTGAGTTGATGAGGCAGGTCCATATTGAGGGCCGGGCAGAGAAGGTTTCTGAAGAGCAATCAGATGAATATTTTGCCAAGCGTCCTGAATCAAGCCGGCTGAGCGCCCGGGCGTCATCACAGAGCGAGAAAGTTTCGTCTCGCGAGGAACTGGAGGAAAAGCTCCGAGTGATGGAAAAGAGATTTAAAGATGGGAATATACCGCGTCCGCCGAATTGGGGAGGATTTTGCGTGAAACCGAACCGGATTGAATTCTGGCAGGGTCGGCTGAATCGGTTGCATGACCGTCTGTGCTATCAAAAATCGGATGGTAGTTGGGAGATTTCCAGGTTGTCGCCGTAATCTTTTGATGAATGAAATGAAGCCGTTCGTTTTGATTCTGATTTGGCTATTGAATCCTTATTTTGATCTGTTTGTAAACAGCTTTTCAACCGGCTGAGATAATTATTTAGCAAGTACTTTAATGTCACAAATCAACCAACAACCACCTATCGCTGCTATTGCCACTCCCGTTGGAGAAGGCGGAATTGCCGTTATTCGTGTATCCGGGAAGGGAGCGTTCGAAAAAGTGAACGGCTGTTTTAAGGGCAAAGATCTCGCCGGGGTGGATTCGCACACGGTTCATTTTGGGAAGATCATCAAAAAAGACGGGCGTGTAGTGGATGAAGTGCTGGCGACGGTCTTCAGGTCTCCGAAGTCGTATACCGGAGAGGATACCGTGGAGATATCGTGTCACGGTGGTGTGCTGGTAACTCAGGCGGTGCTGGAGACCATTTTGGAGCAGGGCGTGCGGTCGGCCGAGCCGGGAGAGTTTACCCAGCGGGCATTTCTGAACGGCAAGCTGGATCTGGATCAGGCCGAAGCGGTGGCCGATCTGATTCACGCAAAAAGCATTAAGGCGGTAGATGCCGCGCACCAGCAGCTCGAGGGGCGATTGGGGGAGCACATCAAGCAGTTTCGTCAGCAGATTATTGATGCCACCGCCATGGTGGAGCTGGAGCTCGATTTTATCGAGGAGGATGTGGAGTTTGCCAACAAAGAGCAGCTTCATAAACTGCTCAGCGATCTGGATGAGGAGATCGGCCGCCTGCTCGATACCTACGAAACCGGGCGCTTGGTAAAAGATGGAGTGAAAACGGTATTTATCGGCCGGCCGAATGCCGGAAAATCCACGCTTTTAAATACGTTGGTGGGAAGTGAGCGGGCGATTGTTACCGAAATTGCCGGCACCACCCGCGACACG
>SL_3KL_010_SEDDRAFT_10003238_pt1 | contig 14830 bp, 10 predicted proteins | sample SodLakKL_010_SED_2_FD_10381 | JGI IMG/M metagenome (IMG submission 10381)
GGTTCATGCCTATGCGTCCGACCGTGAAGAATATGCCGATATTCATGCCGATGGCGATCAGCTGGAACAGCATGGCGCGCTTGACCCAGCGCATCTGGTTCAGGCGGTCGCGGAACAGGAACACCGCATACACGCTGAGGGCCATGGAAAAGACCAGCGCGGCGATCAGGCCGTTGCTCAGCCATCCGCTCGGATCCAGCATGGCGTGGGAAAACATGGGCGTGAAGTAAAAACCGATGTTTATGGGCAGTACGAGGAGGAGAAATACGGTTTGGATGCGTTGTATCACAATAATGTACGTTATTCAGAGAAATTCGGGTTATTGTTTAAAAAACTCGGGTGACTGCTGTTCGAACGGTTATCCGCAAGCGGTCTCATGGCGTTGTAAACCTGACGTACCGCATGGAAACGACCCGGTGCCGATGCAGGTTTTTTCAAGCGATAAAAATACAAAATTTCGATATCATACGCTCACCCGGCCGCAGCTGGCCCCGAACTCACAACGGCCACTGTGGCACCAACGCTTATTTCGTCCGCACCCGTCATCCACCCATGACTTCAAATCCATCCGGAAAAAACCTGGCCGAGCTTCTGCTCATGTCCATCGTACTGGTCTGGGCACTCAATTTCACCGTGGTCAAATTCAGCCTGGAAGAGATCGATCCGCTCTCCTTCAACGCTTTCCGTTTCGCCCTGGGGATCGCGCTCATGTGGGCGTTCGTCTGGTTGCGGGGGATGCGTGTGCGCGTAGCACGCAGGGATCTTGGCCGGATCATTCTGCTCGCACTGCTAGGCAACTTGCTCTACCAGATGTTGTTCATAGTGGGCATAGACCGGACTTTTGCATCCAACGCGGCCGTCATGCTGGGTACCATACCGGTCTGGATCGCCGTTTTCACTCACCTCTTCACCGCCGAAAAAATGTACCGGATCCAGGCAATCGGGGTGTTTTTCGCCTTTGCCGGTGTGGTGCTCATCATGGGTTTCGGCGAGCAGGGGTTGAGATTCCACTCCGATTCGGTCCTGGGAGATGCGATCATCCTCTCGGCGGCCATGGTGTTCGCGGTGTACACGCTGCTTTCACGCTCGCTGCTGGAGACCTACTCGCCGCTCACCCTGGCTACTCTGGTGATGACCATCGGCGGGGTCCTTCTGATCCTGGTGGCAATACCCTCGCTCATCCGGCTCGATTACGCGTCCGTTTCGGCACTCTCCTGGGGCGGTGCGGCATTCAGCGGGCTTTTTGCGATCGGGGCGGCTTATCTGATCTGGTATTTCGGCATCAAGAACGTAGGGGCGGTGCGAACGGCCACCTATCAGAACATGGTCCCGGTGCTTGGAGTGCTCTTCGGACTTATTTTTCTGGGTGAAAAACTTCACATTTTGCAGTATATTGGAAGTTTGTTAACCATCGCCGGAATTATACTCTCTCGCCAGAGAAAAGCCTTAAAAAGGTAATAAGGTTTTGGCAATCCTAAACTCGTATTCCGCCTGTACTTTTCAGGACTTCCTACCTATCCCTTTCATTTATATCAGTACGATTCATGTTTTTTTTTAGAGTCTTTCTTATTTCGACAGTACTGCTTATATCGACTCTGTTCGTTTTATCTCCGGTAACTGTCGACGCCCAGCAGGGAGAACAACGTCGATCCATGCAGATTCAGCTGGACTCAGGACTGGAGTCCTATCTATTTTTTGACGAATTGGGACTTGAAATGAGCCTTGTCAGGTTTTATGAGTCCTATCTGGATATGGAAACCTATGTATTGGGTCCGGGTGACCTTCTCGGTTTCACTCTTACCGGGAATGTGAGTGGCATCCTTAGAGGGGTGCGGGTCAACAGTCAGGGTGTCATCATGCTCCCACAAGTTGGGACTATCAAGGTGGATGGGCTTATGTTCCCGGAAGCTGAGGCCCTTATCAATGAGAAGATTGCCGAGGTCTTGCCGGGCACCGAAAGCCATATGATTCTCGAGCATCCAAGAAACCTGAAAATCAATGTCGTCGGAGATGTCCCCTATCCCGGTCCGCATATCGTACTTCCGCAGACGCGGCTCGATCAGGCTGCTTATCATTCCTTTTTCAAAACAACGGCGATAGATGCAGAAACGCCTTCACCATTGACAATGATAGCCAACAAGTATCCGCAGGAATTTATTGGCAGCAACCTTTTTGCCATTCGCAATATTGTCATTAGCAGGGAGGACGGTTCACAGGCCACGGCCGATCTTTACCGGTTTCTGAAAACGGGTGATGAAGATGCAAATCCTGTGGTCATGCAGGGAGACATCATACACATCCAGCGTTTGCATGAACACAATCCCCGCATTTCGATTTCCGGGGCGGTCCATCAGGAGCTCGAAATGGAGTATCATCCCGATGACACCATTGACCGCCTCATTAAAATGGCCGGCGGCCTGACATTCGACGCAGCCGGGGAATATGTTCGTGTAACCCGTGTTACCACCCAGGGGCTGCAGGAAGAGATTATGGAAGATTCTGCATCCATTGCCGCGTTTCGACTGAAACCAAACGATCGGATTATCATTCCTTTTGACCGGAACAAGCGTTATACAGAAAATGTCCAGGTGTATGGGGAGGCCCTCTACACCGGGCGCTTCTCCATTCAGGATGGAATAACAACGCTTTTTGATTTGAAACAAATGATCGGCGGACTGACGGACATGGCACTTCCTCAAGCTGCCTACCTGGTAAGAACTCAGCCTGGTAAAACCGAGTACGGTCTGCGTCCGGCCTTTGATCCGGATGCGCTTCGCAGGACATCCGATCAGTTTGTCCAGGGGTTTGAATACCTTGCCCTGGAAGCTCAACTCATCCAAAACAGGGTTTACATCGACCTCAACGATAAGGATGTGATGAAAAAGGTCGTGCTTTATCACGGTGACCGGCTGCACATCCCGAAAAATGAAGGGACGGTATTTGTTTTCGGACAGGTGAATCAACCGGGGTATTATAATTTTGACGAAAGCAAATCCAGCCTTGATTTCATCAGCAATGCGGGAGGCCTGGCTCTTTCTGCCGATGCCGAGCGTATTTTCGTCATCAAGGCAGAATCAAACTCATGGTACCGGACCGGCGACGTGATCATCGAGCCCGGTGATCGCATATTTGTTGACAGGGTACCCTTTGATGAGCTTCAGGCCGCACGGATGTATGACCTGCAGAGACGCACTCAGCGCAACAGTAACATACAGCTGATAATGACAGGGTTGACTACCATTACCAGCATAATCACCGCTTATGTTGCTATAACCCGTTAATCACATCCTGTGTGCATTATTTCAGATCTAATTAATTGATATTTCCTCCGAATGACCACCTAAACTCACTGCAGACAAATTCATTCACTATCCAAAAGACATGTCCCGGACCGGGCATAATTGATTAGCATTATGAGCAAAGAATCAAAAAAAGACGAACTACAGCTTCTGGATGCCCTGGTTATTCTGGCAAAAGAGAAAATGCTGGTCATGAAAATCGTTTTCTCTGTAACCCTGTTTGCACTTGTAATAAGTCTGATATGGCCAAAAAGCTACGATTCAAGTGCCATAATTTTACCGCCGGATCAACAGCAGGCGCTTTCAGGTATTGCAGGAATGCTCGGCGGTATGATGCCGACGAGCGTGGGTTCCGAACCTCAGGTTAATCCCGAAACCATACTTTCGATTCTTAACAGCAGAAGCCTGCGTGTAGCACTTATTGAGGAATTTGACTTACGTGACGTGTATGGAAGCAACATCACGGAGGAGCTCCTGCTCAAACTGGAGCAAAACATATCCATTGTGGATACCAGGGAGGGTGGATTCGGTTTCAATCCGATAATATCTGTACGAATCACCGTTACCGACCGTGAGCCGGAAAGAGCTCAAAAAATGAACCGTTTCATTCTCAATAAATTGGATGATACCGTAAGGAAGATCAACAGGCGCAATGCCATGGAACAGCTTGAAACCATTGCAAAGCGATATAAACGTAACATGGAAGAGCTGAATGAAGCAGAGATCGCTTTCAAGGAGTACCAGGAAAAGTATGGATTGATCGAAGTGGAACAGCAAGCCAATGCCATTATCAACAACCTGGCAGAAGTCAAGGCCAATATGATCGAGACGGAGATAGCCATCAACGTCATGCAGGCAAGTGTGAGCGAAAACAATCCCGAATTGCGGAATCTCAGACGGACCTATACCGAACTTGAGCGCACATTCAATCAGCTCGTACAGAGAAGTGATCAGGAAGCCAGACAGGCAAATATCATTCCTCCCATGCTTGATGTACCGGAATTGGCATTGAATTACTACCGGCTGTACAGGGAGGTCACAATCCAGAGCAAAATTTATGAGACAATCTATCCGCAATATGACTTCTTCCAGACCATTGCCGAAAGTGAGAAAAGAGGAATACAAATATTGGATGATGCCCACCTGCCCACCTACAAAAGTGCCCCAAAACGAGCCTTTATAGTTCTGGGAGGACTTGTATTCAGCATTTTTATTTCAATGCTTTTGGTCTTTTACCGTCACACTATGAATGTCGGAAGGGAAACGGGTTCAGCTCGGTATCAGCAGATACGTGAACTGCAGGAACACCTGCGTTTCCGGTTCAGGAAGAGCAAAGAAGATCAGTGAGGAAAGGGAATAATGCAAAGACGTGCCTTCTCTATTTGATTATATTGCCACACGCAGCACTACCACCGACTGGCTTATTGCCGCAGCAGCTCTCCTGATATTTGTTTTTCTGCGTTATGTTACCTGGTCGATGGGGCTGCCTCCATTGGAGCTTGTAGCCATTGCCGGTGCAGGAGTTTTATATCTTCTTACTCGCAGTGTCTTCAAACCGGTTATCCTTCTGATTCTCATTACTGCCGGCTCGCTTCTCGGAAATCTTATTCTGGTCATAGAGGATGGTTTAATCCCGTTCTCCCTGTTTCAGATTTTTTACATTTTTGCCCTGCTTGTATTCATCCTCCGGTGGTTCATGTCAAGCTTTGAACCAATACGCAAGACCGGCTTTGAACTGGAACTGGTCCTTTTCTTTTCCCTGGTCTTTGTTTCCATTTTATGGACACCTGATGCTGAGCGGGCATTTTTTCATGCAATGCGTATGCTGGCGCTGGCTGGCGTGCTTTTCCTGTTTGTCAACTGGATAAAAAAGTCGCAGGAAATCGACTGGGTGATCATTTCGATGGTGGTCATTGGATCCATACTGGGACTTATCGCCATACTGGACACCATCAACAATCCACAGGCTATTTTCATGAATTTTGTTACAGGTGGAACACGCGTTGCGGCACGTGCCCGGGTTGGACAGGTTGACCCCAATATTTTCGCGTCCTTGTTCTTCCTTCCACTGGCTTACACGGCTTCTCTCAGTTTCTCCGCTGAATCCTGGTGGAAACGCTCCATCGCTGCCGTTTTTTTTCTTTTGCTGTTCGCTGCCGTGCTGGTAACCTTTTCACGAAGCTCCTATGTGAGCGTAATGGTCATGCTTGTTATTCTTGCAGTGATGTACCGGCAGTACAACCTGTTTCTCATAGGTGCCGGCATAGGAGTTCTGTTGATTATCGCGGTTCCTGAGTTACGTTATTTATTTATAAACATCATTAACCGATTTGTTGACCTGTTCACCGGCGAGGTGGATACCTCTAACTATCTGCGAATCATCCTGCTTGAAGGTTCATTGAGATTATTCTTTGACAGCTGGCTACTGGGCGTGGGATGGAGAGGGTTTCCCGATGCGTTTATGTCTTATTACAGTTATCAGGAAACCATGGGTGTTTATGAACCGCACAATGTTATCTACCTGGTTTATTCCGAGCTGGGCCTGATAGGCCTTCTGCTTTTCACTTTTATCGTTTACAAGATTTTTTATATCGCCTGGCAAAACATTCGACTGAGCAGCACCACCCATCATCGCGTTCTTGCAACTTCCACATTCGGCGCTTTTCTGGCCTACGCCGTTTTTTACCAGTTCATAGGATCGGGATTTCTTGACAACCAGCTTTGGATCACCACCGGCCTGATCCTTTCTTTGAATGGCTACTTGAAGAACAGGGTGGAGAGTCTCCAGGCAAACTCCTGATAGTTTTTTTCGGCATCATATTTTTCAAGCCAGACATTTCGTGCGTTTTGGCCCTTTTGCTGCCGCATTCCCGGATCAGAAAGCAACTTTTTTACCGCCGCCGCAAAGGCCTCTGCACCACCGTCATTCGGCACAAGAGCCCCGCAACTGTCATCAATGATCTCTGCAACGGCCCCCACATCGAACATGACAGCGGGTATGCCAAAGCTGAATGCCTCCATGACGGTGACAGGAATGCCTTCGGTGCTGCTTGTGGAAACAAACAGGTCCACCGGCACCTGACGATAAAACTTCATGATTTCCTGATTGGAAACCTGCCCTTTGAAAGTCCATGATACATTATTACCCAACCGTTCCGAAGTAAAAGCTATCAGGGAGTCCATCTCGTCACCTGTGCCGAAGTGAGTCCATGAAATGCTGAATTCGGCCTGGTTCATCAACTTTTCCAGCACCGTCACAATCCACTCTACACGCTTCAGCGGTATGATATTGGAACAGGAAACGATATGGCGTTCATCCGCACGTCCGGAACCCGGATTGAGATACTCCGGATCCCTTGTACCCAATCTCTGAACCTTCACGTTTTCGACAGGTATATCATATTCCCTGGACATATACATGGCGGCATAGTCAGATATCGGATAGGTCATATCCAGATTTTGGAGCATGATTTTTCGAAAAGGCAAATACGGGGGGACGTGGCGCTCCTGATATATATCTGCGGCATGCGTCCTGCTGACAACCGGAAAGTTCGAAGAAAGGAGTTTCATCTCCGTCAATGCCAGTGTTTCATAATTCGCCCAGTAGGAATAGAAGGTATAGCCGGACAGTTCTCCATAAGTATCTTTGAATCGGGTTTTCATCCAGTTGCAGCAATAAAAAAAGGTGTCGGCGGCGATGCACATGCGAAGCAGACCTACAGGATGCAGGATGTGTTTCCGGTTATTTCTCCATTCCCTTGCCAGCAGTGAATCTGTTTGGTTTACCGGGTTATTCCGGGAATCTTGTGGTTCTCTGTTTCCCGTCAGCTCTACCCTGCTGCGGCCCATGACAGCATCTGGCATCACCCAGTCCAGAAACAGTTTCCATCCGCCTCGCACTGCGTTCAAAAACCTGTTGTTGACATGTTTTTTTGCATATTCCTCAACGACAACGACATTCGACGGCACCGGCCTTGGCTGACCGTCACAATACCTTGGGATTATGATTACCTTGTCGAAGCGATCCGACAAATACGTGATTTCCGTTTCCAAAAACGTTTCTGACTGGAAAAATGGATATCTTGTGGTGAAAAGTACCAACTTCTTGGATTTCATTATTCGAATCCCGGGCTGCTTTTTATATTGTTGAAATCAGACGATTAATAATTTGTTTCTGCTTCGTCTGGACAAACCTGTACGGCCTTTCGTATCAGGTTTTTATACCGGTTATACCAAATTTCATGCCGATAAGGAATCAAATATACAGATTTCGAGCGCTTTTTCACTCCGTTTTCGTCAGGAACATTGTCACTCTGGTATCAGGTACGGGAGTTGCGCAGCTTATCCCCGTTCTCATCATCCCTGTGCTGACCCGCCTGTTCACGCCTGCTGAAATTGGCATTTATGCATCATTCGTAGCATTGTTTCAAATCGTATCGACCATTTCTTGCGGGCGGTACGAATTCGCTATCATTATTTCCCCGTACCAAAAAGAAGCCAACCGGCTCACCCTGATTTCGTCCTCATTTGCTTTTGCTACCGGGATACTGTTGTTCCTGTTACTGATGTTATTGGCGCCGGCACTTTCCGGGCTTCTCGGAATTCCTCAATTATCCAGCTTGTCCTGGATCATCCTTTTGCCCGTAGCTGTGGCCGCACAAGGATTGTTTATGTCCATGACATTTACGCTTAACCGCAATAAACAATATGGCAAGATCGGAGCCGGAAAAATTGTCCATACGGGTTCTACGGGAGTGCTTCAGATACTGGCCGGTCTCCGGGCAGCAGGTTATACCGGGCTCATATTCAGCAAGGCAACAGGCGTTGTACTATCCGTTTTCTATGTATGGTGGCACACCATAGACAATTTCCGAAACGGATTCAGAGAGTTTTCATTTAAAAGGACTCGTCAGACTGTCTACAAATATCGAAACTACCCTTATTTCAATGCACCCCATGCACTAACAACGAGTGTTTCCAGCAATCTCCCCGTTATTTTGTTCATCGCTTATTTCAGTGAAGCGGTTGCCGGTTTTTTTGCCATGGCTATCCGTGCATGCTATATGCCGATCCAAATCATATCCATCGCGTACGGGCAGGTTCTGGGCAAGAGGCTGGCAGAAATTAAAAATGACAAGCTACCTATCTGGCCTTTTATCAAAAAAAATGCCGGGTACCTTTTTCTTATCGGGTTGATACCGTTTGGAATTCTTTTTGCCGTCAGTCCGGCTCTGTTTTCTTTTGTTCTTGGTGAAGAATGGGTTACAACCGGTGAATACATCCGGATAATCACACCCTGGGTATTCCTTTCATTCATACTGAATCCCCTGAATTATATTCCGATGATATTCAACCGGCAAAAAAAAGCTTTCATCATAGAAATCGTCTATATGATTTTACGGCTGGCCGCCATCGTTACCGGTGCCGTGTCGGGAAGTGTCATCCTCAGCCTGACGCTTTACACAATCACCGGGATTCTGGTGCTGACTTATCAGTTCCTCTGGTATCGTCAGTTATGCAGGGGATTTGATAAAAGACTGGCAAGCATATCCTGACAGAAGATCATCAGCCAGAACTTCACCTGTCAAACAATTATTCCGTATAGAAAAGTCTCTTCCCGGTGTTATCCTCGATGAATTCATATCGTACGGTTCGCTCCAGTCCCTCAGAGATCGGCACAGGTGGTTCGAAGCCTGTTTTCGGATATGATGCATCAAACTGCGTGGTTGCACAGAACTTTTTTATGCGGATGCTGCTGACTGGATATGGTTTCCTGCTGATCAAGGCTAGAAGATCGTAGAAAAGTCCACCGAGATAACCCAGTGTGTAGGGAATTCGGATTCGCTCAGAGTCACTTTGGCCCAGGATGTGACGAACCTTGGAAATCAGGGCATTCATGTCATAATCCGGTTTATCGACGTAGTTATAAACCTGGATGCCGGCAGAAGGCCGGGCGACAAGGAACTCCATGAACGCTGCGACATTTTCAACATAGGCCATGGACTTGATGTTGGTCCCGCTGCCAACCATGACAAACTTACCGGATGCAATCTGTTGCAAGAGATTATATACATTGCCACGGTTTTGCTCTCCGAAAACAACTGTGGGGCGTACGATGATGAGTGAGCGTCGCTTTGGATCTTCTTTTTGCCATTGGTAATACACCTGCTCAGCCAGCCACTTTGTGCGGCCGTAATCGTTGAAGTAGCGTATTTCCCCGGATTCATCCGTACCCGGTTCGGCAAAGCCGTAGATGGCAACCGAACTGGCAAACAGGATAGTATCACACTTTTTTTCAGTTGCAACCCGACAAATATTCCGGCTGCCTTCCACATTGACTTCATCGTATAGTGAACGTGGACGAACATCGTCCCGATGAACGGCGGCAAGATTGATTATTAGTGATTTTTCCGGGATGGCTGTTCTCAGTGCATCCAGCGAGCGGATATCAATATGGACAGTCTCATCCGGAAATTCGGTACTATCCGCAATATCAAAAATTCTGAAGTCCTTATTTGCGCGCCGGAGTCGATAAGCCAGACGTGTTCCAATAAAACCCGCAGCTCCAATAAGTGAAATCATGGACAATGGATGCAATTAACGATAGCTTTTATGGACCGGAAGATTTATCATGATTTTTCCGAACAAAATGCAAATTACGTGTTTTATGCGTCAAACACGAAAGTTTTATTATCTATTTTGACAGCAAAGCCAGCGGATAAACCATACCGACAGCCGATGTTTGACGTTAGTTACTCAATTGCAATTTACTTGCGAGCACTCCAAAAAAAAACCTGCCTCAATTTTCCACCACGGAAAAGGCAGGCTGTGTTACGTGGAGGATTCAGATAATGGGAAAAGGAAGAGGGCGTGACCAATTGCCAAGTGTCCTGCACATCATCAACTCATTTGCAACAAATAGGTTATACGTGCATCTTTTAGGGTTGCTGAAAACACACGATGTCCCACAAATCGTTTACTCAGCCGTACGCACCGGGAAAGAGGCCCGCTATCGGCCTGCTGAACTTGACAATATTCCGATATTCTGCCATCATATCCTGAAGCGGCCTGATGTGCTTTTCTTTCGAAGGAAAATCCGGAAGATTCGGGACGATATCCTCTCTCATATCAATCTGACAGACATAGACCTGGTCCACGCCCACACGCTGTACAGTGATGGTGCCGTTGCACTGAAATTCAAGCAGGAATATGGGACACCCTATATTGTTGCCGTAAGAGCTGGAGATGCTATTGGCTTTGCAAGGCTGCGTCCGGATCTGGCTGCGGTTCGCAATCAGGTGCTCCGGGAAGCACAGTCTGTGGTATTCCTTTCACCCAAGTTTCATCATCAACTGAACAGGTATCTTGGCTCGCAACTTCAGGACATCGTCGCAAAAAAGTGTGTCACTCTTCCGAACGGAATAGATCCTTTGTATTTGGAAAAACCACCGATGGCCGGTTCGGGCAGCGATGATACCACGCTGAAAATTCTGTATGTCGGCAAGCTTTTGAAACAAAAAAACATAGTTTCCCTTATCAATGCAGCAAAATTACTTTCAAGGGATCGCGATGTTCGGCTGACCATTGTCGGTTCCGGTGAAATGGAATCCCGGTTTCGAAAAATGGCTGGTTCCGGTAAATATCCATTCATGGATCTGGCAGGTGAAATCCGTGACAAAAAAAAGCTTATCAAGCTGTACCGAAGCCATGACATTTTTGTCATGGTGCCAAAGCAGGAGACATTCGGACTTGTTTATATCGAGGCCTTGTCGCAGGGTTTACCCGTGATTTATTCAGCAAATGAAGGAATAGCAGGATATCTTCAGGGAGCACGTTTTGCAGAACCGGTCACCGACATTTCCGATATTCATGAAATAGCAAACGCCATTGATCAAATAATACAGCGAAAAAACAAGCATCTGAGTGAGGAGGCTATGCGTTTTGCTCGAAAATTCGACTGGAACGAAATAATTTCAAAGTACCTTGAGCTGTATCGTGAAAGCTGCTGACCCATCCACAAGGAAATTCCTCTACCTGCCGTAAGCGGTTAGTATTTTTTTCAAAAAATGGATAACATTGCCCTGCTATTGTATGTTTTGAACACATTAATCCCCAAACTCACTTGAGAATCCTCTTTCTCACCGACAATTTTCCGCCCGAAGTAAATGCTCCTGCCACTCGCACTTATGAGCACTGCCGGGCTTGGGCAGAACAGGGCGTCGACGTGACGGTAATCACCGGATTCCCCAACTTTCCCAGGGGCAAGGTTTTTGAAGGATATCGTAACAGGATGCGTGAGGAAGAAAGCATGGACGGTATCAGGGTGATCAGGGTATGGACTTACATCACGGCAAACGAAGGTTTTTTTCGCCGGACTTTGGACTACCTCAGTTTTGCGGTGTCATCATTCTGGAGCGGCCTGTTCATAAAAACGGACCTCATTGTGGCCACCTCTCCACAGTTTTTTACAACGTTCTCCGGGCGTATGCTGTCGTTTTTCAAGCGGGTTCCCTGGGTCTTTGAGTTGCGGGATCTCTGGCCGGAATCCATAAAAAGTGTTGGAATGATGGATGACGGGATGGTATATCGCATGCTGGAACGCATCGAAATGCGCCTGTACCGCAGTTCATCCCATATAATCCCAAATACGGATGCGTTCAAAACAAGGCTGGTTGAACGCGGTGTGCCGGCAGATAAAATAAGCGTCATACCCAACGGGACAAATTTTGAGCTGTTCACACCCAGGGATGCAGATCCTGAGCTGGTATCATCACTGGGGCTTCAGGACAAGTTTGTTGTCGGCTACATAGGGACCATGGGTCTGGCACATGCCCTCGATTTTGTCGTTCGCTCCATTGCCCTGCTGGATGACAAAAGCATACATTTCCTGTTCATAGGTGACGGTGCCGAGAAAGAAAAAACCATACAGCTTGCCCGGGAACGGAACCTGCAAAATGTAACTTTTCTGGATCCGGTACCCAAAAGTGAAATTCCGCGCTATCTTTCTGTGACGGACGCATCGCTTGCGCCGCTAAAAAAGACGGATACCTTCAAAACGGTAATTCCATCCAAAATTTTTGAAGCCGGTGCCATGGGCAAGCCGATGCTGCTCGGGGTGGACGGTCAGGCACGTTCCATTGTGGAAAAGTACGGCTCAGGACTCTATTTTGAACCGGAAAACACCGAGGATTTTATCGACAAGGTAAAACAACTGGCCGGTGACACAGAACTGCAGAAACGACTGGGCGAGGGTGGAAAAAAACTGGCCCGGGCATTCGATCGAAAAAAGCTGGCTGCCGAAATGCTGAATGTGCTGCAAAAAGTAGCCCAACCAACACGCAAGACTTGAATATCAAGGGAAATCGGGAGGAGATATGCTCCCGCGGAAGGTGGTATTGGTTATGGTGACTTCGCTACCCTCAGTGTAAGTGATGTCCGCATCCCTGCCTAATATCACCCTGCTGTTTTTGAAGGTTACCGGACCGGCAACGGTGACTACCACGCCATCCGCGATGTAAACCACAGCATTCTCAAAGGTCCTCGGCATATGCAGGGTGTCATTTTCAATGAAAGCATAAGCGTTGGCCAATCGGTTCCCGCATCGATAACGTGGGTTGATGAAATCATGGTAGGCCTGGCAATATCTGTACCTGGCGGGGTTGTTTCCGGCCAGCGATATCGCTGCGGTATCAGGATCCAGGCTGACAGGGGGGCCAAATAATGGCCAGGAGAACGTACTCTTGCCGGCATATTGGGTATCTGGAGCATGCTGACCGTCACTAATGCCGGAATTCTCTCCGATATTGGAATTATCCGAACGATGCTGCCCGTTTGTTACGGTTGTAGTGCCTGATGTAACGCTGTTAACGGTCCGGCTGAAATATTCCGGAGTAACAGAGCGAAATAGCGAAACCATACCCAGATACGCTTGCGGTGAACCGGGCGACTCAAAAGCAGCATGGGATATCGGGTTGGATTCCTCATCAAAACCGTAGATATCCATGGCGATTGCATCCGGATCGGATTCATGAAGTTTGGCCTCATTTCCAATCATATAATTTCCCCTGCCATGATCCGCTTGCAGGAAATTGTAACGGGAATGATTGCGAAGCACCACATTCCGATAACTGAGCGAGTTAACTTCATCCCTTACGTGGTAGGCATCTATCTTGATACGGTCAACCCGGTTTCCTTCAAACAAATTACCGCTGTCGGACATGCTCCTTAAGCGTAAATCGGGACGGTTGATATTACCGGTCAGTGCGTAGGCCTCCCTCGAGTAGTTATAAGCAAGAACGTTTTTATGTGATCCGATCCCCAGGTTCATGGAAGTGCGATGGTGACGAAAAATATTGTTTTCAATCAGGTTGAGTGTGCAGTAGAACCGCATATCCAATCCATAGCCAAACGCACCCCCGTATCCAGCAGTATAGTAGGCATCATTGAAAAAACTCTTTTCGATGGTACTGTTCATGGTGCGCATCATGTATACATGTCTGCTCAGGGTTTTGTAGCTGTATATGTTGTAGATGTGAATGTTATACGCCATGAACAAGGTGATTTGGCTAACATGCTGCGGGCATTCCGGTACATCCGGATAAACCCGTTCATCGCACAAAAGGGGCCTGTCCTCGAAACCTTCCAGGTCGTTGATGATTCCCAAATTGGATATACCGGCGTTTCGTAGCGGAGACGGCACTCTGTAGACCTCTATATCATTCTCGTTATCCTGCGCCCGGTGATGGTCCCATGTCAGACGAAAGTCGTTTTGCAGAATGATGCTGCTGTCTGCGGCTTCACGTACCTTGTTCATTTGACCAAGGCGATCAAAAACGGAGCCATCAGGCCTTGCGACTCTAGTGGCACGCAACACAAGCAGGTCGCCCGCCGAAACTGAAGCAGATCTTGAAATGGTGATTTCGTTTCTCTCAGGATCAAACCCTTCTATTACTCCAAGACTCCTCTCTCTCTGCGGACCATAAAGGACAAAACCAGCGGAAAAATAGTAGTGGAGTTCGTCCACCCGGTAACCGACAGTATCGGATTTCATGTTCATAAACTTGATCACGGTTGACGGTCCATTGCTCAGACGGTAATGCGTGCCTCCGGGCCCGTCGCCCATCACATACACATTATCATGCCGGCCCCCAACAAGCCGCAAATTGCCATACACGGCACATTCCCCTTTCAGATGGACACGATTAGTGCCTGGAGCTTCACCTGCGGCATCGATGGCCTGCTGGATGACGTCCCTGTGGTCCCGCACAAATCCGGGGCCGCAGTCGACGGTGAATGTAGAATCAAACCGATCGGGCGTCAATGATACCGCACCGGCTTGATTCAACTCGCTTTTAACCCTTTCCGGAATGACGATATGCTGTGCCTGGGCAGGGAGATATATGGCCAGAAGAATAACTATCAATGTCAGTTTTCGTTTCATCTGTTTAAATTTTTCGATTTCTAAGGTCAGATAGAATATTCATGACCGGTTTTAATCATGCACCTGTGTGTCCTGGCGCCAGCCCGGTCAT
>SL_3KL_010_SEDDRAFT_10003239_pt1 | contig 14829 bp, 17 predicted proteins | sample SodLakKL_010_SED_2_FD_10381 | JGI IMG/M metagenome (IMG submission 10381)
GCTGGCGGCCGAACGAGTATGCCCGGCTCCTGCGCAATCCCGAGTACGAAGGTCCTGCGCCGGGGTTCGATGAGATTCGGGTCGTGCCGATCCCGGACGAACGCACCGGCCAGATCGCGTATGAAGCTGGTGATGTCGACTACACCACCATCAGTCTGTCATCGCTCAACGACTACAAGGACGACATGCCGGCTGATACGGCCATCGAGGAATACCCGTCGCTGTTCTATGTCTGGATCGGCATGAACCTCGACAATCCGGACCTGCAGGACATCAATCTGCGCCGGGCCGTCCAGTGGGCGATCAACGTTCCGCAGATCGTCGATACCGTGTACTTCGGCGAAGCAGAGGTGGCCACCGGCAATATCGCCCCGGGGCTCATCGGCCACCGCGAACAGTCGCTGATCCCGCCCGAGGGGGATATCGAGCGTGCCCGCGAGTATCTGCGCGAGGCAGGGGCCGAGGGTATTCGCCTGACCATCGATACCCAGAATGAATCGACCTGGCGGTCCATCGCCGAGATCGTGCAGGCTCAACTCGCGCAGGTCGGCATTGATCTGCAGGTGAACGTGCACGACTCGGGGGCATTCTGGTCGCTGGGATCGGAAGAGGATGGCGACCGCTGGCGCGACATCCAGTTGATCGTCAATCGCTTCTCCATGGCGCCGGACCCCTATTACGCGACTCAGTGGTTCACCAGTGACCAGGTTGGTGTATGGAACTGGGAGCGTTTCAGCAATGAGCGTTTTGATGAGCTCAACGAAAAGGCGGTCAAGGAAGCGGATCCTGAACGCCGTGCGGCCCTGTATCACGAAATGCAGGACCTGATGGAGGAGTCGGGCGCCTACCGGTTCCTGACCCACGAGGGATCCCCCGTCATGTATCGCCGGAGCAAGGTGGATCCGGCGCAACGCCCGGATGGTCGACCCCTCTATATCGACTTCCAAAAGGCCTGACACAGGGTCGAGGGGGTGAGGCTGGCCCAGGGACGGGCCGGTAACCATCGAGCGGCAGGGGTGACCGCAACCGAAACAGGATCATGATCACCACGTTGACGGCGTGGAACGCCGGGGGGCATTCGGGCCGTGTGGCTTTATCTCGCGCGAAGAATAGTACTGGGCCTCGTCACATTCGCGTTGGCGGTGACGATGCTCCATGTGATGATCCGGGCTGTTCCGGGCGACCCTGCATCGATCATGCTCGGTCCCCGTGCGAGCGCAGAGCAGCGTGAGGAACTGCGTCACCGCATGCGACTCGATGAGCCGGCGCATGTGCAGCTTGGGGTCTATTTCGGCAACCTGGCCCGCGGCGACATGGGGACCGATGTGGTCAGTGGTCGTCAGGTCACGACCATCGTCGGTGAACAGGTACCGCATACTCTGACACTCATCTTCGCCTCGATCGCCTGGGCAGTCATTCTGGGTATACCTCTAGGCTGTTACTCAGCCGTCCGACGAAACACACTGATCGATCGAATAACCGGCGTGTTATCGGTGTCGGTGATTGCCATTCCGTCATTCGTCATGGCCCTCTACTCACTGTTGATCTTCGCCGTCGCGTTGAAGTGGCTGCCAGCTACCGGCATCGGTGACGAGGGATTCCTCGAACGTGCGCGCTATCTCATCTTGCCGGCATTCGCGGTCGGGGTGTCATGGGTCGGTTACATCGCCCGGGTCGTGCGGGCGTCGATGCTCGAGGTCCTCGGCGAGACGCATGTGCGGATGAATCGGGCCTTCGGTCTGCCCGAATGGCGCATCGTGTTCCGCTACGCCCTGCCCCTGGCGATTCTGCCCACCGTAACCCTGCTGGGTGTGGGCATGGCCTATCTGCTCTCCGCGGCCGTGTTCGCTGAAGTCGTGTTTGCCCGACCGGGTGTCGGTGCCCTGATCGTGGAGGCCGTCGGCAGTCGGAACTATCCCGTCGTGATGGGGTGTGTGGTCGTGACCACGGGGCTGTTTGTCGTCGCCACGGCGCTTGCCGACATCATCAACGCCTTGCTTGATCCGCGTGCGCGCGAGGGCTTGTGACACCATGTCCGCCACGGAAACAACCATGACCGATGGAGTTGCACCCGGCGAGGAGCCGGGCGCGCTGAAGCAGTTCTGGCGCAACCTCCGCGGCGAACCACTGGGGCTGATCGGTCTCGTGCTGGTCCTGCTGCTCGTGCTCAGCGCCATCTTCGCTCCCTGGATCGTGCCCTACAACCCCAATGAGATCCTCGTCGGTGAACGGCTGGCCGCGCCCTCGGCGGCGCACTGGATGGGTACGGATCAGCTCGGGCGTGACGTGTTGTCGCGGGTCATCATGGGTGGGCGCGTGGCGCTCCTGGTCGCCCTTGCATCCCTCGGTGCCGCCCTGTCGATCGGGCTGCTTCTCGGCCTGCTGGCCGGATTCGGCCCGCGCTGGCTCGACAATGGTCTGTTGCTGATCTTCGATGCGGTACGCTCGTTTCCCGTCATCATTTTCGCGTTGGCCCTGGTCGCGCTGCTTGGGCCGAGCCTGTACAGCGTCATCTTTGTGGTCGCGGTCACCTCGATCCCGATCTACGCCCGTATCGTGCGCACGCAGACGCTGGCGATGCGCAACAACGAGTTCATCCTCGCTGAGCGCGCCATGGGCGCGGGCATGGCGCGCATCCTCGGGGTTCATGTGCTGCCCAATGTCCTCGGTCCGCTGCTCATCCTGGCGAGCATGGACGTGCCGCTGATCATCACGCTCGAGGCTGGCCTGAGCTTCCTCGGCATGGGGGTGCGCCCGCCGACGCCCTCCTGGGGCACGATTCTCAACGATGGCTACAGCTACATTCGCAACTCGCCCTGGCCGGTGATCTTCGGCGGCCTGCCCATCGTGCTCGCTACCCTGGGCTTCACCTTCATGGGCGAGGCCTTGCGTGACATTTTCGATCCCAAGCTGAAGCGTGACCTGTGAGCATGGACAGCGATACCGAGAACGTCCTCGAAGTCCGTGACCTTTCACTGGATTTCGGTAGCCCGCGCGGTCGCCTGCACGCCCTGCGTCATGTCAGCCTGAAGGTCCCTCGAGGGCGCGTGGTTGGAGTGGTCGGCGAGAGTGGCAGCGGCAAGTCCACCGTCGCGCTTGCCTGCATGGGCCTGCTGGCGGCCAATGCGCAGGTGGTGGGTGGCGAGATTCTACTCGAGGGCCGCGACATACTGCGCATGAATCAGGACGAACTACAGGCAGTTCGTGGACGTCGAGCGTCGATGATCTTCCAGGATCCGATGACCGCGCTGAATCCGGTCCGTTCGATCGGTACCCAGATGGTCGACATCCAGTATCGTGACCGGATCACCGACTCCGAGAAACGCAAGCGGGCAGCCGAGATGCTCGGCCGGGTAGGGATTCCCGATCCGCGGAGTCGACTGAAGGCGTTCCCGCATCAGTTCTCGGGCGGCATGCGCCAGCGGATCTGTATCGCCATGGCCCTGCTGGTCGAGCCGGCGCTGCTGCTTGCGGACGAGCCGACGACTGCACTCGACGCGACACTCGAGGTCCAGATCATCAAGCTGCTGGAGCGGCTGCAATCCGAGATCGGCTGCTCGATTCTTTTCGTGTCTCATCACCTGGGCACGGTGGCTGAGCTGTGTGATGACGTCGTGGTGATGTACGCCGGGGAAGTCGTCGAGCAGGGCACGGTGCGCGACATCTTCGGGAACCCGGGCCATCCCTACACCCGGGCCCTGCTCGAGTGTGATCCGGGGCGCATCAAGGAGAAGACTCGCCAGCTTCCGACCATCCCCGGTGATGTACCGGATGTGCTCAATGTACCACCAGGATGCATTTTCCGGGATCGCTGCCCGCGTGCGTTCGAGCGCTGCGCCAGCGAGTCGCCCGTGGCACATGGCGCCGCCGGCACTGCTGAACATCTTGCGCGCTGCCACCTGCTCGACGGCAATTCCGAGGGAGCGTGACATGAGTGCGCTGCTGGAAGTTTCCGATGTCCGGGTGCGTTTCCGCACCATGGGCCCGCTGGCCGCGCTGACGCGGCGGGTGCATGATCCCTACATCGACGCGGTCTGCAATGTGTCGTTTCAGCTCGCGCCTGGAGAAACCGTGGGGCTGGTCGGCGAGAGCGGTTCCGGCAAGTCGACCCTCGCCCGGGCGATTGCCGGCCTGGTGCCGGTGCACAGTGGCTCGATCCGTTTTGCCGAGCAGGAGCTCAGCGGTCTCGGCCAGCGCAGTTTCTCCCGGGTCCGGCGTGAGCTGGCCCTCATGTTCCAGGATCCAACGGGCTCGTTGTCTCCGCGGATGAAAGTGCGCTCGCTGATTACCGAGCCCTACCGCATCCATGGCATGCGCGATCGCAACTTTCGCCAGGAGGCGAAACGGCTGCTGGAGATGGTCGGCCTCAGCGCGGATTTTGGTGACCGATATCCGCACCAGCTCTCGGGTGGCCAGGCGCGTCGGGTCGGGCTTGCACGCGCGCTCGCCCTGGACCCCCAACTGATCATCGCCGACGAACCGACGGCCGGACTGGATGTCTCGGTTCAGGGCGAGGTCCTCAACCTGCTGGCGCGGATCCAGGCCGAGACCGGCGTGGCCATCCTGATCATCACGCACAATCTCAATGTGGTACGTCATATCACTGACCGCATGGCGATCATGTACCTGGGCCGCTTTGTCGAAATCGGAGACACCGACGAGATTTTTGAACGGCCGCGCCATCCCTACACCGAGGCGCTGTTGTCGGCCTCTCCGGAGCCCGATCCCGACGCGCAACACCACCGGGTGGAGATCCACGGCGAAGTGCCGAGCCTGATGAACCGCCCCACCGGCTGCGAGTTCCACAACCGTTGTCCGTACATTGGGGAGCGCTGCAAGAATGAGGCGCCCGCTTTCAGCCAGGCCACGAGCGGACACTTCTACACCTGCCACCATCCGCTGAATACATCGACGTAGCTTGGAGTGGGGCCGTGTCTGAACAGGGCCAGGGTGGCCATTGTTTAGATCTCGTCGGCCTCGAGCACGTAAGCACCTTCCGGGATCCGATTGGTGATCATTTCGCGGACGGCCGGGTCGATCGCCTCGTCCTCGGGAGCGAAGATACCGGATGAACGCAGGGCATCGCGGACATGGATTCTTCTGCCCAGATACTCCATCAGCACCAGTGATGCCCCCGGCCTGCGTCCGCGCGCTGTCGGGGCACCCGTCTGGATGCCGCGCAGGTGTGTCATGCGGGTGTGGTAGCTCGGATACAGCGTGACCTGCGTGATCGCGTTGCGCAGAAGCGACTCGTACTCGATGATGAATATGCGTTCGCCCAGATAGAACACGGCCCCCGTGTACTTGGTGATCGTCGGCCCGGTTCCACGCTGGCCTGTTCGGTGAATCTCGATGTTCTTCCAGTAGTAGCGGCCATCCTTTTCGAACAGTGACGCCAGCGATTTGACAATCTTGCCCGCGTGGCCGAACGAATAGAAATAGCGGAAGTAGTAACCGACGTAGCGATCCAGGCCTTTCGATGCGGCATACAGTGCTTCCAGGTGACGCAGTGGCTCGGCCAGCGAGTCACTGACCAGGGGAGCGCGGCGCAGAGAGATGATCTCGGCGAAGCGACCGTGCTCGAGGAGCATTTCCGACTCACTGACCCCGAAGAAGTCACAGATCAGGTGCATGTTGTGTCGGGAGGGACGAACGTGGCCGCTGAGGTACTTGTTGAACTGCTGACGGTTCATTCCGAGCCGGCGGCAGATCTCCGCCACGGAAGGGTAGAAACTGCACAGGTAATCCAGGTTCTGTGCGAAGTTGTTCTGGCTCATGGATACCGCGCACGTTTGCCGCAGGGGAACCTGCGCCGAGTGTACGCAGAGGGGGCAGACGAGTCGACAAGGCGGCGCCGGGCCCGCAGCAAAACCCGCATGGCCGTCATGCGCTCGGTTCCAGCTCCCGGATGCGGTCGACCAGCGGGCGCTGGCCGAGGAGGTCGGCCAGCGTGTAGTGGTTCAGGCGTTCCACGAAAGCACCGCGGGCATCGTCGAGGGCGCCCTTGAGGCCGCAGGCGCCGCACAGGGGGCAGGGCTGGCGTTCGCAATCGATGATGTTGAGCGAGTGCTCCAGCGCGAGTACGACCTCGCCAATGCGGATCTCGGCGGGCTGCCGGGCCAGGATCATGCCGCCGGCACGGCCACGCGTGGTCTCCAGATAGCCGAGCTGTGCCAGGCGGTGCACGACCTTGCGCAGATGTTCTAGAGAGATGCCATAGGCACCGGCGATTTCCCGCAGCGTCACGCGGCGTTCGGTGTGAGCGCCGGCGTACATCAGGACGCGGATACCGTAATCGGTAAGGCTGGTGAGTTCCATGCTGACTCCGGCCGGCGGATTGGTGTCCGATGGTACTGGACTCGGCTGATGCAGTGATCAGGCCTTGCAGAATACGCCACGATCCCCGCGTGCAGCACTTGCCTGTAACATGTATATATAATACATTGAAAATTCACCGAGCACCAAACCGGAGCCGCTCGCCATGACTTATGTCGTCACCGAGAACTGCATCAAGTGCAAGTACACCGACTGTGTCGAGGTGTGTCCGGTTGACTGCTTTCACGAAGGGCCCAATTTTCTGGCCATCGACCCCGATGAGTGCATCGATTGTTCGCTGTGCGAGCCCGAGTGTCCGGCAGAGGCGATCTATTCGGACGACGACCTGCCGCCCGAGCTCGAACACTTTCTCGGTATCAACGAGGAGCTCGCACCCAAGTGGCCGGTCATCACTGCACAGAAGGAACCGCTGCCGGACGCGGATCAGTGGTGCGGGCGCAGCGGCAAGCTCGAGCATCTGCTGCGGGACTGGGATGGAGAAGGCGCAGCGGATGATTCGGCTGCGTGAGAAGGCGAGCCAACGCGCGCAGGCGGAAATTGATGGCGGTCAAGGTTGGCTCCCTGCGCGCGGCGTATTGTGCATATCCGGGGGCGATATCGGTTGCTGAAGCCGGTGTAACCTTGCGTCCCACCGGTAGGTCGCTCTCCAGCGTCCCCCTTGCCCCCGTCCCCTGCGGGGGCATTTTTTTTCCGGACGAATTTCAGTCCGGATCGAGCATGGCCTGCATGCTGTCGACATCGTGGATGGCGATCATGCGCTGGTCGACGCTGATCCAGCCACGTTCGCTGAGACCCGTCAGGCAGCGCGAGAAGGTTTCGGGTGCCAGGCCGAGGCGCGATGCAGTGACGGACTTCTTGTACGGCAAGCGGGTGAACACCTGGCCGTCGGCCGAGCGCCGCGAGGCCTGGCGCAGGAGCAGGTTCACAACACGCTGCATGGCGCTGTAACGGTTCGAGTTCTCGATATCGTGCGCCAGGGCGTCGAACTGGCGCCCGAGGGATGCCAGCAGGTTGCGCATCAGCAGCGGGTCAAGCTCCGCCGTTGCCAGCATCACGGGGCCGGGCACGGTCACGAGGAGGCTCGCCGTCTGCGCCAGGGCATAGTAGCGATAGGCGCGGCCGGAGCAGAACTCGGCGAGCCCGAACGCCTTGCCGTCGTCGAGTGTGGCGATGGTCTTCTCGGTGCCGGCGATGTTCGGCACCGTGAGCCGGATCGAGCCCTCGACGATCAGATAGAGCGGCGCTTGCGTAGCACCCGCGTCGACGAGGTACTGCCCGGCCCGGGCCTGCACGCGGCGTCCGCGGCCGGCGAGAACCTGCAGACTCTCGGCCGAAAGATCAGCGCACAGCTCGGTGCGTGCGAGTAACGTTTCCAGACGGCTCGATTCGGCCATGTTGCTCCCAGGCTACCAGTCTTCGGGGGTATGCATAGTGTACCGCCGTCGGCAGTCCGTGCCGGTGCACGAATTGATCGGCGTCAATGCGGGCCCTCGGTGCGGGGCACAGACTGCCGGGTCCGTTCAGGTTGTTGCAGGTTGTGGAGGGGGTGATGGAACTCGTGTGTCCGGCCGGCAACCTGCCGGCTCTCAAGTCCGCTGTCGATGCCGGCGCCGATGTGGTCTACGTGGGGCTCAACGACGCGACCAATGCGCGCCACTTCGCCGGGCTCAATTTTACGCCCCGACGCCTGGAACAGGCAGTGCGTTACGTGCGGGACCGTCATCGTCGGCTGTTCATTGCCGTGAACACGTATGCGGGCGAGAGCCGGAGGGCACAGTGGCATGCGGCCATCGATCGGGCGGCCGACCTCGGCGCGGACGCCGTCATACTCGCCGACACTGGTCTGCTTGAGTACGCCGCCGCGCAGCATCCCGAGCTGCCGCGGCACCTGTCGGTACAGGCGTCGGCGACGACCCCCGAGGCCCTGGCGTTCCACGTCCGCCATTTCGGCATCCGGCGCGCGGTACTGCCGCGCGTGCTCGCCCTGCAGCAGATCCGCGCGCTGGCCGAGAACACGGATGTCGAACTCGAGGTCTTCGGATTCGGTAGTCTGTGCATCATGGCCGAGGGGCGCTGCCAGTTGTCGGCGTATGCCACGGGGCAGTCACCCAATCTATCGGGCGTGTGCTCACCGGCTGCACATGTACGCTGGGCGGAACATGATGGCCATCTGGAGTCGCGACTCAACGGCGTGCTCATCGATCGCTTCGCGCCGCAGGAGGCGGCCGGCTACCCGACGCTGTGCAAGGGGCGCTTCCACACTGGGGATCGACTGCACCATGCGCTCGAAGAGCCGACCAGCCTGAATACCATCGAGCTACTGCCGGAACTGCTGGCGTACGGGATCCGGGCCGTGAAGATCGAAGGGCGCCAGCGCAGCCCGGCGTACGTGGCGGCTGTCACGCGCGTGTGGCGGCGAGCGCTGGATGACCTCGAGTGCAGGGGTGGAGGGTTCCGGCCCGCCACGGCCGGCGAGGGTGAGCTTGCCCGCCTGGCGGAAGGTTCGCAGACCACCTTCGGCGCATATCGACGCCACTGGCAATAGGAGGCGACGGCATGCGCCTGACACTCGGACCCATCCTCTACTTCTGGGAGCGCGCACGCGTATTCGAATTCTACGATGCGGTTGCCGGGTGGCCGGTTGAGCGCGTCTGCCTCGGGGAAACTGTCTGTGCCAAGCGCCGCGCGCTGCGTTCCGCCGACTGGCTGGCCCTCGCCCGCGACCTCGCCGCCTGCGGCAAGGAAGTGGTGCTGTCGCAGCTGGCGCTGGTGGAGGCACGTTCGGAGGCGGGCGCAATGCGCCGGCTGTGCGAACAGGGATGGCCGGTCGAGGCCAACGACTTTACCGCGGTCGGGATCGCCGAGGAGCTGGGTGTTCCCTTCATCGGCGGGCACGCGCTGAATCTCTACAATCGCCCGGCCATTGCCAGACTGGCGGCCGCCGGTATGGGCACCTGGGTTGCACCGCTTGAGCTGGACGCGGATGGCATCGCGGCCGTGACGCGTAATGGCCTCGAAGTCGAGGCCGAGCTGTTCGCCTTCGGTCGCCTGCCGCTCGCCTGGTCGGCGCGCTGTTTCGCGGCCCGCGCACACGGTCGGTCGAAGGACGACTGCGGCTTCGTCTGCCGGGAGGACCCCGACGGGTTGCCGCTGCGCACGCGCGAGGGTGAGGACTTCCTGGTCATCAATGGCATCCAGACGCAGTCCGCTGGAACGCTGGACCTGTTGCCCAATCTGGCGCGCATCCGGCGCCTGGGCATCGACAGTGTGCGCCTCAGCCCGCAGGCGCGGCACATGGCCGACGTCGTGCGTGCGTGGGACGGTGCCCGCAATGGAGCGGCGCCTTGCGGGCTGCCGCGCGAGTGGCTGGCAGGCATTCCCTTCGATGGCCTGTTTCGCGGTGTCGCAGGCATCGATGAACCTGCGTTGCCCAGCTGAGGTCACGCCGGCCGGCCACGCGCCGGCACGCCGAGTCAGGTCGTCCCCGGGTGCCAGCGCCCCAGCAGCTCGAGCAACGCGAACAGCGGGCGCGGCAGGCTTGCATGGTCGACGGCGTCAAGTAGATTCTTGACCTGGAGGCCGAGTTCCGTATCGCCCTCGATCATCAGTCTGCGCTCGAAGAACAGGGTGTCGGGATCCTCGCGGCGGAGAGCAATGTCGAGAAAGGCGCTGGCGCGACCACTGATGCGCACATCGGCATGGTGCCCGCGCTCGATCCGGAGGCGATCGTGGTCGAGAATCACGCAGCGTTCCAGACCGAGGTCGATCACCGCAATGGCGACACGACGGCCGTGCAGGAACGCGAGTTCGCCGTCGTCGAGCGGCGTCTGCAGGGCGGCGGTCAGCATGCGTCCCGCGACGGGTGCCTCCAGGGGCAGGGGCGCGGTACGCAATAACCGGGACAGGGTGGATTCCATCGCGCAGCGGCTCTCGCGGGTGGCGGCCCATGATGCGCACCCGCCGGCCTGGTGCCATTGATCGCGGTCAAGTGACGGCCCGCCACCGATGCCGCCTTCACGGAGGTGACGTCTTGCAGGAACGCGCCATTACCGGCTTTCATCTCGATGAGGAAGGCGACTGGGTCGCGGAACTCGAATGTGGTCACACGCGCCATGTTCGGCATCGCCCGCCCTGGTTCAATCGCCCCTGGGTGGTGACCGCCGAGGGGCGTGCCCGCATGCGCGGGTACAGACTCGGCTGCAAGGCCTGCACGGAGGCGGGCACCGATGACGAGGCATGATGCCGTTGGCCGCCTGTTAGGGCACCAGGACAGCGCCGCCCGGGATGAGAGAGCCCCTGGATGAGAGGGCCCCGGGTTGATCGGGCAACCGCACCGCTCGCGCTTGACAGGCGTCAATGCGGGAGCAAGGGCGCTCCCCGATCATGTCGACTCGACATGATTCCGGCATCCAGGAGGGCTGCCTCATGACCGATTCCATCCCTGCCGGGGCAAGCATCCGGCGAACCGATGCAAGCTTCGAAATCCAGCTCGAGCGCTCCATCGATCACGCAATTGACACCGTGTGGCGGATGTTGACCGACTCCGCGGAGTTGCCGCGTTGGCTCGCCCCGGGAGAGATCGAGGCCGTGCCAGGGGGGCGGGCGCGCATTGACTTCGGTGACAGCGGCGCGGTCGTCGACAGCCGCGTGCAGGTGTGCGAGCCGCCCAGGCGTCTCGTGTTCAGTTGGAGCAGTGGTAGCGACCCCGAACGGCCGGTGTGCTGGACGCTTGAACCCACCTCTGCCACCCGCAGCCTGCTGCGACTCACCTTGCAGATTCCCGCCGATGAGGACGCCGCGAAGGCGGCCGCCGGCTGGGACAGTCATCTCGAGATGCTGCTGGCCGCCCTGGAAGGCGTGCCGATTCGCTTCCCCGTGGATCACTTCCTCTCGCGGCGNGAGGCGTTTCGCACGTTGACACCGCGGGAGGCGGCATCGCGGTGAGCGCGAAACAGCCTCAGCTGAAGGACGGTACGCCGGAGGTGCTGGCGGCGCTCGATGCGGCGCGCGAGTCCGAGCCGCCGATCCACCACGATGAACACGCCGGCTGGTGCCTCTACCGGCATGCCGACATCGACCATGTGCTGCACGATCCGAGCACGTTCAGCAATGCCGTCTCGAGCCACCTGTCGGTGCCCAATGGCATGGATCCGCCTGCTCATGCGCGCTACCGGCAGCCGCTGGAGGGGTTCTTCACTGCCACCGAGATGGAGGCGTTCGAGCCCGAGGCCCGGCGCATCGCCGCGGACCTGATCGATGTGGCCGTGGCGACGCGTGCGCCGGTCGAGATCATGAGCGCCATCGCTCAACCGTTTGCCGGTCGCGCGCAGTGCGCCTTTCTCGGGTGGCCCGATGCCCGCGCTCACTGGCTGGTCGACTGGGTGGCGCGCAACGTGGCCGCCACGCGTGAACAGGATCGGCCACGCCTGCAGGCGCTGGCAGCGGAACTCGCCGCGGGCATTGACGAGATTCTCGCTGGCCGTCCCCGGGCCGAAGCTGATTCCGCTGACGGTGATCGCACCAGTCGCCTTCTGGCCAGTGGCCCCACAGGCGAGGGGCGGCCCTGGACGCACGCGGAGCGGGTCAGCATTCTGCGCAACTGGACGGCGGGGGAAATCGGCACGCTGAGCGCCGCCATGGGCATTCTTGTCGGCCACATCGCCGACCATCCACCTCTACAGAGCCGTCTGCGCAACGATCCCGGCCGTATTCCGGCGGCGATCGAGGAAATCCTGCGGGCCGATGGTCCGCTGATGTCGAATCGCCGCATCACTACATGCCCGGTCACCATTGCCGGCAGGGCACTGCCGGCGGGCGCGCGCGTTACCCTCGTGTGGCCCGCGGCCAATCGCGACCCCCGTGCCTTCCGTGATCCGGGGGTGATTGCACCGGGGCGCGATCGGCACCGCAGCCTGCTCTGGGGCGCCGGCATCCACGTCTGCCCAGGCGCACCCCTGGCCCGTCTCGAGCTTCGTGTGGTGCTCGAGGAGCTGTTCAGACGTACGGACTGGCTTCTGCCCCTGGGCGACGCCAGCCGCACTCGCGCCGCCTGGCCGGCTGCCGGCCCGCTGCGGCTGCCGGTTCGGCTTCAATCCTCGCCGAGTCCGAACTGAGCGCGCACCTGGGGCAGATCACAGGGCGAGGAGCCACGGCGCTCGTTCTCGGCCGCCAGCCGTTCCAGCAGGACGTCGCGCAGAACGATCGCGTGATTGTGCGCACGGTCACGGGCGGCGTAGAGAAGCGTGACCGGCGGATCCTCGCAGAGGTCGAGGAGTGCCGCGAGGCGGGCGGCCTCAGCCTGCAACTCGGTCCGGTAGCGGCGTTGAAACTCGGGCCAGCGCTCGGGATCGTGCCCGAACCAGCGGCGCAGCTCAGGGCTGGGGGCGACATCCTTCAACCAGTGGTCGATCCGCGCATCCGCCTTGCGCAAGCCGCGGGGCCAGAGCCGGTCCACCAGAACGCGTACGCCGTCCTCCGCTGCGGCTGGCGCCTGGATGCGCTTGATGCCAATGGATGCACGCATGGGTCCGCCTGTAATCCCCGAGGCCGCCATGCGGGACACATCGCCTCCCGCATGGCGCCGATTGTACTCGCCCGCCTTCGTGAGTGATCCCGGCAACCGGATCCACCCGCATGATTGATTTCGATCAAGGTCATGCCCATCACTAGCTGGTAGGTTCTGAAAACATGCCCCGGGATGTGGGCGAATGGAGGGTGCTGCCATGACACTGGGACGAATTCTGCTGCCGGTCGATGGTTCCGATCACGCCCGCCGGGCGGCGGAGCTGGCCGGCATGTTCGCGGGAATGTATGACTCCGAGGTCGTGGTCCTGCATGTGCTCGATCCGGGCCGTCTGAGCGAGGAACACACCCGCATGGTCGAGGTCGAGCATGGCGTCGGCCGGCAACCCGAGGAGCTGCCCTGGGTTGCGAATGTTCCGGCTGAACTTGTGGCCATGCTGAGTCCGCGTGAGGCGCGCGAGACCCAGGAACAGAAACTCCACCGCGTGGCCGAGAAGGTCGTGGGTGTGGCAACGGATATCCTCGAGCAGCAGGGTGTGCCCCGCGAGCGCATCCGCGTCGTGTTCCGCGATGGACGGCCTGCGCGCGCCATCCTGAACACGATCAACGATCAGGATGTGCAGACTGTCGTCATGGGCAGTCGCGGTCTGTCTGCGGCCGGCGGCATGGTGCTCGGCAGCGTATCGCACCGTATCGCCTCGCTGGCGCCCTGCACCGTGATTACCGCCCGCTGACCGGAGTCGGTCGGTCAGCCTCGCCGCCTCAGCCGCGGCCGAGAGCGAGGTCGCCGAGCATTGGCTCGAGGATGTAGCCGAAGGCAAAGGCGATGACGGCTGCCGCCCCGCCCATCAGCAGGGTCTCGAGACCGGCACGCCAGCGCGGCATGTCCAGGATGATGCCCTTGATGTAGCCGATGGCGAACAGCACGCCGATGGCGACGCCGGCACTGGCAATGAAGTACTCCTGGCCGCCCAGGGCGGGGAGGAGAAAGGGCGCCAGCGGGAGGGCGCCGGCCAGCAGAAACACGGAGAAGGTCGCTGCCCCGGCCACCGCCGGTGATGGTCCCCTGAGCGCGAGGCCGTACTCTTCCTGCACCATCGTGTCGACCCAGCGCTCGCGATCCTCGGTAATGGTGTCGACAATGCGTTCCAGCGTCTCGCCGCTGAAACCCTTGGCCTCGAATATCACGCGGATCTCCTCGCGCTCGCCCTGCGGGGCAAGGTCGATGTGGCGGCGCTCCTGCTCGCGCAGCCGGTGGCGGGCGTCCTCGTCGCTCTTGACGCCCTGGTAATTGCTGACCGCCATGCTGAAGGCATCGGCGACCAGGCTCGCCGCGCCGAGGACGAAGGCCACCATTCCGGGCAGCCCGGCCCCGGCAACGCCGGCGACCACGGCGATGGTGGTCACGCAGCCGTCGATACCGCCCAGAATCGCATCGCGCAGATAGCTTGGTTTCGGCGCAGTCGCCAGACGTCGCCGGATCGCCTTCGGATCATGGCTGTGCTCGAGCGAAGGGGCCATGCCCTCAGCCTCCCGATCGCTCGTCAGCGCGTTCTTCGCCGTCATCGGCCGCTACGCTGGTGCTGTCGGGCCTCTGGCCCGGCACCCGAAGGTTGCGTTCCACGCCATCGATCAGGGTATCGAGCTGACAGAAGGATTCCAGCCGTTCGACGTCATCGATGACCACTCGCGATCGATTCATGCGCACGCCGCGGTCACGCAGAGACGCGAAGGCGCGTGACAGGTTTTCGGGCGTCATGCCCATGCGTTCGGCCAGCGCGCGCTTGGAGTAGGGGAGTTCGATCGTCCCGCTGCCTCCCTGCTCGCGGGCGAGCGTGAGTAGATAGCAGCCGATGCGCTCGGCCGAAGTACGCAGCTTCAGCGCCTTGATCTGTCGCACCAGACCACGATACTGGCCGGCCAGCGAGCCCAGCAGCGCCAGCGCAAGTGACGGTTGCTCAAGGAGTTCGG
>SL_3KL_010_SEDDRAFT_10003240_pt1 | contig 14828 bp, 11 predicted proteins | sample SodLakKL_010_SED_2_FD_10381 | JGI IMG/M metagenome (IMG submission 10381)
GCTTGTTTTCCAGTTCTGCAGGCCACTCCGGCATGGGGTTGAGTTCAATCAATTTGGAAAGTTCCTGATGAAAATACCTTGCCAGTGTTGGAGCAGATTTTGTATCGGGTGAGTGAATAAATATGTAAGGATGTTTGCCGTCTTTTATCCAGTCGGCCGTGATGATGGCCCACTCTTTCAGGTAAGCTTCATTGTTGAGAACATCATTTGCTCCCACAAACCGGACAAACGGATTACTGCCGGTAGCAGTAAAACGTATCGGGGTTTTGGGCTTTTTCTTTTGCGCGCTCATAACAGTCGGGTCATTATTTTTGAGTGCATGAAGCCGACGTGTATCGAACACTACGCGATTGATACCGTAGCTTCTGAGCAGGTCTTCAAAATGCCGCTCCTTTTTGCCTTTGTCAAAAAAATCAGGGTGGCGCACTTCTACCGCAAAACTGAGATGGCCGGGCAGAGATTCCAGTAAAAATTTCAGTTTATCGATTTCATTAAACGAGAACCGCGAACTCAACTGAATGTGAAACGGGCCGAGATTTCTGCGAATGGGGTTGAATTGCTCTAAAAAATGGAGAACTTCCTCAGTTACATTTTTTAAGCGTTTGTAGTGTGTGATTTGCTGTGGGAATTTAAAACAGAATTTAAATTCAGAACCGACCTGGCTGCCCCAATTCTCTATAGTTTCGGGAGAGGGAACACGGTAAAACGTGGTGTTTCCTTCAACAGAATTAAATACAGAAGCATACTGTTTTAAAAAAAGGTCAGAATTGGCACCCTTTGTGAAGAATAAACCTTTCCAGTCTTTAAAACCCCATTGTGTGAGCCCGATATGATATTTTTTGATTGCCATGGATTGATCCTGTAAACGTCATTTATCATAAAATATATTTACAATAAACGAAATTCCCGATTTAAGTGGCACAAAAATGTCATACAGCTCAAATGTCAACCAAAAACCGCCGGTTTGTGATGTTGTTACCGGCGGAAATCAGATGTTACTCATTTTTGCCGGTTCCTACATCAGATGCATCTGTATGGGTTTCCGAATCATCTTCTACTTCAAGCACAGTATCAAAACCGCGTTTACTCAGGTCCCAATATAGATAGCCAAGAGAAAGAAGCCCCAGAACCAGGCAGAGGAAAAAGAGCCCGTAATTGCCAAACAGAAAATGGCCGAAACCGAAAAGTGACATATAAACAAGAACCACACCGGCAACCCAGTTTCCGAGCAGCGGCCAGAGAGATCCATCGGGTGAAATGTCCGGATTATCAGCTTCAAGCGGTTTCCATCCCGGACCTCCAGGTCGTACTTTTCTGTAGAAATGAGTCAGTTTGGCTTTGTCGGTTGGTTTGGTGATGAAGGTAACGATCAGCCACACAACGGTTGTAATTCCCACAACATAAAAGAGATTGAGCGGGAATGGATCCACAACACCGGGAACAGGAACACCAAGCAGCACAAGGGCTACAAGCAGAATGGGAACCAGTGAGGCTGCCAATTCACTCCAGGCATTGACTCTCCACCAGTACCAGCGCAGAATCAGTACCAGGCCAAGTCCACCGGATGCCGTCAGTACAAGCCCCCAGGCCTGTCGGATGGTATCGAGCTGAGTGGTAACGATGAATGCAAGAATGGCAAGGAGGAATGTTAAAATCCGTGATACGCGGACGTAGTATTTTTGATCGCCGTCGGTTTTGATGAACCGCTGCCAAAAATCATTAACGAGATAGGAGGTACCCCAGTTCAGGTGGGCTGCAAACGTACTGGTAAACGCTGCAAGAAAAGCGGCAAAAAGCAATCCGAGCAGGCCCGGCGGGAGTACATCACGCATCACCAATACAAAACCTTCACGGCTGTCGGCCAGGTTGGGATAGAGAACCAGAGAAACAAGTGCTACAATAATCCATGGCCAGGGACGCAGGCAGTAGTGGGCAATGTTGAACCAAAGCGTTGCAAAAAGTGCGTTTTTCTCATCTTTGGCACTCATGATACGCTGTGCCACATATCCGCCTCCTCCGGGCTCCGATCCGGGATACCAGCTCGACCACCACTGCACACCAAAATAGGCTGCAAAAGCTCCCACACTCAGCGTTAGAACCGCCACGCCTTCTGCGGTTTGTCCGAGGGTGGGGAGGAATTTAAAAGTTTCGGGCGGTAACTGTTCCTGTAAGCCCGAGATACCCCCGATTTCAGGAATGTTAACGGCATACACAGCCAGCACAATCGTGCCACCAAGTGCAACCGTAAACTGGAAAATGTCGGTAACGGCAACACCCCAAAGACCAGAGATTAGCGAAAAGATGCCCACAAAGATGATCAGGAACCCGACAAGCAAAAGCGGGGCGCTTATGTAAACTCCAAAGAACGTGAACGACTCTTGACCAAAGAGGGTCATTCCAGGGAACAGAACATTAAAGATGGATTCCATAGCTAATGATACCCATCCGAGAATGATGATATTCATTAATAAGCCAAAATAGATAGCTTTAATACCCCGGAGCCAGGCAGCTTCAGGCCCGCTGTACCGAAGTTCAATAAATTCAACGTCTGTTAACACGCCGCTTCTGCGCCAAAGGCGGGCAAAGAAAAATACTGTGAGCATGCCACCCATCACAAAATTCCACCAAAGCCAGTTGCCGGCAATACCATCTTCGGCAACCATTTCTGTTACGGCAAGGGGTGTATCTGCGGCAAACGTGGTGGCCACCATGCTTGTGCCGATAATCCACCAGGGCATATTGCGCCCTGACAGGAAAAATTCAGTAGTGCTTTTACCTGCTCTGTTATAAAAGTAAAGGGCAATGCCGAGAGCGAGGATAAAATAGGAGGCAACAAAAATCCAGTCCAGTAGAGTTAAGGATGAAACCATGAATCAATGCAGTAAATTGAGGTTCAAATCAGTTAGTTAGTGAAGTTTGATAGATTTAATCAATCAAGAAGATTGAATTAAATAATATCCCGTAATCATATTTAAAAAACAACGAAAATCGTCGTTATTCGGTTAAAACTTTAAATGGCCTTGAGCCGGTTTTACACTGAATATTTCATACCCTAATTAAGATAGTGGTGTACATAATCCCGCGGGAACCTCCCATTTCCTGTGTTTCTTACTGATTCTGTGATTTATAAATATTGTGCAGAGAGCAGATGATTTTTGCCTGAAAAAATTATCCGAGAGTAATATCCAGTACCATCATCACACAAAAACCGAGGATGGTTCCGAGCGTGGCAATATCGGTATTACCGGCCCGCTGTGAGGTGGGGATCAGCTCTTCAACCACTACAAATATCATGGCACCGGCTGCAAAACCCAGCGCATAAGGAAGAATAGGTTGGATGAACAATACAGCCAACGCTCCAATGGCGGCTGATGGCGGATTTACGATGCCGGAAAGCTGCCCGTAATTAAAACTCAGCAGCCTGGATACACCTTCACCACGCAGCGGCATGGATACAGCCATACCTTCAGGAAAATTCTGAATACTGATGCCAATTGCCAATGCCACAGCCGCCATAACTGTTGCCGTACCGGTGGGATCTACTCCAGCAGCCGCACCAAATAACACGCCAACAGCCAGTCCTTCGGGAATGTTGTGTAATGTGATAGCCATAACAAGCAGAGTAGCACGCCGCCACTTGGTTTTTACTCCTTCTGCCGCATCTTTCGGGAGCCCCAGGTGCAGATGGGGTACGTAAGCATCGCCAATTCGAATGCACACGGCTCCGAGAATAAAACCAAAAGTGGCCGGCGCCCACTCAATAAGTCCCATAGATCGGGCCATTTCCATAGAGGGTTCAAGCAGCGACCAGATCGATGCTGCAATCATAATTCCGGCTGCAAAACCAAGTGCTGCGTCCAAGAATTTTCTGCTGACATTTTTTTTCAAGAAAACAACAGCAGCTCCCAGAGCTGTAGTTATCCAGCAAAAGGTACCGGCAATAAATGCCTGCCAAACGGGATGAAGTTCAAAAAACCATTGTGTAATCTGCAGATCTCCCATGTCACTTTTCTATTTAATAAAAATATAATCAACGGTTTATCGGAATGCTGAAGGGTCAAAAATCAGTTTTCAATCACCCAATATCACCAAAAAGACATTTTATTTATCAATATTAAAAAAAAATTTAGCCAAAGAAAAATTAATCAATATGCAGAGTCGAAACAATGAAGATATGTGATCAAAGTGTTAAAAAAGCCCGGGCGTTCAGTTTTTTGGGAATGTCAATCCAATGAAAAAAGCGTATCTTGAAGACTGAACAGATTGACGGCTCAATTCCATCAGAAAGATATAATGAACCGTGCAGCTGAAGATATTGTTCCCAAAAACTCAACAGACAACCTACCATAAGATTTAAAGATTTATGCAGATTCAGTTTGGCCGTGAAGATTTTTCATCACGACACATCGGTCCGGATAATCGACAGATAAAAGAGATGCTTGATTATTGCGGGGCCGGCTCAATGGAGCAGCTTTTAAAAGAAACCATACCGGAAAAAATCAGGATAGATGACCCGCTCGATTTGCCTGAAGCCCTCAGCGAGACCGAGTACCTTGAGGCGATCAAAAAAATTGCTTCAAAAAATAAAATCTATCGTTCGTTCATCGGTATGGGGTATTACGATACTCATATACCGGCAGTTATTTTGCGAAATGTGTTGGAGAACCCGGGCTGGTACACAGCTTACACACCCTATCAGGCCGAGATTGCACAGGGGCGGCTTGAGGCACTGATCAATTTTCAGACGATGGTATCGGACCTGACCGGAATGGAACTTGCAAACGCCTCGTTACTGGATGAAGGAACGGCGGCTGCCGAAGCGATCTCAATGCTGCACGGGCGGCGGAAAGGCAAAAAAAGGAAATCTGCTAACACCTATTTTATATCGGAAAACTGTCATCCCCAAACACTTTCTGTGATCAAAAGCAGAATAGAGCCTATCGGAATTGAGTTGAGGGTAGGTAATCCCGATCAACTGGATGTGACCGATCCTGATCTTTTTGGAATTTTATTGCAATATCCCGACACTCACGGCACGGTTCGCGATCTGTCGGGTTTGATATCTTCAGCAAAGGAGAACAACCTCTTCGTAACGGTTGCGGCCGACCTGATGAGCCTGACCCTGCTGACCCCGCCCGGTGAAATGGGAGCCGATGTAGTGGTGGGCACCACACAGCGATTTGGTGTACCCATGGGTTACGGAGGTCCGCACGCAGCTTATTTTGCCACAAAAGAAGAATTCAAACGGCAGATACCCGGACGAATCATAGGCGTTACAAAAGATGCCGAAGGAAACGCCGCTTACCGGATGGCTCTTCAGACCCGCGAACAACACATACGCCGGGAAAAAGCCACTTCCAATATCTGTACCGCACAGGTGCTGCTCGCTGTAATTTCAGGATTTTATGCAGTCTATCACGGTAAGGATGGGCTCACTCGCATCGCATCAAAAATCCACGGGATGGCAAAACTTGCAGCGGCCGGTTTAAAAGAGCTGGGTGTGAACGTAGCTAATCCACTCTATTTCGACACACTGAAAGCAGACGGACTGAGCGCCGAACAGGTACAGGCTGTGCGGGATGAGGCACTGGCTCAAAAAATGAATTTTCGGTATTACAAAAACGCCGTCGGGATCGCTTTTGATGAAACCAAAACCCTGAGTGATGTAGAGGATGTGCTCGATATATTTGCGAAAGCAGTCGGCAAAACGTCTTCTTTCGACGTGAAAAAAGCATCTGAAATGGTGACGGTTGATTATCCCGAGCCGCTGAAGAGAACATCCGATTTTCTGGATCACCCCGTATTCAACCAATTTCACTCCGAGCATGAGATGCTTCGCTATCTGAAACGTCTCGAAAACCGGGATCTGGACCTGACACACTCCATGATTACACTCGGATCCTGCACCATGAAGCTGAATGCCACCACCGAAATGATACCTCTTACATGGCAGGAATTCGGAAAAATTCATCCATTTGTGCCTCAGGATCAGGCAGAGGGATATCATCAGCTTTTTGAAGAGCTGGATGCCTGGCTTTCGGAAATTACCGGCTTTGAAAAATTCTCACTTCAGCCCAATTCGGGTGCCCAGGGTGAGTACACAGGATTGATGACCATACGGGCCTATCATCATGCCAACAAGGATTTTGAACGGAATGTTACCATTGTGCCATCATCGGCTCATGGCACCAATCCCGCAAGTGCAGTGATGGCCGGAATGGAGGTTGTGGTTACCAAATGCGATGAGCACGGTGATATAGATCTGGATGATCTTCGTGAGAAAACCGAAAAGTACGGAGACCGGCTGGCAGCACTGATGGTGACCTATCCGTCAACCCACGGTGTGTTCGAAGAAGACATCAAGGAAATTTGTGAATTGATTCATCAGCACGGTGGGCTTGTTTACCTGGACGGAGCCAACATGAACGCCCAAATCGGGTGGACTTCTCCTGCTGAAATCGGGGCGGATGTATGCCATTTGAACCTGCACAAAACGTTCTGTATTCCTCACGGCGGCGGCGGTCCGGGAATGGGGCCCATCGGTGTGGTGAAACGGCTGGAACCTTTTTTGCCTGGACACGAAATTATACCCACCGGTGGGGAAGACGCCATTCCTGCGGTAGCATCGGCACCCTGGGGGAGTGCCAGTATTTTAACGATCTCTCATGCCTACATTGCCATGATGGGTGCCAACGGACTGAAAAAGGCAACAGAAGTAGCTATCCTGAATGCCAACTATCTGAAAGACCGGCTCAAAGATCACTACCCGGTTCTTTATACCGGCCGTGGCGGGCGCTCGGCACACGAGTTTATTGTAGATATCCGCGATTTCAAACAGAGTGCCGGAATTGATGCCACTGATGTAGCCAAACGGCTGATGGATTACGGGTTCCATGCACCGACCATGTCATTTCCGGTTCCGGGAACTCTGATGGTTGAACCAACTGAAAGTGAATCGAAAGAGGAGCTGGATCGATTCTGTGATGCGATGATCGGTATCCGCAAAGAAATTCAGGATATTGAAAACGGGGATACAGCTCCGGAAAATAATGTTTTGAAGAATGCACCGCATACAATCCGGGTGGTTCTGGCTGAAGAGTGGACACGGCCTTATTCACGCGAAAAAGCCGTATTTCCGCTGCCTCACCTTCGATTTGATAAATTCTGGCCGGCAGTCAGCCGTGTGGATGATGCTTACGGAGACCGCAATCTTGTTTGCTCCTGCCTGCCGATGGAAGCATATGCAGAAGGACAGGAACCTGCGGCGGGAGATACAGTCTATCCGGGTTAATAAAACCGCAATAGATCAAAGGTCAACATCACTTATAGATTTATTAAAACCATAATTAACAGGGACTTCATGAAACAGTGGTTGAGCGTGATTCTCTTTGCGGGAATCGGAAGTATTTTATTTTTGATGGGCAGTGCAGCACAGGCTCAGTCCGTAACCAAATTTGGTATTAAAGGTGGAATCCAAACGGCTGGTATGTCTTCCGAACCTTCTCTGGATGGACGGGTTTGGGGCTATAGTGTGTATGCCTATGCTGACCGGAGGATTCATGATTATTTGTCGTTCAATCTTGATATTGGGATTACTCAACGGGGGTTCAAATCCTCACAAGATGAAACCGATGAAACAGGTCAGTTTATCCGGGAAGTGACGGCAACTTCAAAAATGACGTATGTGTCCATTGCTCCGATTCTGAATATTGATATCGGACAATTTTTATATCGCCCGTTTATTGGTTTCGGGCCGAGGGTTGACTTTCTTGCAGACCGAACACCCGGTGAGTTTGAGTTTACGGAAGTTACGGTGCCTGATGAAACCGTTGACCATTTTGATACTACTGTACTGGGTTTCAGCCTGGTGGCAGGATTCAAGCGGGTTTCGGCTGGAGGAATCGGCTTGCGCCTCGAGGCCAAATACGAATCCGATTTTACCGACTCCCTCGGCCGAAGTGACAGGGAGTTTAAAAACAACGCCTATATGCTTGTTTTGGGAATTGGTTTTTAATGATAAATCGTGTCAAAAACAGAATGATGGGTATATGAGACTTCCGAAGCTGGAGATGGCGCAAACATCACCATGGCGGGGGATAAACAGTCGGGTTTTACTCCTAAGCTGGAGATGGCGCAAACATCCTGTTTGTGCCCCTAAACCCGACGAAGTACAGCAATGGCGCAAACATCTTGTTTGTGCCCCTAAACTGTCCCATATCTAAAAAAGTTGAAATGGCTCAGTACAGGCGCTTGTGCCAATATCAAGTCAATTATTCAGTGATTGATAAACCTATTGATACCGCTTATCAGGATCCATTTCAGCAATTTCTGTCATCAGTTCACTGATTTTTCTTGTCAAAAAATTGAAAAAAGCCTCTCCTTTTTCAGCGGTAGCTTTTTTGGGATTGCCAACGCCGGTATCCTCCGTTACCATAGACCACTGCCGTTCGGCCCATGCCCAGCCATCCCGGATTCCTGTAATCACAGATTTCTTTTCTTTTCCATCCCCGGTTTCTTCCAGTGATGTGACCAGGTCGGGGCGCAGGTAGAGCATCAGGCTGGTTTCCATTTCATCGGCGTGATTTCCCGGATCGTCGAAAAAATCCTCATGATTCCCAATCTGAAACCAGTTGCACAAAGCCAGAAATGTCTCCGGAAATTCAAGTCCGAGTTCGCGCAGTAAAGGTTTAAAATTGTTGCCGCCGTGGCCGTTCAATACCAGTAATTTTTTGATACCCTGACGGTTCAGAACCGTAATTAAATCCCGCAAAATAATCAGTTGTGTGGTAGGGTTCAGGTTCATGTCCAGTTTAATATCGGGCTGGCCGGTATTCACCCCAAACGGAACAACAGGAAGAATGGTGACTTTAGCACCGGTCGCCCAGGCCTGCTTACCGGCTTCGGCAGCAATGGCTTCTACCTGATAATTGTCGGTTGCATAGGGCAGATGGTAATTGTGGGCCTCTGTGGCACCCCAGGGGAGTACGGCAAGATCAACCTTTTGATCTTTAACCTGTTTCCAGTTGTTCTCGGCAAGAATGTAAGGTCTCATTGTATAAATTTATTCCTTGTTTGTATGGTGCCGGCTAAGTCCGGGTAGTTTTTTCAACTCATTTCATTATTGATGATAGGACTGATCCGGCCTTATTTCAACTTTTCATTTATTGCAGTACATGATTTCAAAAAGTGTAATAAAAAGTTGTGAGAGACTGGCAGGTTTTCACAGAGTTCTTTTTACTTTGATTTGAACGTAAAGTTAACCCCATCCGGGGAGCGGTACTTTTTTGTTTACGACCTGCTCATCCACCAGTTCAGAAAACTCAATTCCGTTTTTTCGAACATCATTCAGCAATTTCAGCCCGTCGTTATATTCCAGGTCTTTGACGCGAAACGATTTTCCGTGATCTCCCGAAGCCACATACATCTGAATGGAACAGAGATTTCGCATTCGCTGAAACGGGCTTTGAATCAGTGTGGCATCCTGAATGCGTTTCTTTTTGATATAGGCTGTGGATTTGGACAATCGGCGGCTACGAAGTACCAGAATATCATCTCCGGCAGCGGCTGCAGCATCCTGATATTTCAGCCAGCCCCAGTAAACCGATAACACCGGAAAAATCCAGATCCAGAGATTAAAATTCATACCCCAGTAGAGCAGAGCAGTTGCAGCGGTTATAAAAAATGCCGACCGGAAAAGATATCGCCTCAGGGCACGTTTCGGCGGACGGATACCCTCGTGTTCTTTTTGATAATCGGGGAGCAAATCATTCAACAGATGTAAAATTTCACTTTGCCGGATGAGCGGAAAAAGTACAATAGAGCCGGTTCCTTTGCCATCACCATAACCGGCACTTTCCAGATGGATGGATGCGTACCCAAGCGGCTGACGGATAATTCCTTCCGTCACATGAATGGCCTGTATACGATTGTAGGGAACGGTGATTCGTTTCTTTTCAAAAATGCCCCGGGATACAACGATCTCGTTTTCTTTCACTTCGAGTGAAAAATTTCCATAGGTGAAAAGTGTGCTGAAAAACGAAATCAGCCAGGCAAACACGATAAAGATCAGAATGATCGAGATGATCATCATTGTATCAGTTTGCGAGGGCAGCATGTTAAACAGATATTCAAACATTTCCGATTCGCTGATAAGGGGTTCAACCTGCGAAAAAATTGTTGCAATGATCGAAAGGGCAATTCCAAAACTACCCGATGTGGAAGCGGCAATGAGCAGCTCTTTATGGGGCAGTTTAAACCGGTTTAAAATTTCGTCCGGCTCCTGCGCGAGTTCGGTAATTTCGTCTTCCGGGGTGTCTGATTTTTGAGTTCCCCGGCGCAATATGCGATTAATTTCGATAGCCCTGTCGCGGGTAATGGCGTCGATGGCGGCCTGCCGAGAACTGGAACCGGCCGTTTGTATATCGAGCCGAACCAGCCCGAACATACGCTGAATAATGCCGGAGGTGATGTCTATCACCTGAATCCGGTCTTTGGTGAGGTAGAGGTTTTTTCGGACAAAAATGCCGCTTTTAATGTGAAGCATATCGTCTTCCACTTTAAACAGAAACCGCCACCAGTTGGCCACACCCAAAATCAGCAAAAATGCAAAACCGCCCCCTATCCACCACAAAAATGGAAAAGTTTCGCTCTGCGCACCCACAAAAAGGAATACGAGGATGGTGATGAAATTGCCCCGTATCAGATCGAGAGCACGGCTGACGGCAGCAACGGGATGTTGGCGTTGAAATTCAGACATCTTCTTCTGCCAGGCGGGCGTAGGTTGAGATTTGGCGGCGCACGCGGTTGGCCAGTACCGAATCGAGTGCGGGAATTTCGTGTGTGGTGGCCGCTGTGGAAATTGTGACCGACGAGAGATTATACCATCGCAGCAGAGGGCCCTGGCGGGTATCAACATGCTGCACGCGGCTGAGCGGAATCAGGGTTCGTGTTTTAAAAAGGATTCCGCGCTTCAGATCAATCTCTTTTTCATCGATTGCGTAACGCCAGTTTTTCCATGAGAGATAGGGTGTAAGAAAAATCGACAACTGCCAAAGGATGAAAATGATGGATGCCGTGATGACCACCATCCAGAAATGGAACCCATCCAGCCCGAATACTGCGGCATAGGCCGCGGGTATGGCAAAAAAGAAGAGGTTGCCAATAAAATTCCCCCACTGCCATACCCGGATGGCTCGTGGAGTGAGTTTATGAAATTGCGGTTCTTGCATAAATATTTAATTGATACAGAGAAAGGTACGTGTTGTGAGAACGAGACGAAACTCTGAGTTGGTGCTGATGATATTTATGATATTGAAAACGGAATTATATTTAACCTGTGATCGGTATAAGAATTGGAAAAAGAGCCACCTCTCCTTGAAGTGTCTGGTTAGCGGGTTATATTAATCCAAAGCTGGTTCAAGGTTTGCTTGCGCCAGTACAGAGATTATAAAGTTTTGGATAATACATATCCCACAAACAAAAAAAGCCACGAATATCGTGGCTTTTTTAATAGAAAAATCTCAGAACTTATCCATTATTTTTGATGTCCTGGATTTCGAGGCGAATATCCTGAGAAAGCTTTTTCAGATCTTGCAATTGTTTTCTTGCACGAGTACCTGCAGCTTTATTTCCTTTCTCGTAAAACTTTACAAGGTCTTCCTCAAGTCCTGCCATCAGCTCCTTTAGTTCATCCATTCTGCTCATATAAATCTCCGTTTTTAGGTTAGTATTAATCTTGATGATAAACTTATCATCCTTGCGATATTATGAATCTGGTTAGATCCTTACATATTTAACTTGCTTAATTTAACATTCTGATCAACAAATACATCAAAAATTTGGGTATTTTCTGAAAAAAAACTGTAATTCCTGTAAATAGCGGCTATTTTCTGGAAAACGAAAATTTCCAAATCATTAATTTAAATATAAACATATATTTGTGTGGTAATTCATTGTTGGATAAAATTTTAGACATTTTATTCCATTATTCAGGTTTTTCTGAAATCAACAGAAATATATCAGAAGTGTGAGTCCGGAATTGGATTAATTCTGTTCTTGAAAGTCATCTGCTGCCTGTTCTCCGCGCTTTTCATTTACAAACAGACAAATAATCACGGCAAGCAGAAACAAAAATGCGCAAAACAGTACGGATTGATGCAATCCAAATTCTGTCTGAAGCAGCCCGATGCCAATAATCCCGAATACACCGGCAATTTTATTGGAGAGCCCCCAGAAACCGAAAAATTCGGCCGATTTGTCTTCTGGGGTGAAAATTCCCACCAGGGCTCGGCTGGCCGACTGGCTTGATCCCAGGCTAAGACCGGCGATGACACCGATGTAGAGAAATACGTACTGTGCTTCAAAATCGGTTTGAAATGTTGCATTAAGCCAGTTGGTGATGTCGATCACGCCCCAGATTCCCATAACTCCGAGAAACCAGAGGATCAGTGTAATGTTGTAGGTTAGTTTGGCTCCGATTTTGTCCTGAATAAAACCGAAAGAAAAAGCGCCGATGGCAGCTGTAATTTGCACTACCACAAACATCAACACACGAACGGTTTCATCCCATCTTACCACCTGGTCTCCGTAAATAAATGCGAAGGAGATAACGATGTATATACCGGCCATGGCAAAAAACACGGAAATAAGAAAAACCATCAAATCTTTGAATTTCCCGATCATTTTCATGGTTTCTCCAAGCCGTTTAAATCCAACAGAGAAAAACGATTCACCCTGAGGCAGTTCCTGCCGGGCACCGGGCTCCTTTACCCAGAGAAAAGTGGGGATGGCCGCCACCATAAAAAAGATAGCTGCCCAGGGCCCCACCCAGCGGATGGTTTCGAAGTTATCTTGTGTTGGCTCTCCCAAATAAAGAATAACAAACCCGGCCGAGAATAATCCGCCCACATAGCCCAGAGACCATCCGATACCCGAAATTTTTCCAAGATCTTTCGGCGGACCAAGGCTGGGAAGAAACGATGCGATAAAATTTTCACCAATGGCGTAGGCAAAGTTGGAGATGATAATCAAAATTACCCCAAGCACTACAAGGCCGGGCTCAACAAAATAGAGGAGGGTAGTACTGATAATTGTGAGTGAGTAGCTGTAGAAAAGAAATCGTTTTTTCAGGGCCGAATAGTCCATTATGGCCCCAAAAACCGGCCCGCTCAGCACAACCAGAAAATAACTGACTGCCAGAGCCACACTCCAGAGGAGATTGCCGAGGCGGTAATCCTGATTGGCATCGCCAACAATTACGGTAGTAAAAAGTACCGGAAAAATTACCGTGATGATGAGCAGCGTGTAAGACTGATTGGCAAAATCGAACATTGCCCATCCAAAAATCTCTTTTTTTGATGCTCTGGGAATATCGCTTCTGAATCGTTTCATAACTGTCGGGATTTATTCTTCAGAGCAGAGATAATGAATTTCCGGTTTGAAAGAAAGAATTGAATGAATTTAGTTTGAATAGTTTTTCAGTTAGCTGGAACTGTACCATACAGTGAGAATTTGCTATCTTAATGAAAATCAAAAATAAAAAAATAACTGGCTATGTATGATATTGTATTGATTCCCGGCGATGGAATCGGAACCGAAATCACCGAATCTGTAACTTCCATTTTGGATTCGGCCGGAGTGGATATTAACTGGATAAACTGCAAAGCCGGTGAGACTGCACAAAAAGAGATGGACAATCCGCTACCTGAAGAAACCATTGAAGCGATTAAGAAATACCGGATTGTTCTTAAAGGGCCGCTGGCAACCCCCGTGGGAGCCGGTTTCAGGTCGATCAACGTGGCCCTGCGCCAAAAGTTTGATCTCTACAGCAATATTCGTCCGGCAAAATCGCTGCCCAATATCGAAAGCCCGTACCGCGAGGTGGATATTGTTCTGTTTCGTGAAAACACGCAGGGGCTCTACATCGGGAAAGAGCACTGGGTAGACGAACATCAGCAGCATGCCGAAAGCATTGCCGTGGTTACGAGAGATGCCAGCGAGAAAATTATTACGGCTGCATTTGAGTATGCCAAAAAACACGGACGCAAAAAAGTGAGTCTGGTTCATAAAGCCAATATCCTGAAACTGACTACAGGCCTGTTTCTGAAAATCGGCAAAGAGATATCTGAAAACTATCCCTCAATTGAATTTGAGGACCTGATTGTAGACAACATGGCCATGCAAATGGTGCTCAGGCCGCAACAGTTTGATGTGATTGTAACCACCAACCTTTTCGGGGATATATTATCGGATCTGGCTTCGGGCCTTGTAGGCGGATTGGGAGTAACCGGTGCCGCCAATATTGGAGAAAATGCAGCCATGTTTGAAGCTGTTCACGGATCGGCCCCAGACATTGCCGGACAAAATAAAGCTAACCCCACAGCACTTCTTTTTTCTGCTTTAATGATGCTCGAATATCTGGAAGAATTTCGAAAAGCCGAGCGAATCCGGTCTGCGGTGTACACCGTGTTGCAGGATCACAAGGAGGTTTGTACACAGGATATTGGCGGGCAGGGTACTACTCAATCATATACTGACGCAATTTGTAAGCTGCTTCGGGACTAAAAGCATTTTTTAGTGAGGTTCAGATTTTAATAATCTCAAAAAAACATTCAGAATATGAGACGCTTTAACCTATTGCATTTCAATCAATAAAAGGATAATTGAATGTTGATTAAGATTGAGTAATAGACATAAGAATTGTTTTGTGTGAACAGGTTGGTAGAGGGGTTTGCAAAACCCCATGATTTCGTCATTCCGGACTTGATCCGGAATCTCCAGACCCGTTTAAAGCCATTAAATAAAGATTCTGAAATGAATTCAGAATGACT
>SL_3KL_010_SEDDRAFT_10003241_pt1 | contig 14827 bp, 14 predicted proteins | sample SodLakKL_010_SED_2_FD_10381 | JGI IMG/M metagenome (IMG submission 10381)
CTTTTATGGGTCCCCCCAGTTTTTAATGGATGTTATTAAGGCCCCATTTAGCAAGCTTTTTTATTGTTCTTATCCCGCTGCTGGTACTCTTTCCTTCCTTGGTCATGTTGGCCCGGTCAAATCTACTGCTGTAAGTAGTATCCTGGTATTGCATAGCCCAAAATTGTATGCACTAATGAGTACTGGGGGAGAAACAGAAAATCAGATTAATGTTGCAAGCACCAATGAATCATTGACTCAGCGTGTTATTTCCATTTACCGGGAGTCGTCTTTGAAAGTCAAAATTCTTTTAGTGATACTGGCATATCTTGTATTAAGTCTGTTGGTCCTTTTTGTTGCTATATTGGTGAATCGCCATATAAAGTCAGCCAGGCGAAAAAGAAAAAAGGAACTACAAAATGAATTCCAGGAACAGCTTGCCAGTTTTCTCTTTGATGAGGATGTTGAAAGAATAGAGTTTCGTGGAATTAATAATCCTGGCAACAGGCAGATTTTTATTGATGAATTGATGGATTTACATTCCAACCTGCATGGTGAAGCTGCCCATAAGCTACGTGATCTATATTTCAACCTTGGCTTGCATAAAGATTCCCTCCGGAAGGTGTACCAGAGACGTTGGGATAAAAAGGCCAAAGGTTTAGGAGAATTGGCACAAATGGATGTAAAAGATGCCAATGAGCATATTTCAAAATATGTGGATTCTAAGAATCCTATATTGAGGGTTCAGGCGCAAGTGTGCATGGTAAAGTTATCCGAGGATAACCCCCTGGGCTTTCTGGATAACATGAAGGATGAGTTGTCATACTGGGAGCAGGTAAATATTTATGATACCCTGGTTTATCATCAGATAAACATTGATTCTTTTGAGAAATGGTTGGATAGCGAAAACGATTCTGTTAAAATATTTGCTCTGCGCATGATAGGTCTTTTTAAGCATGTGCATTCGGCACCCAAAACCAGGGAGCTATTGTTTTCTGAAAATTCGGCTGTGGCACTTGCCGCTGTTAAATGCCTGAAAAACCTTGAAATGGCTGACTATACAGATGACTTAAAAGTTTTGTATGAGAGCGAAACTTTAAAGCTGCAAGATGCATTGAATAAGCAACGAAGCAAGAAAAAGTCTGGCGAAATCGAAAGTCTTGACGATATCATTCCAAGGAAGATAAGATACGAAGTTGTGGCAGCTCTGCAACCTATTTCTTCAGTAAATGATATTCCATTTCTGGAGCAAGTTATTACAGATGAACAAAGCTCCTATAAAATAAGGCTTCTGGCAATCATGATTATGTTTTCCATAAAACCTGAGGGACAGGAAAAGGTGGAGGAAATCCTGGCAGATGCCAATGAGCTGCTTACCCGTATGATTATTAATGTAAAACAAAACCAGGAATCATGATAGAATTTTTCAGATCCCTTCAGTTTATAATTGAAAATGGAATCATTGTNATAACCATTTTCATNTTTGGCTCTTATGTTACCCTGGCATTATTCTCTGCATTNTCCATGCTNAGATATATACGTAAGAACTCCTTTGTCGATTATAAAGTNCTNCTTTCNTCGCCNATGGCTCCCTCNATTTCGGTTATNGCACCGGCATATAACGAAGGAAANACCATCATNGATAATATCAGAAGCCTTATGTCGCTNCATTACAACGATTTTGAGGTGATCATTGTGAATGATGGAAGTACAGATGGTACCATGGATAAGGTCATCAAAGCATATGACCTGGAAAAAGTAGATGTGGTTTATCATCAAAAAATCAAAACCCAGACTGTAAGAGGGGTTTATAAATCAAAAAACAAGGCTTTTAGCAAGTTGGTGGTCATTGATAAAAAGAATGGAGGGAAATCAGATGCCCTTAACGCGGCTATCAACTTTTCTCAAAAAGAGTATATCTCGGTTGTTGATGTTGACTCTGTATTGGTGGAAGATGCCTTACTGATTATGGCAAAGCCCTTTTTGGAAGAAACCGACAGGAGAATCATTGCTTCAGGAGGAGTAATCCGAATTGCCAACTCATGCAAGGTGGAAGACGGGAAGATCACCGAGGTTAAGCTACCACGCAAATTCCTGCCAAGAGTTCAGGTGCTGGAGTATACCCGCGCATTTCTTATGGGACGGATGGCATGGAGCAAACTCAATGGCTTGCTGCTTGTATCCGGAGCATTTGGTATGTTCAACAGGGATGTGGTACAAAAAGTTGGGGGGTATAATACCAACCTGGTTGGGGAAGATATGGAGTTGATCGTGCGAATGCGACGATACATGTCGGACCAAAAAGAGAAGTACAAGGTAATTTATATCCCAGACCCATTATGCTGGACAGAGGTACCAGCCAGCCTTAAGGTGTTGGGCCGCCAGCGCGACCGCTGGACCAGGGGCACTATGGAGAGTTTGTTTATCCACTTCAAACTCTTTTTCAATCCTAAATACAAAAGTCTTGGGATGATGGGTCACCCTTACTGGTTCTTCTTTGAATGGCTTGCCCCGATTGTTGAGTTTATCGGGATTATATATTTTATCATTATTGCCATGCTGGGTATACCCAATTGGCCATTCTTCTTCCTTCTTTTAGGAACCATTTACTTCTTTGCAGTTACCCTCACTCATTGGGCTATCCTTTTTGAGGAGCTCTCGTTTCACCGCTACCAGCGAAAACGCGAGGTGGTGAAAATGCTGTTCACATCTATGCTGGAGCCTATTTTTTACCACCCATTTATTCTGATTTTTAACATCAGAGGAAACTTTAAGTATTTTATTGGTGAGAAAACTTGGGGTAAAATGGACAGGGTTGGATTTTCAGAAGAGGATAAGGAGAAATCCTAACTTTTCATTGGTGACCAATGCTGAATAAAAAGTATAAGAGGTTCTGTTTCTTCGGAACCTCTTTTTTTGTACCCTCTTTAGACAATGCAATGGGCGGCATCATGCTGTAAATTGGGATAGTCGCCAAATTATTGACCGACAGGGGTTTTATTTTCAGGTATTAAAAGGGATTAAATTGTATTTTTGCAACAAATTTGTAAAACTATGTTAGCTTCAATGACGGGATATGGCAAATCTGTTTGCCAGTACAAAAACAAGATTATCAAGTTGGAAATCCGAACCCTCAATAGTAAGAACATCGATCTTGCTATTAAGATGCCGGGTTATTACCGCGAAAAGGAAAATGTAATCCGGAGTATGCTCAGTAAAGCATTTGAAAGGGGAAAGATAGAACTCATTATGACCCTGGAGTGTGCCCAGGACCAAATGGCCTACCATATCAATAAACCCATTTTGCTCCATTATTTTAAAGAAATGCAAGATGTAGGCAAAGCCCTGGATACTCCCGTTTCGTCAGATATTTTGGCCGAATTACTGCGTCTGCCTGATGTTATGCAAACCCAAAGTGAAGAGCTGGTGGAAGAGGAGTGGAACGAGATAGCGTCTGCCTTGAAAGAAGCCATATCACATGTTCAAAGATATCGGGAGTCGGAAGGAAAACATATGTATGAAGATATTGTGAGTAGAGAAAAAAATATAAGAAACTTACTGCAGCGTATTGAACCCTTTGAAAGTAAGCGCATAGAAAACACAAGGGAGAGAATAATGCGTTCGCTTAAAGATATAAAAGAATCCATCAACGTTGACCAAAACCGGTTTGAGCAGGAAGTCATTTTTTATCTTGAAAAACTTGATATTACCGAGGAACAGGTCCGGCTTCAAAAACATCTTGACTATTTTCACGAAACCCTCGATGGGAATGGGGCTCTGGGCAAAAAGCTCGGCTTTATCGCCCAGGAAGTGGGTCGGGAAATTAATACCATAGGAAGTAAAGCCAATGATGCAGAGATGCAGAAGGTTGTGGTTCAGATGAAAGACGAACTGGAAAAAATTAAAGAACAACTGATGAATGTGTTGTAAAGAATCATCAATGATGGACGGTAAAATGGTTATCATCTGCGCCCCATCGGGCTCAGGAAAAACATCAGTTTTGAAAGGGGTACTCCCCCGGGTACCAAGACTTGAGTTTTCTGTTTCTGCTTGTAGCAGAGCACCCCGGCCGGGAGAAGTAAACGGCAAGGATTATTATTTTCTTACTCAGACAGAGTTTCGGCAGAAAATAGAGCAAAACGCCTTCCTGGAGTGGGAAGAGGTTTACCAGGGAAATTTTTATGGTACCCTTTATAGCGAGGTTGAAAGAATCTGGGGGAAGGGCAATCATGTGGTGTTTGATGTGGACGTGATAGGAGGATTAAAAATCAAGAAAAAATATCCCAAACAGTCCCTGGCTGTTTTTATTAAACCCCCTTCTCTGGAGGAGCTTAGAAAACGTTTGGAAAACCGTGGAACAGAAACCGCTGAATCCCTGCAGCAAAGAATTGGGAAAGCCGAATATGAACTGGGTTTTGCTGAGGAATTTGATGTGCAGATTATTAATGATAACCTGGAAAAAGCCGTTGAAGAAACCCTGGATCAAATAAACCGGTTTCTCGTAGAGCCTTAACCCATTGGTATTTTGGTTTATCCGCTAATCATTGGTTGGTAGTCTCAACGAAAGCAGCTTTTGTTAAAGTAAAAAGAGATACAGCAAAATGTTTGAATCGCAGAAAAACAATATTGCTTTATTTTTTGGCTCCTTTGATCCTGTGCATGTGGGTCATCTGATTATCGCCGAATATTTGCTGGCTTATACCGATGCAGAAGAAATTTGGTTTGTAGTATCGCCACAGAACCCATTTAAAGTAAATCAGCAGCAAACCCATCAGGATTTGCGAAAAAAAATGACAGAACTCGCCATAATTGATTATTACGGCTTTAAAGTATGCGATATTGAGTTTGGGATGGAATCACCCAACTACACCCATAAAACCCTGTCTCGCTTGAGAGAAATATACCCAGGGAAAGATTTTAGCCTGGTGATCGGAAGTGACAACCTGGTTGAGTTTGAGCACTGGAAAAATTACCGGCAGATTCTTGAAGCTACAAATGTATATGTGTATCCCAGGCCGGGTTTTGATACCGACATGTTTACTGATTATGCCAATGTAAAAAAAACAAAGGCTCCTCTTATTGAAATCTCCTCCTCTTATATACGTGATCAGTTTACCCGGGGGCATTCCCCAAGGGCAATGCTTCCTGAGAGGGTGTATAATTTCATTGAATCCAATAAGCTGTATAAATAAAAAAGCTGGTTTAAGTAACCAGCTTTTGGGCTTGCAAAGCAAGAAAGTTTATTTTTCTCTTAGGGGATGAGTCTAGATACCAAACTCCTTTTTTATACGATCTATGTAGTCCAGCTTTTCCCAGGCAAAAAACTCTATATCTTTAAAGTACCGTTGATGACCATTGATGGTTTTGGTACGAGTGTGCTTGTCCTGGTAGAATACTTCCACCTCCTTGGTAAAAGGTGTTCTTCCAAAATGGCCATAGGTAGTAGTGGGCAGGAAGATTGGGTCTTTTAGTCCAAATCGTTGAATAATGGCATAAGGCCTAAGGTCGAAAATATCTTTAATTTTAGCGGCAATCTCATCATCACTCATGCCCACTCTTGATGTTCCAAATGAGTTGATATAAAGACCAACGGGTTCTGCAACTCCAATGGCATAAGCCACCTGAACAAGGACTTCATCGGCAATACCTGCAGCCACCATGTTTTTGGCGATATGGCGTGTGGCATATGCGGCCGATCGGTCTACCTTGCTGGCATCTTTTCCTGAGAAAGCTCCCCCACCATGAGCACCTTTGCCTCCGTAGGTGTCAACAATTATTTTTCTGCCTGTAAGCCCGGTATCTCCGTGTGGACCCCCAATGACAAACTTCCCGGTGGGATTAACCAAGAGCTTGTACCCATTGATGAAAAGGGGTCTGACCCTCTCGGGTAAAACATTTGCTGCACGTGGGATCAGGTGTTTTTCAATATCATGGGTGATGATCTTCTGCATTTCTTCTTCGGCTTTTTTTCGGGCCTGTGGAGAGTTGTCTTTGGGCAGAATAAATTCATCATGCTGGGTAGAAACCACGATTGTATCAATGCGGACGGGCTGATGATGGTGGTCATACTCCACTGTTACCTGGGCCTTTGAGTCAGGCCTGAGGTAGGTCATTATCTCTCCCTTTTTACGAATGGCCGCCAGCTCCTGGAGCAAAATGTGCGAAAGGTCCAGGGTTAAGGGCATGTACTCATCGGTTTCACGTGAGGCGTAACCAAACATCATACCCTGATCGCCGGCACCCTGATCCTCGGGTTTTGCCCGTTCTACTCCCTGGCTAATGTCGGGAGACTGTTCGTGAATGGTTGAAATTACACCACAGGATTCGGCTTCAAATTTATAAGCAGAATTGGTGTAACCTATATCTTTGAGTACATTACGTGCCACGTTCTGGATATCTACCCAAGCGTTTGTTTTTACTTCTCCACTGCAAACCACAAGACCAGTTGTTGTCATTGTTTCGCAGGCTACCTTGGATTCCGGATCCTGGCGTAAAAATTCGTCCAGCAGGGCGTCTGAAATCTGATCTGCTACTTTATCTGGGTGGCCCTCAGATACAGATTCGGAGGTAAATAAATAACCCATCTTATATAAAAAAAAAGTGAATAGTTAATTTTTAGCTGGGCAAAGGTAAACAATTAAAATGTTTTGTAAAACACTAAACTTCAAATGTAAGCTGGCGGAATACTTGTTCAATAGATTGGTCCTCAAAGCCCAAGGAAAGGATGATCCAGCCCTTTTGTGCGGCAAAACGAAACACCTCAGCCCGGAAATCTTTTTCGGTTTGGGTGAAGATGCGCAATGCTTTATTGCCACGTATTTGTATATCCATAACACCAGGTAAGCCTTTTAGCATTTCCCAGTCATGCTCTTTTTCAAATTCTACCTGTATGATGCGTTTGCTTTGGTTGAGTAGCTGCAATTCGTGGGTGGGGGCATCGGCTACTATTTTGCCTTTATTGATGATAATTACACGGTCGCACACTGCTTCCACCTCTTGCATGATATGGGTTGACAGAAGCACCGTTTTATGTTTGCCGATGTCGCTGATGAGATTACGGATATCCTGAAGTTGGTTGGGGTCCAGGCCTGAGGTTGGTTCGTCAAGGATCAATACTTCCGGATTGTGGATAAGGGCCTGGGCAATACCTACTCTTTGACGATATCCTTTTGATAAAGCACCCACCTTTTTGTGCATTTCCGGCTCAAGGCCTGTAAGGGATATCATTTCCTTCACCCTGTTTGGGGTGGCTTTACCCAACTTATGTAACCCCGCTACAAACTCTAAATATTCACGTACATACATATCCAGGTATAGCGGATTGTTTTCAGGGAGGTACCCAACGAGCTTGCGTACCTGTAAAGATTCATTAATAACATTATGTCCGCAAACACTCACATTCCCTTCATTCTGGGGTAAATAGCAGGCGATAATCTTCATCATGGTGCTTTTTCCTGCACCGTTGGGGCCAAGCAAAGCTACTACTTCTCCACTCTTAACGGAAAATGATACATTATCCAGTGCTTTCTGCTCTCCATATTTGCGAGTAACGTTTTCTGCCTTTAATGTCATATGAATGGGTTTGTGGGATGTATAAATGGCTATCACTTGCGCTAAAAAGCTTATGGCTGCCAGGGTTTTTGATAAAAAGACTTCTTACCTGTAAACTAACCTGGAAACGCTTTCAAAGTTAAAAAAGTCTTTTTACCTGTATTCATTTTTGTTTTTTTAGTTTTCCATTATGGCTTATTGTTGGTAAAACGGCCAGAGTAAAAACATGCATTTGTCTATTTTTTCCTAATTTTACCTGTCCAACAAAATATAAATTATTCACCCTACTATGCCAACAGAATTGCAAGGAGTAGTCATCAAATCCACCGGGAGCTGGTACAAGATAATGGATAAGGGTGGGCAAATCCACGATTGCCGGCTGCGTGGCAAATTCAAAAAGGATGGGTTGCGATCTACCAACCCTGTGGCGGTGGGCGATAAAGTTATCTTTGAGCTGGAAAGCGAACAGGAAACAGGAATTATTACTCAGTTACTCGACCGAAAGAATCACATCGTTCGTAAAGCTACAAATCTCAGCCGCAAAAGCCATGTGATTGCCGCAAACCTCGATCAGGCGCTACTCATTGCTACCTTGTATCTGCCCCGCACGTCAACAGGGTTTATTGACCGTTTTTTGGTTAACTGTGAAGCGTATAGTGTGCCGGCACATATTATTTTTAACAAATGTGATCTTTTTGATCAGGAAGATGAGGCTTATCTGGATGAAATTATCGCAATTTACGAACCCCTGGGCTATAAGTGTCTAAAGGTAAGTGCCACTGAAAAAAACAATCTGGAGGCTTTTCAAATGTTATTGCAGGATAAAACAACGCTTCTTTCCGGGCATTCTGGTGTTGGCAAATCCACCCTTATTAATGCCATTGAGCCCGACATCCACCTGAAGACAGCCGCCTTGTCAAGGGCTCATCTTAAAGGCAAACACACAACCACCTTTGCTGAGATGTTTCAATTATCTGTCGGTGGGTTTATTATCGATACCCCTGGAATCAAAGAGTTTGGACTGGTTGATTTTGAACAGTGGGAACTGTCGCATTACTTTCCTGAAATGAGGAAATTGTTTAATGCGTGTAAATTTGATAACTGCACACATTACCAGGAACCCGGATGTGCTGTAAGAGAGCAAGTGGATAAAGGGCAGATTAATGCTTCAAGATATTACAATTATCTGAACATGTTGTCTGGACAGGAAACGAGATATAAAAGATAAATCATTCATTTTGAGTTTATGCGTGTTGTAATACAAAAGGTCAGCCAAGCCGCCGTACATATTCAACAAAACAACCATGCTGCAATAGGGCAGGGGATGCTCATATTTTTGGGGATCGAAGAGGCGGATACCATAGAAGACATAAAATGGTTGTGTTCAAAAATTGTAAAACTGCGTATTTTTGATGATGAAAACGGAGTAATGAACCTTTCGGTGAATGATATTCAGGGCGATGTGTTACTGATAAGTCAGTTCACCCTGCATGCAAGCACAAAAAAGGGGAATCGCCCCTCTTACATAAGGGCTGCCAAACCCGAAACAGCTGTGCCTTTATATGAAAAGTTTGAGGCCTCTTTATCTCAGCAACTTGGGGGAGCAGTGAAGAGTGGAGTCTTTGGAGCCATGATGCAGGTGTCGCTTGTGAACGATGGTCCGGTAACAATCATCATTGATTCAAAAAACAAAGAATGAGTAGTCTGAGGAGAACTCTTTCCCAGGTTATGAGTCGAGATACTTAAATCTTAAAGGATATGACCCTGGAAGAAGCACAGAAGGTTGTTGATCAATGGATAAAAACCACAGGTGTAAGATATTTTAATGAGCTTACCAATATGGCTATTCTTACCGAGGAAGTTGGAGAACTGGCCCGGATTATTGCGCGAAAATACGGGGAGCAGTCTTTTAAAGAAGGAGAACAGGACACAGACCTTGCAGAGGAGTTGGCTGATGTGTTTTTTGTGCTTATTTGTATCGCCAATCAAACCGATGTAAACCTGAGTGATGCTCTGAAGAAAAGCCTGGATAAAAAAACACGACGTGATAAAGATCGGCATCTTAAAAACAAAAAACTGCGGAGTTAATTCAATCCGCAGTTTTAATTTTAGGATGTATATGTTGAAACCGTAGAGTCAATTACTAATTGGTATCGTAGGCCCACTTCACTAACACGGAGCCCCATGTGAAACCACCACCAAAAGCTGCCAGGATTACATTGTCACCTTTTTTTAGCTGGTTTTCCCACTCCCATAGGCACAGGGGAATAGTGGCATTGGTAGTATTGCCATACCTCTGTATATTGACCATTACCTTTTCCATGGGAATTTTACTCCTTCTGGATATGGCTTCAATAATCCGCATATTTGCCTGGTGTGGCACCAGCCAAGCTACGTCACCGGGTTGTATGTTATTTCTTTCGATAACATCCACCGCAACATCAGACATGTTTTTCACGGCAAACTTAAAAACAGCCTGCCCCTCCTGGTAAACATAATGTTCCCTGGCGTCAATGTTTTCGTGCGTGGGAGGATAAGCTGAACCACCGGCTTTCATATGAAGGTGCACATGTCCGCATCCGTCAGACTTAAATATGTGATCCATAATTCCCACCTCTTCCGTGGACGGCTCAAGCAAAACGGCTGATGCACCATCTCCAAATATTACACAGGTTTGGCGATCTGTATAATCTACAATGGAGGACATTTTATCGGCACCCACAACCACTACTTTTTTGTACCTGCCCGACTCAACATACTGGGCAGCAGTGACCAGGGTGTAAATAAAACCTGAACACGCCGCATTGGTATCAAAACTAAATGCATTTTTGATCCCTGTCTTGTGGCTGATCAAGTTGGCTGTGGCAGGGAATTTCATGTCAGGTGTTACAGTGCTACATATGAGTAGATCCACTTCATCGGGGCTGATTCCCCTTTTCTCCAGCAATCCATTTACGGCTTCAGCACCCATAACCGAGGTGCCCATTCCTTCTCCCTTTAAAATTCGTCTTTCTTTGATCCCTGTGCGGGTGGTTATCCATTCATCGGAAGTGTCTACCATGGTTTCAAGTTCCGAGTTGGTCAGTACATAGTCCGGAACAAAACCGTGAATTGCGGTAATTGCCGCCCTGATCTTTGTCATAGTCTGATGATTAAATAAGTATTATATGCTTTACTTCTTTCTGGGCTTGTCATCAAAAATTTTGGGTTGTGTATAGTCACTCAGTGCTTTGTTTAATTTGCCTGGAATTTTGGCCTTATAAACATCTCTGGAGAGTAGTATCATGTTTTTAATGGCAATTTCATTGGAGATACCATGACCTACCACTACTGTGCCATTAATACCCAAAATGGGAGTGCCCCCGTAATTTTCATAGTTTAGCCGGTCAAAAAAATCATCCTTAATGCCCCGGCTTTTTACCATCCGGTACATGGCTTCTGCCTGTTTGAGCACAATGTTTCCCGTAAAACCGTCACAAACAATCACATCCGCTTTGTCTTCAAACAGATCGCGACTTTCTATATTCCCTGTAAAATTATAATCGCTCGAATCTTTCATGAGCCGGTAAGCCGATTGACTAAGCAGGTTGCCTTTTTCCTCTTCTTCACCAATGTTTAAAAGTCCAACCCTGGGTTTGCTGATTCCGTAAACGTGCTCTGCATAAATGGAACCCAACAGGCCGAATTGATAAAGCACATCGGGTTTGCTGTCTGGGTTTGTTCCCACATCAATTAATACTCCCACGCCCCCGTTTTCCTTGGGTAAAACAGAAGTAGTGGCTGGGCGAATAATTCCCTGTACTACGTTAACACTGTAAACCGATCCCACAAGCATAGCACCTGTATTGCCTGCGCTGGCAAAGCTATCGATGATCCCCGATTTAAGCAAATGGAATCCTTTGGTGATGGATGAATTGGGCTTTTTGGAAAAGGCTTTGGTAGGTTGCTCGCCCATTGTAATAACTTCTGGAGCATGTATAATATCGAATGCCTCAAGCCCGGGATCCGCGTTTTTCAGCTGCTCTTTAATAACAACCTGGTCTCCTATGAGGAAAATACGATCAGTTTTCGGTAAAACTTGGCGAGCAAGCACTGCACCTTCTAATACTTTGCCTGGTGCATAATCACCGCCCATTACATCTATACCGATATTCATTCGAAAATAATTTGTTTAACTCATTGGACTAATGGAACTTGCATGACCTTACTTTCATCTTCTTTTTTGAGCGATCGGTGCTCATGCAAATATCATCAGAAAATAATTTAGTTAATTGGTTCGCTTGATGGAACTTGCATGTGCTGCTTTCATTTCTTATGTCTGGCTGAAGGCGGGATGCAAGCTTCAACTGATTGCGTCTTAGGTTAATTCATTGGGTCTGTTTCAAATTCATCCTTCCCTGGTATCTGCAGTGTCTTGCTAATTTTTAATGTCGAATTTTAAGAAAAAAGCCGGTATGAATATGTTTTTAGCTTTACTCCAAAATGACTTTGATTTACCTCCGGGAAAAGTATTTTTGCTTTAAACGGAGCTTTAGGATACAAGAGTTTGCCACAAAAACTTAATCTAAACGGATACATGCCTATGTGGGTTTACGTTTTACAGAAAACAGTTAATACTTGCATGTATATCAATAAAAAATACAAGATAAAAACAATCCGCCTTAATAAGGTTAAGGGATTGCTTTTATCCTGTAAGTTTTCTATTTGTGATGAGCAAAGGCATCACGAAAAATTATACTGTGGCTGCTTTTTCAATTGCCATCTGACCTCTGTAAAAGCCACACTCAGGACAAACTCTGTGCATCAGTTTCCCGGAGCCACAATTGGAACAAGTGGTAAGGGAAGGTTCCTGTGCTTTATAGTGTGTACGTCTTTTATCTCTACGGGTTTTTGAGATTTTACTTTTTGGATGTGCCATAATCTTAGCAAGTATTAAGTATGAGTGATCTAATTGTTAAACTTAAGTTTTTTTAGCGGATCCCACCTTGAATCGGCAGGTTTGTTGTTATCGTTGTTCTCTTCTTTCTGTCGCTTTGCTGAGTGTTTATTCAGTTTATTCAATATTTTGGGATCACACAATGGCTCTCCCGTATCGGAATTACTGTGTGTTTTCTTTTGCGGCATGCCCAAAAGAACAAATTCATAAAAATATTGTGCAACATTTATATGGCTATCAGTTGAGGGGATAATGATGATGTCATCACTTTGTTCCTCATTCCTGTCGCCAAATTTTATGTAAAGCATTTTGTGAATCGCTACATCCTGCCAAAAATTCTCAAGGCATCGGTCGCAGTTTACATTTACCCGGCCATCTACAAAAAACTCCAAATCAAGCCTGTTGCTTTTTTTGTGTAGAATAAGCTTCCCGTTTAGTTGCGCATTATCAAACTCGGGTGTTCCAAAGATAGAAAAGAACCCGTCATTCAGTGCAAACTCAAATGCATGTTCGCCGTTAGGGAGGCCTATAAATGCTATCTCGTAAGGCTTCGTTGCTTTCAAAGTACACTCCGTTTTTACAAAGGCTGCAAAGATACAACTTCTGCGGAAAAATAAAAAATTTATTGATAAAATTCAATCAGTGAAGATTCAGCTGCCAAATGGGTCATTACCTGTTGGCTGCATTGTTGATTGTCCAACAGGTAATTTATCCTCCTGCTACGATACAAAGCCCACGACTGATCTATGGCTGAACCAGACGATAGGTCATGCCATCTACTTGAACGCCTTTTCAAGTAAAGCATCGCCATTAAGAGAGAGTCTTTCAAAATATTCTGGGACTTCTTTACCACTGAGCTGGTCTACATACAATTTTGCCAGGTATTGTCCCAACATAAACCCCTGGCCACGTAATCCAAGGAATAGTCCTTTCTCCACATCAATGATCATGCGGGGCTCAATGTAGTAGCCTGCCCATAATGCCTGGAAACCTGCTGCTGATATTTCAGGAATCCAGTCTACAAATATTTCAGACACAATTTCGGCAAAATCACGGGAATTGACTTTTACGTCTTTATCTGTTTCCATGGGTTCGATAGCAGGCGAAGCACATCCTATGATCTGTCCGGTTTCACCCAGCTGTTGTCCGTATACTGCCGTAAACCCTTTGTAGTTTCTTCTGTCAATCAACATGTCCATGGGTTTACCATCTACCCCAAGCATCGGCAACCTGCGTGTAATAAAAGCCTGGTGTTTCACGGGGTAAAGTCCTGTTTCGATTCCCAATTTTCTGGCAAATGTATCTCCTTCTGATCCCAGTGCGTTGATGAATACAGGTGTATGGTATTCCACATACTCACCATCATGGGCTTGCACTATCACTTTGTAAATGTCGCCGGTTTTTTCAACATCAACCAGTTGGGTGTTTTCAAGCAATGTGCCACCATGCGATATCCCAATTTGCCTCACTGCCTCAATAACCTTTCCGGGCGTTGCCTGCCAGCATTCACTGGTTTTAAGGGCTGCAAGGTACTTTTGGTTACTGTCATTAAAATAAGGTGAAATCTCTTTTTTAAACTCACCGGGTTTGATCATCCGCGCTTTTTGCCATGCCATGCTCTCTTCCAGTGCACTGTACATCTGCTGGTCATGTGCAAATGTAATGTAATTAATAAGCCTGAAATCTATGTCAAACTTTTGCGACAGGTTTTCAAAAATTTCAAGGTTGTGCCTGGCAATATCTGTGAGTTCAGGTAAGCTGAAAACGGGCCTCCCTCCTGCAATGTTTCTCCACGAGCCTCCATATCCGTAGTTAATCATGGTTGGCTCATGTCCTGCTTCTGCCAAAAACCGGAACAGGGAGCTGCCACCAATTCCTCCACCTGCAACAAAGGCTTTCACTTCTATCTTTTTACGGGCTTTCCCTGTTACTGATGTATGAATTTTGTCATGTTTAGCCGATGGGTATAGTTCTCCCATATCAATCTGATTCGACATGGGAGCCCGCGGGGTGCTGCTGCCTATGAGTTGGATTCCTTTGGGGCGCAGGTTCTGCTTGAGTCGCTGGATACACCTTTTCCCCCGGCATGGACCCATGCCAAGATGGGTTGTATGTTTGATTTCTTCTACAGATACAAAACTGCGATCCCCAATTATACGCATCACATCATCAAACTCAACATCATCGCAATGGCAAACAAACATATCCGACATGAAAGATTCGTTGTGAGGCTTCAGGGTGAGCTTTTCGGGATACTGGCTTTTGATGATAAATCCCCTGACTTTTATTTTATCCTCATCGGACATGTCCTGGGCCTTAACCCTGGCAACATGTGTGAGGTTTTTCTTGCGCATTATTTTC
>SL_3KL_010_SEDDRAFT_10003242_pt1 | contig 14820 bp, 10 predicted proteins | sample SodLakKL_010_SED_2_FD_10381 | JGI IMG/M metagenome (IMG submission 10381)
CCCTGATCCAACTTGGGTCTGCGGGCATTGACGTTATGGCCTCGTCATTGCAGCGATCAAACGCATACTTGCGGATTGCCGACGTCCATATTCGACACAACAATAGATCCCTGGCGGCACAGGCAATGGAAAATGCAGAGTCAGATGTCCGTGATGTAGCCGATACGAAAGCTTTAAACCAGCTGATAGCTGAGATTATTGAACGCTGGATTTCTTTGGGGAGGCCGGATCGTGCTCTTGACATTGCAGCATGGTTTCAGATGTCGGACCCTTCCTTCAACTCACTCGTTCCTGAACTTTTTACTTTCGCCATTGCCAGGGGTTACCATGACTTTGCAAAATCACTTGCTGGAATGACTGATCGCAGACCGTACTATCAGTTTATCCTTGTCCAGACCTACCTTGACAATGAGATGATATCGCAACCTTCCGAATTGGCCTATAATATCAGGAATTACTATTGGAGAACCCGTGCACTGGCCAGACTTTCAACTGATTTAAAAATTAAAGTAAACCAGGCAGCTGCTGAAAAAGCGGCTACCGACGCACTGCTCACCATGCAAAGGATACGTGATCCTGAAGAGAGACAACAAGCATTGATTCATGTTTCCGTACTCTTGTCAGCCGGAAACATCACAATGAATGAAGAGCGCAAGGCGTTGGCCTTGGACATACTTAATAGTTTTGAGACATAGACTTTCTGCAATTATTTCACATTTGGCACGAACCCAATGACATCAACCTATCTTTTATTTCACAAAATTTCAATCCTTTGCCTGGTGACGGTTTTTTTAACTTCTGTATCATGCACCCGTACCGTAATATATCTGGATCAGGAACCCGGCACAGGTGAATATCTTTCGGGACATCCTCTCGGAAACACAGCCCCGCATCTCGAGGAGATGCTCAGATCAGTAAAAAGGATTACCAGTACCACTTATTATGAGACGTATCTGTTTGATGAACACACACGCATAATGCCATCCGATATTGATACCGTGGTATCAATCGAGTCGCTGGCCTCTGTTGTTGTGGAAAATCATACCAGTTCCTCTGGAACAGCGATTGTTATACACAACAGGAACAACAGGGTCGGAATGATAACGGCACGGCATGTAATCACATCTCCAGATACGCTTTATGAGTACCGGCAGGAAGGGCAGCCATATCTTCAAAGTGTTACCATAAAAAAAAGTCAAATAAACTGGCTTTTTGATGCACCATTCATCGGAAATTTTGAAGTTTTGGCTGATGATGCGGTAGCAGACCTGGCTGTCATCGGCACCAGGGTTGATCCTGACGAACTTGACCAGTCTGTTCGCAAACAATTTCCTGTATTTCCGTACCCTTTTGGGCGGCCTGACAAACTCCAAACCGGAACATTCACATACAATTTGGGATATCCCAGGGGGTATCCTATGGTAACTACGGGAATCGTTAGCAAAACCTATCGCGATCGTGATCACTCTTTTGTCACAGACGCCTTGTTCAATCCCGGTTTCAGCGGTGGTGCCGTTGTGGCTGTTAACGGCGGCATACCCGCTTTTGAGTGGGTTGGACTCGCCCGGTCCACGTCAGCATCACGGGAATGGTTTGTAGTGCCGGATGAAGGCGATGTTTCCGAATACATAGCCCAGCGACCATATCATGGTGATCTTTTTCTGGATCAAAAAGCACTTATTCATTATGGAATCACCCATGTCATTTCCAGTTCCCGTATTAAAAACGTACTGTCTGAGAATGCTGACCATTTGATGACGCATGGATACAACATAGTTCCGCTCATTCGGGATCGCGATCGTACAATGGATCCACCTGTTGCAAAATAAATTTTTTGCCATTCATCGAAACATGGCCTGCAGCTCCTCAACCGTAAGTGATCTCACTGTTCGTTTGCCCAGGGGATCGTGAAAAGGTTTTTTGCATGCAAACAATTGGTCTACAAGAGTTTCCATCTCGTGTTCTGAGAGTCTTTTGCCCCTTGGTATTGCTGCTTTGGATGCTATGGCCAATGCCACCCGTTCCTTTTCATCCAGAGAAATTGATTTGGACATGATCTTGTACTGTTCCATTATGGACTCCAGAACATGCTGCTCATTCTCCAATCTGATATCGGATGGTACGCCAAGAATCATCGCAGAGTTACCGCTCAACAGTTGCACATTAAATCCCATTCGGGTGATAATGGGATTGATTTCTTTAAGCAGGGTAAAGTCTGTGGCTGAAAAATTGATTGTTTTTGGAAAGAGCAGCTGCTGGGTGCTTGGCAGACCGCTTTCTGCCTCAGTTAGCACCTTTTCATAGATTATTCGCTTATGGGCGGCATACTGATCCATGATGAACATACCATTCCGGGTTTGGGATATGATAAACTGGTTGTGAATCTGACTGAATCGGTTTTCTCTTGGATGGTACTCTTTCTTTTGAGAAACAGACGTTTGTACACCGGGCGATTGCCCATGCATATCGCGAATTCCGGAAACATCGAAATCTATTTTATCCCTGTTTGCTTTTTCATGCGGTTTATTACCAAAGGAGCTTCCCATGTTGGTATGCGGGTGATGATCGGTCTGGTAAAGTCGGGAAGCCGTGTCGTGCGGCATTCCGCGAAACCCGCCTTTAAATCTTTCCTGGAAGTTATGTCTTGCCGGTGGCGCATCGTCCTCGCCGGGATTCCATACAGGCACTCTCATGTGATCGTTTAACGCTTTTTTTACTACAGAACGTGTAAAAGTCGAAATCGTGCGCTCATCCTCAAATTTGATCTCCTGCTTTGCAGGATGAACATTGACGTCAACGGCCTCCGGATCCACTTCGTAAAACAAAGCATAGAATGGGTATTCATTGGGCTGGACCCAGTCACGATAAATTTCCTGAATTATATAATTCAGGTGACGATGAAAAAAGGGACGTTTATTTATAAATAGAAACTGCTCTCCCCTTGTTTTTTTTGCCAATTGTGGATCCGACAGCAATCCCTGAATGCGCACCATGCTGGTTGACTCGGCTACAGGAATCAAACTGGCTTTGTATGATTTACCAAACAGGTCAGCAATTCGGGATTCGAGGCTGCCGGCTTTGAGTCGATAAATGATTTCGCCATCTGCGTCGAGGTCGAATGCAATTTCAGGCCATGCGATTGCTGCCTGGTGCAAGGCCAGCAGGATATGGCGAAACTCTGTCGCATCGGTTTTCAGAAAAGCACGACGTGCAGGGACATTATAAAACAGATTGCGTACACTTACGGTAGTACCGTTGTCCGATGCCGCAGGCCTCAGGTCTATTTCCTTCCCTCCCCGAATTTCATATTCTGTACCCGACTCGTCTTCAACTCGCTTGGATGCAACTCCAACCTGTGCTACGGATGCGATGGATGCCATCGCTTCTCCTCGAAAACCCAGCGTACGAATATTTTGAAGATCGTCCACCGTTGAAAGTTTGGAAGTGGCATGACGAAGAAAACATAGTGCAATGTCTTTGTCTGACATACCGCATCCATTATCTCGTACCTGAATCAATGTTCTGCCGGCACCCTGAATAACAAGTGAGATATGATCTGCACCGGCGTCAATGGCATTGTCAAGCAATTCCTTTACGACTGATGCCGGTCTCTGCACTACCTCTCCTGCAGCAATTTTGTTTGAGACTTCCGGTGGAAGAATTTTGATTAAGGAAGAGTGATCACCTGATGTTGCCAAAATATGAAGTTGCCTGCGGGGTGAGTAAGTATTTTTTGATGTTTAATAAAGCCTGTTGCTCAGAGTTTCACTCTTGATCGACTTTGTACTGTGTTTCAGGTTATGATCCACAGGACAAGGAACAGCAACAAGGCATACAATAAGATCGAGCCGCCCGTTCCGCGTCGTGTTATCCTGCGGAATTTAATGCGATCAGGACGCAACGGATTCGGCTTGTAATACCTGTACTGGTAATTGAATCGCTTGTGCTGGGGCCTTCTGCCCATGAGTGGTGATAGCATGACCGTAGAATTATGCTGTATTTTCAGTGTAATTGCTACTGCAGGGTGAAAACGATTTTGTATGACTGATTATTCCCTATATGTTATGTGAATTCCGATACCAGACCGCATACCATTCCGACGCTTTTCAATATACTAATAATCAAATGCAACCGGTATTTGCTTGAGTGTAATTTCGTCGGCAACGTAAAAGAATACCGGTCACTTATCAGTAAGTTTTTTATCTTTGAGTGCTGAAGAACCCACCTAAACAGGTTCGAGTAGTCCTTAACCTTATTCAATTTACAAAACATATGACGAAGTTTAAGAAAATTGTAATTCCTTCTGACGGAAAACAAATAACATTGAATGATGATGGTACACTGAATGTGCCGGAAAATCCGATTATCCCTTACATAGAAGGTGATGGCATAGGCCTGGATATAACCCCGGTGATGAAGAAAGTGGTAGATTCAGCTGTACATAAAGCCTATTCGGGAAAAAAGAAGATTTCATGGATGGAAATCTATGCCGGAGAAAAGTCTCTGGATCATTATGGTGGTGATTCATGGCTTCCGGAGGATACGCTTGAGGCCATAAGGGAGTTTCGCGTAGCCATAAAGGGCCCACTTACCACCCCGGTTGGTGAAGGCATTCGAAGCCTCAATGTTGCACTCCGGCAGTTATTGGATCTCTATGCCTGTGTGCGTCCTGTTCGCTACTATAAAGGTACACCCAGTCCTGTTAAGCAACCGGAACTTACCGACATGGTAATTTTTCGTGAAAATACCGAGGATATCTATGCCGGCATAGAGTATCAGAATGGAACTCCGGAAGCCGACAAGATCAAAAAGTTTCTCATCGAAGAGATGAAGGCAACCAACATACGTTTTCCGAAAAGCTCCTCCATTGGAGTAAAACCGGTTTCCGAGGAGGGCAGCAAGCGCCTGATTCGCTCCGCTATTGAGTATGCCATTGAACATGACCGCAAAAATGTAACGCTGGTTCACAAGGGCAATATCATGAAATTCACGGAGGGAAGTTTTAAAAACTGGGGATATGAACTTGCCAGAGAAGAGTTTGATGCCAAAGAGATTGACGGCGGACCATGGTGTGAACTTCCCAATGGGATCGTGATCAAGGATGTTATTGCTGATGCATTTCTGCAGCAGATATTAACGCGTCCGGCGGAATACGACGTCATAGCTACGTTGAACCTGAATGGAGACTACATTTCGGATGCCCTGGCAGCCTGTGTAGGGGGTATTGGTATCGCACCAGGAGCGAATATCAACTATCAAAGCGGTTATGCCCTCTTTGAGGCAACTCATGGAACAGCACCCAAATATGCAGGAAAGGACATGGTTAACCCAGGCTCACTGATTCTTTCAGCCGTTATGATGCTGGATCACCTGGGATGGACCAGGGCAGCACGTTTGATTGAAAATGGAATGGAGTCGGCGATAAGCAAGAAGCAGGTTACCTACGATTTCGAACGTCAAATGGAGGGAGCTACCAAACTCAAAACGTCGGAGTTTGGAGACAGGATCATACAATACATGAGTTGAATCCCCCGACCATCCCTGCCTTGCATGTCTGTTTGTTTTTGGCCGAAAACGCATGTAAGGAAGGGATCATTAGCGGGTGGACAACAAAAAATTCTTATAACTGATCGGCAGCTTCACGAATTGCACTTTCGAGAACCGTTTTTTCATAGGCATATCGGATGTAGCAACGGACCTGATCCCCCTCCCTGAAGTAGAATATGTTTTCGTGGCTGTGAGATGCAGACTCCATCACTGACGCACCCAGATCTTTGGTGCTGAGAAAAATCTGAATCGCCTCAGGTGAGGCTTGTAGATCGCTGTCTGGCACAGAAGAGATGGTGCCATCATTTTCCAGTTTCTGGAATATCATATCGGTAAATGCTGCTCTTTTTTTGTCTCTGACAGCAATTTCCGCAATTATTCGGGCATCTGCCGAATCAGACGAAACAGCGCTCGCTGAAATCAGCACCGAGTCTGCTGTTATTTTAAATGGTTGGCTGGGGTTGTGCCATTCCGGCATTTCCAATACTTCCAGAACCGGTTTGTCGACCTCTTCTTCCTCTGCAGCCTTTTCGACGATGACCTCATCATCTTCTTCATCGGTGCGGAGTTCGGACGACGGTCCGCATGAAACCGAAAATAGAAGGGATAATGCCAGAACAAAGAAAATTATCGGGTATTTTGTAAAACTTATTGAGATACTGCCATTCATGGTGCCGGTGTTAAACTTAAACATCAGTTACGTTGAAGCAAAAGCGTTTGCGAGCCGGTACTTCGTTTCACACGAATTGTAATCTCGTTGGCTCTCTTCCTTATATCCCATTCATCGGTAAAGCTTTTCAGGGATTCAACCTCCCTGTTATCCATGTGTGTGATCACATCCTCGGTCTGCAAACCGGCACGATCAGCTACACTCCCGGGTTGAACTCGTATTACCACGAGTTCATTCCTTGGATAGTCTTCCAGTACAGCCAGTTCGGCAAGTGTAAATCCGTCATTAAATGATTCCTGAGGGACACCTTCTTGTTGATTATCATCAAATTCCATTCTCTCAGGTGGATCTGTGACAGCGGCATCAGCCCATTCACGGATGGCATTATCATCAAGACCTGAGAGAGAAAAACGAAGCTGGACCTCATCGTTATTACGCCATACATCGAGGGTTACCTCTTCACCGGGGCGTAACAATGCAATGCGTTCCTGAAGTCTGTTGGCGGCATCAACGGGATAATCGTTGACACGGAGAATGACATCTCCCCTTTTGAGTCCACCGCGGTCACCGCTCCCCTGTGGCACAATGTTGCGAACTTCAACACCGCTGACACTGCTCATTCCGTATCGTCGAGCCTGTTCAAAGTCGATTGATGTTATTTCAACCCCAAGAAAGGCGCGCTGTACCTTGCCAAACTCTATCATGTCCTGACCAATTTTCATTGCCATGTTGACGGGCACCGCAAAACCATAGCCCTGATACGTGCCACTTTCGGAGGCAATGGCGGTATTGATTCCAATAAGTTCTCCCATGGTATTGACAAGTGCTCCACCGCTGTTTCCTCTGTTGATGGCGGCATCGGTTTGGATGAAGCTTTCAATTCTCATTCGGTCCATGATGATATCCACATCCCGGCCAATGGCGCTCACAATACCAGCGGTCACCGTTGATCGGAGTCGAAAAGGATTTCCTACGGCCATGACCCAGTCACCCACGTTAACTCGATCAGAGTTACCAATGACGATCGGTTGTGCCTCACTGGTTTCAATTTTAATAACGGCCAGATCTGTGGACGGGTCGGTGCCGATTACTTTAGCTTTGTACTGTCTGCGGTCATGTGTGAGTACCAGGATCTGTTTGCCTGCCCCTTCTATCACATGGTGGTTGGTCAGAATGTAGCCGTCACGGCTTATGAGAACTCCGGAACCGATGCTTTGGGCACGTCTTCTGGGCAGGAAACGATCCCAAAATTGATTTTCAAAACGGTGGTTTTCACCATCCGGCACAGCCTGCTGCACCGGGATTTCCGTTTCAATGTAGACTACGGAAGGAACAACTTGTTGCGCAATATTGCTAAAAACATGTGAGGGATTGAACATATGCCTATCCGGAGTAAAACCAGTGGTATCCGAAACCACGGTTTCAGAATTACGCATCACATCGGTGTAACGAACCTCCACACGCTCCGGTGGCATCCAGGAGCTCCGAAGTGTCATAAGCAGTACACCCATAAGCATGCCTGTAAGCAGGATCAGAAGGCCGGTTAGAATTTTTTGGTGGAGTTGCATGCAGGTTGTCAGAGTATTTGTTCAAAAATGGAATCCGATTTCCTCGCCTTGATACCTTCAAGATGAAACTGGAAGTAGGTATCAAAGTGGTGTATTAAATTACGGATTTCCTGGGCAGGGAAACTGGCCGCCAGTAAACCGGCTTTCTTTCCTTCAGCAATATAACGCAGATAATCGACCTGAGATTTTGTCATTCCGAGAGATAATCCACGGTCTGCCTTATCGGAAATGTACCCGTTTTCCACGTTGAGATAACAAGAAAATTGCCTCTCCTGTTCACTTTCATTGACCACAGATGCCACGTGGTCCTTGTTCAGCTGCCATGCAATGCCGATCCCAGCAAGCTGTGCCAGTCGAAATTGAATATAGGGAAAAAGGTGTCCCGGATTTGAATTGGTTTCATGCAGCCAGACGAGGACGTTTGTCAAGAAAACGGACAATTCCGGCATAGGCTCATATTCATGGCACAGCTGTTCACACAACTCAAGAGTAGCCATTGCTATAGCCATTTTTTCAATTTGCCGGTGAATGCGCCAGGTCGGCTTTTTCTGAACAGCATCACTCAGGTTTTGAATATCTCTTGTATTTTTGTAGTAATAGGTAACATCAAGGATACTCCCGGGTTGCAGAAGTCCGCCGAATTTATTCTTATGGCGTCTTGCACCACGAGCCATCACAGGTATCTTTCCATGTTTTTCGGAAAGCAGACTTATAATAAGACTACTCTCGCTAAATTCAATTGACTTCAAAACAATGGCAGAAGTGTCGATGATCATGTCGGAAAAGCTCAGAACCTGATCCAGTTCTTGTTTTCAAGAAGTTGAACCAATGCCGGCAGATACGTCAAAGCCGAGAAAAGTGTCAGTCCAATACCGATTACTGCCAGCACGCCGATGGAGGTCAGACCGGGGTGATTTGTCAGCAACAGCCCAGCAAAACCCATCATGGTTGTAATCGAACCGATGGTAATATGTTGTCCGGTGCTTTTAAGAACCGCAGACATGCTTTTCCTGCCCTCCTCCCGATAGCGACTGGCCAGATGCACTCCGTTGTCGTTTCCAATACCAAGAATGGCCGGCAGAACTACCAGATTGTACATGTTGAATGACAGTCCAAGTAACATCATGGCTCCGAATGTCCAACTCAAGCCGATCAGAAGCGGAAGCATTGCAATGATGGTCCATCTGAATGATCGAAACCCGATGTATACGATAATAAAAATCATTATAAAGGTAGCTGCAACCATGTAGGGGCTTTCATTCCGCATAAGCTCCAGCATTTCTGCGGCAACAATGGAAGTGCTTGCAGCATGATAAGTTCGGCCATTATTGGTTTGGATCTCTCCAATCTCATTCTTGAAAGCTATGGAGTTACGGCCATCCGAGAGTCCAACTGCGGGATAGATCATGACGAATCGACCGATTTCTCCATCCCGGGTAACAAATCTGTTTTTCAGGAACTCAGGCACATCTTCCATCTGTAGGGGTTCGGTAACCAGGGAGGCTCGCTTCAGAATATCAATATGCTCTCCTTCAACATCTTCCATAAAAGGATCTGCAAGCAACTCTCTGATATGAGAAATTTTTGCGAGTTTGACCTCCTCCTCTGCTCTGCTCGACGGGAATCGTTCCTGGAGTGCTTCCACAGCCAGGATGGTGGTTTCCGGGTTCGTTCTCTTTTTCTCACGAATCGTTTGAAGTATCAAGCGAACCTCCTCATCGGTATCGGCGATGATGTATGCCGGATTTCTACGTCCGGTGGCCTGATCAATATCCCCTCTAAGATCCCGATATGCCTGGTATTCTGGAAATTCAGGTTCCAGATTTCCAAAGTTATATTCGAAATAGAGCTTGTCCGTGTTGAACAGGACTATGGCCACAATGAAGGTGCCTGCAATAAAGATGGTACGTGCAAAGGGGAATGGAGCGGCCTGGCCGGACTTTGTATGATTCGGGTACAGATTTTTGTTGATCAATATGAGCCGGAATCGTTCGAATATCACAATTATGGATGGCAGAATGAACAGCATCGAGAGATACGCAAGTACGATGCCCGTGCCTGAAATAAATCCAAATTCTGAAAAACCACGAAAATCGGCAATAATAAGTACAAAAAGCGCGACTGCTGTAGTGGTGGCACTGGTCATGATGGCGGCACCGGTGCTGTCGTATGTATTGAGCAACGCATTTTTCACATTTTCTCCTGCAGATCGTTTTTCCAGATATCTGGCATAAAAGTGAATGCCGTAATCGATTCCAAGTCCAAACAGGATCACAAAAAGCACGGAAGTCATTGTGTTGAGTGTTCCGAATACGAAATATGCGATAGCGAAGGTAATACAGAGGCTTACCAGCAGTGGTATTCCGATTACCATGATGGGCACAGGAAAACGGACGAGATGTGCCCATAGGGTGTGGGTTTGATGGCGATGGTGACCGCGCCGGTAGTTAACGATAAGTTTGATCAGGAAATATATACCTACCAGCAAAATCACTCCTGTAATGCCGGATCCGAAGCTGGTTACAACATCTCTGATGATCGAGTCCAGTTCCATGAGGTGACGCTCCAGCCTTCCCCCTGCAACGGCAACCATTTCGGGGTGATAAACAGCCGGATCCATTTCATGGATGAGCTCCTGAAATGTATTGAACAGATCCCTTATATAGGCCAGATCGCTTTGAGCTCCGGTTGGGGAAAAACTGAGTACAAGACTGGAGCTGTCCTGGTTAACCGGGTATTCGGAGGGAACCAGATCATGATACATTTGTTCGAACTCGCGTATGCGCTCCTCCTCTTCCTCATCTTCGTCATCAAAATCATCCTCAAAGTCGATAAAAAAGGGATTGGCTTCGAGTCGTGCCTGTTCAAGCCGGTCTTCCAGGAAATCAATTACCTGGTCGATTTCATTTTCGGTGCTGAGATAGAGGGCATAATCCTTAAGTACGTCCACGTCTCTGCGGTATTCATACCGGTTGACAAAGAAGTCACCGGTGCGAGGATCATAAAGTTCCATCGCTTGTGGGATAAATGCTTCAGCAAATCTCTTGTTTGCTTCAAAATCGGGAGAGTTGATGGTGACTTCAAGAGCCGTTTCACCTCCGACCGAATCACGCAGCCGCTCAAGGGCCTGCACGCTGTCATAGTGATCGGGAAGCAGACTGGCCAGATCAGTGTCAATGACAAGTTTTGTTGCGTAATACCCTGCTCCAACAGCCACAGTGACAGAAGTCAGTAGCACGACAAACGGATAGCGATAGTTAAATTGAATCAGGGGCCTGAGCAGAGCGAGTATGGTTCTCATGTAGATGGTTCGTTAACTGTGCAAATCGGTAAAGAATTTACAAAAAAAAGTTGAAACTTAAGCCAAATCGTGATATCTGTGGTTGACTCATTTGGTGGAAAAAGATCCATAGTAATGATATTTCTTAATCGTTCATGGAATATCGGTAATACGCAGGACAAACCTGCGTTTCATATGGTGATAAACGAGTTTCTAGTGACCATGCTATTACGCTCCATATTGAGAATTGTTACGCATAAATCCGGGATGTATTTTACACTCCTGCTCATATTCTTTTTGGCAACACTGCCTGCTGGTAATGCTGTCAATGGGGCCAAACCTCCTTCAGAAAGCTTCGGGCAGGAAGAGCAAATTGAGAGAAAACTGCGTCATACACAATGGACCGACATGCTACCCCATACCCTGGAAGGTGATTACTACAATGAATTCTGGAGCTATCACATCTTTCTTGAGGGCGATCTGCATTTGCACGTCACCTTCTCGCTGGCCAACTTTGGGAGCTTCAAGAGTCCTGTGAGTGGAGGCAAGCTGTTCGTTTCAAACTTCAAGGGCTCCAACTACCACGTTGCCAGAGAGTACGACCTGGACCATCTGATTGTAGATGAAGCGCAAAATAAAATCAGACTGCATCCGGGACGGGACATTTATTTAACCGGCAGGCTCCCTGACGAGCATCATATTTACTTTAAAACAAGCAAAGACGGTGTTTCCTATCTGGTCGATCTTGATTTTTATGATATTGACCAGGGTTATACCTGGGGTGATGGCATCTTCCGCCTTGAAAACGAGGAAATGGGATTATTCATGCATATTCCGAGGGCATCGGTAAATGCAACTGTAGCCATCAACGACGATACGCTGGAAGTTAGTGGCACGGCTTATATGGATCACACTTTTCAAACCAACCTCTCTTCGAAAGTGGTAGACAAGGGGTTTCGCCACATTGCTCATACCGGGTCAGGGTATCAGGCCGGCTATTATCTGATACCCAAACGGCGATCAAAAACAGGAGTCATAGGGTTTGCCATCACAAAAGACAATTCGCCTGTGACCCTTGAAAAACCGGAGCAGATCACGGTAATTGACTCCGATCGCATTGGTGGAAGGTCGGTTCCCCGTTATGTTGAAATTGTCTATCAATCCGGGAATCGCCGTGTTTTAAGTCGCAAGGTAGACTTTCAGCATGTTTCCTTCCTCGAAGAGATCGGTGGCATACGGCGACGGCTGGTCAGAAGTTTTTTAGGTGGTGAGGTTATCGAATATGTGGGGACCGGTATTATTGACGGAGATACACCTGTAAATTATAATTTTTTCCTGGTTCATTGAATCGTACATTAGCACAACTATTAATTATGTAATGCCGAAACAGGAAATTCAATCAGAAGGGATACCGAGGGTCAGTTGCCTGATGGTTACGGCCAATCGCAGGCGGCTTGCACAACGTGCAGTCAACTGCTTTATCCACCAACGATATTCCAACAAGGAGCTGGTTGTGATCGATGATGGAACGGAAGATTACACTCCGCTATTTGAGGGTATTGATGCGGATGATATAACCTATGTCAAGGTACCTGATCATCAGAACATGGTGCTTGGAGAGTTGCGTAACATTGCCCTGGATCATGCCGCTGGTGAATACCTTGTCCAGTGGGATGATGATGACTGGTATCATCCCGACCGGATATCCATACAGTCGGGGTATCTGACTGCCGGCTATGATGCATGCTGCCTTTCCGCATCTTTAATGCATCTGGATAATCCTGATTTTTTTTCTCTCCCCTATATTGGATATCTTCCTGATGGCATTCCGGGCAGCATCATGCACAAACGTAGTGATGAGGTGCGCTACCCGGAATATCGCAGAGCGGAAGACACGGTATATCTCAGGAAATGGATGAAGCATCGGTATATCAAATTGCCTGAGCATCACGCCGGTTTGTTCATTCGCTGTTTTCACGGAACCAATACCTGGGAGGAAGAGCATTTTACTCGCAGAATCCGCAACAGCCCCGGAAGCTGGATTCAGTACCTGTATTACAAATATGTCCGTGGCGATTTGTCGGGTCATCCCCGATTCAGATTGTCGCCTGTCACAGACAGCGCATTCAAACAGTATGTTGAAGAATCCCGTACCCTGAATCTGTTCACATCGCATTCTAATTCGGAATAATGAACATTATTTATGTGCAAAGCTACCCGGTCTATCATGACCTGATCGACGAAAGCGAATTTGTCGAAATTGCAAACCGTGACAAATGGATGCCGGCTCTCACTTCACAGCGTGGTTTTCCCTCGCAGCTTTGGGCTGGAGGACGCAAGACCATGCGGGACGAATGGCAGTACGATACGCTACCGCCACTACCACTGCGTATTTTCAAAACCGATCAGTCCGATAGAAAAAGCCGTGACCACACTTCCAGAGCGTTAGTTGAAGCCGCCAGGAGTTCCGGTGCTGATTTTTTTGTACTTAAAGGTATCGATGGTGGAATCGGGGTTCAACTAGCAAAGCAGTTACTGATACCGAACCGAATTCCTTATGCCATTGTCATTGGTGGTAAGTGGTACCACCCGATTATTAAACATGCCCGAGCCGTGCTCTATGAAACCAACTACCAGTTTCAGCAGCTCAGTCGTCGCAGATTGCGATTCTGGCAGACCGTCGTTCCAGAAAACAAACTAATCAGGTTGCCAAAATCCGTGGATGTTCGGCATTTTGCTCCAGATTCGGACACAGAGAAAACATTGGATATCGTTGCGGCAGGCAGGCTGATATCCGGGATCAAAAATTACAACCCCTTGTTTGAACTTTCGCGCCGGTTAAAAATCGGTGTTATCGGTGGGGGTCCCATGCTTCCCAAATACCGAAGAATGTACCCGGAAATAACATGGTTCGGGCCAATTCCGTACCCGGATATGCCAACATATCTAAACAAAGGAAAGTTGTTCTTCCATAGCAGCGATCGGGAGTATTACCCAAGAACTATTTCCGAAGCAGCAGCATGCGGAGTCCCTCCGGTTGCTTTTTCTGACAGCATACAGGACGATGTGATACCCGACAGCATCGGTCTGCGAGTATCAAGGAATAATTATGTAAGCGAGATTACCAATTTGCTTGAAGATAGTGGGCAGTTAAAAGATAAATCGATATCAGCGCGAAAGTACGCAGAAAGAAATCTGCATCATCTCTCGTCGCTTCCGGCTATCCGGGAGATGATCACCCGTGTTGTGCCGTCTCGTAAAACCCCGGTATGACCAATCAGATCAAGCTGCTGTTTAATCGTTTAGTCAAGTTTGGTCACACCAGGCCGGGTAAAGGGATAATACGGTTTGTAAAATATCTTTTTCAGGGTGGCATTGTCATCATCCTGATCTATCAGATCATGGTGATCGGTTGGCGGGAAATTATTTCGGAGCTGCCGGCTGTTCCTCTTTTTTATGTACTGTTTCTGCTTATTTACTTTGCCTTGCCGGTTACCGAGTATGTAACATACAGCATTCGCTGGCCATTGAAGTTCTGGCAAAGTCAAGAGATCTTTTTAAAAAAACGGGTGTACAACAAGGTGGTTCTGGGTTATTCGGGCGAAGTGCAGCTGTTTTTCTGGTTGCAGAACCGGTTGTCGATTGATAAAAAGGAGGCGTATGAGGTGGTGCGTGACAATAATATTTTATCCACCCTCGCTTCTACCACAGTAGCACTTCTTCTGTTTGCCGGCTTTGCCGGCACCGGCCGGCTC
>SL_3KL_010_SEDDRAFT_10003243_pt1 | contig 14819 bp, 8 predicted proteins | sample SodLakKL_010_SED_2_FD_10381 | JGI IMG/M metagenome (IMG submission 10381)
GGGCCACTGCGGTCCAGGGGATTCCATCGGATCGGGGCCGGACCGCGGAGCCGCGCCAGGCCGTTCCCCGGGCGGGAGCCCCCGCGCCGTCTCGTGCGGCCCCTGCACCCGACCGGGCTCGCCCGGCTCCGTCCAGAGCCGCGCCAGCGCCCAACCGCGCGGCCCCGGCGCCCTCTCGTGCGGCCCCAGCGCCTTCTCGTGCGGCACCAGCCCCATCCCGGGCCGCGCCCGCGCCGTCCAGGGCCGCTCCGGGGCCATCCCGTGCTACGCCTGCCCCGTCCCGGGCCGCCCCAACGCCCTCGCGGGCTGCACCGGCCCCTTCCCGGGCGGCACCGGCACCCGGCCGGGCTGCGCCGGCCCCATCGCGAGCCGCCCCAGCCCCATCGCGGGCTGCACCGGCCCCTTCGCGAGCCGCACCGGCCCCATCGCGAGCCGCACCGGCCCCTTCACGCGCGGCTCCGTCCCGACAGGCTCAGCCCCGGAGCGCCGACACCCCCAGAGCCTCTCCGGCGGCGCCGCAGAGGCGCGCGTCGCCTCCCGGCAGATCGGGCGGGGGTTGAAAAGGGTCCTGATCTGAGTCCCTGAGGGCCTGCAAGGCTGCAAGGCCCTCAGGGAAGGGGTGCGAGTCCCGACAGGTCCAGCCGAAGGGGCTGTCCCCCGAACTCCTGGCGGATGAGTATGTGGGGGGCGTCCCTTCGCAGGAACAGGGTCAGGCCTGCCTCGCCACCCGTGACCTGCACTCGCCAGGTCTGGTAGGTCCCTGCGGACACGGTGATCTCCTCCTCCCCCTCCACCCGGGCCTCCAACGTAGTGGTCGAGCCCTGAACCACGTCCAGGTAGGGAATGGTGAAGCGGGCGCCGGCTTCGAGGGGTGCCACGGCGAGGGCGAACTCGTCCATTCCCGGGAGAAGGGTCCCTGGCGGCATCACCTGATCGTATTCCCTGTCCCCCCCCATCTGGGGTGGTAGCTCGACGTCACCCATCAGCCGACCATCCACCACATCCAGGGCCACCGATATCCGGACGGGGCCCTGACCCTGGTCCTGGCGGATGGAGTGAGGAATGAAGTCCTCCGCCCCGAAGCGCAGGACGGTCTCCTGGCTTCCTGCCATGGAGGTGATTGTGGTGGTGGCGACCCACGCATCCCCCTGTCGTTCCAGGCGGTACTCGGCGTTCCCCATGGGATTCCCCTGGATGAAGAGCTCATAGCGTCGCACCCCCTCCTCCAGGAGGGTGGCGTCCCAGGAGGCGGGCTCTCGCTCCCCGACCAGTTCTTCCCTGGGGAGGAGCTCCCCGTCCACATCCATGATCTCCACCGAGCCCAGTCCCAGCGCCTCCAGCGGGGCCAGGAGTTGCGTTCCGTCTCCCACCACGACCACGGTGGTGCGGTCCGGGTGGAGATACTCCCGGGCCACCCGCTGCACCTCCTCCGACGTCACGCTCCGGATCTGATCGGGATAGCCGGTGAGGTCCTCCAGAGGGAGTTCCAGGAGCAGGGTGCTGGCCACCTGCCCTCCCACCTGATCGGCGGTCTCCAGCCCCAGGGGGAAGCTTCCCGCCAGGTAGTTGCGCGCGGCATCCAGTTCTTCCTGGGGGACCGGCTCCTCCTGGAGTCGGCGCATCTGCGTCAGGAGTTCCACAACCGTGGAGTCGGTGACCTCCGTCCGGACCTCGGCCACCGCAGCGAAGGTCCCCCGCTGGGCGGGCCGGTTCAACTCTGAGAAGGATCCGTACGTCCAACCCCGCTCTTCCCGCAGGATCCGAAAGAGGCGGGAGTCGGCGCCTCCACCCAGGATCCGGTTCATGACCAGCAGGGGGAAGGCGTCGGGATTTCCTGCCTGGATCCCCAGGTGTCCCACCAGGACCACCGACTGGGTGGCCCCGGGACGATGGACCAGGTGGACACGGGTCTCCTCAGCCTCGCCAGGGGGCGGGGGTTCCGTTGCAGCCTCCGGTCTGCCCTGCCACCCGCCCAGGTGCTCCCGGACCAGGGCTTCGGCCCGCTCCCGGCCCAGGCGCCCGGCCACCACCAGGAGCGCTCCCTCGGGCCTCAGGATGGCGTCTCGATAGGCCATCAGCTCCTCCCGCTGGATTTCCTGGACGGTCCCGGGGGTGGGGCGCACGCCGTAGGGATGATCCGTTCCGTAGACCGCCCGGGCGAAGTGGCGGGAGGCCACCGCCTGGGGCTGGCCCCGCTGGGCCTGGAGGGAGGAGAGGGTCTGCCGCCGAGCCAACTCCACCTCCGACTGGGGGAAGGTGGCCTGGAGAACGGTTTCTCCCAGGAGTTGGAAGCCGAGTTCCGCGTGGTCCACGAGGGTGACGGCGGAGACGGAGAAGAAATCCCGGGAGGCGGAGGCGGAGAGCGAGCCGCCCACCCCTTCGATGGTGGCCGAGATCTCCTCGGCGGAGCGGCGCTCGGTGCCCCGGGTCAGCACGGTTGCGGTCATGGACGCGACCCCGGCCCGATCCGGCGGATCCGCGGCCGTTCCGCCAGGGACATATAGTCGGAGGCTGGACACCGGCTGGGTACCATGATCCAGGAAGATGACCCTCAGCCCATTGTCCAGGGTCAGGGACTCGAAGGCTGGAAACTCGATGGTCTGGGCCGGCAGCGGCGGAGGGGGACTTTCCGAGGGGCGGGGCTCCTGGGCGGCGGCTCCTGCAGCTCCCAAGAGGATGAGCAGCGCCGGGGAAAGGATGGCGCGAAGGTTCTTCATCGGTGATCCTCCTGGCCGGTACCGGGACGGGTCCGCACCACGGCCCGATTCCCAGGGGTGAGGTACTCGTTGGCCACCCGGAGAACATCGTCCAGGGTCACCCGCTCCACCGCCTCCACCTGGGTGCGGATGGCTTCAGGGGAACCGTAGAAGTGGTTGGCTGACTGAAGGGCCTCGGCCCTTCCCATCACCGTCTGCCGGGAAAGGATGGTGGAGGCTCGAACCTGGTTGCGGGCCCGTTCCAACTCTGCCTCGGTGACCCCCTCGCTGCGGATCCGCTCCACCTCCTCATCGATGGTTGCCAGGAGGGCGTCGGTCTCCACCCCCTGGTTCGCCACGGCCAGGAGGGTGAAGAGCCCCGGGCCCAGTCGGAGGGTGGCAAAGGCGCCGGCCTGGAGCGCCACCTGGTCCTCTCGCACCAGCCGCTGGTTCAGGCGGGAGGACTGTCCCGAACCCAGGATCTGGCCCAGGACGGAGAGGGCCGGACCATCGGGGTGGGCCCGGGGGACGGCACCGTAGGAGATCCACACCGCCGGAAGCTGGGCGTTGGGATCCGGGACCTCCATCTCAACCGGGAGGTGGGAGAAGGGATCCTCGCAGCGAACCTCGGGCGGGTCAGCCCCCCTGGGAATGTCGCCGAAATAGTCCTGGACAAGCTCCCGGGCCACCTGTGGATCGAAGGCGCCGGATACGGTGAGGGTGGCGTTGTTGGGGGAGTAATAGAGGTCGAAGAAGGCCTGGACGTCGGGGAGTTCCGCCGCATCCAGGTCTTCCATGGAGCCGATGACCGAGTGGGCGTAGGCGAAGCAGGAAGCGGAGTCGTACGGGGCGTAGTAGTAGGCCTGGAGCTGGGTCCCTCCGTAGGGTGCGTTGTCGAAGGTGAGCCGCCGCTCCTCCTTCACCACCTCCACCTCCCGCTTCATGGCCTCCTCGGTGATCTGCAGGGAGCGCATCCGATCGGCCTCGAGCCAGAGGGCCAGGTTCATCCGCTCCGGGGGGAGGGTCTGGAAGTAGTTGGTCCGATCCTCTGTGATGGAGGCATTCAGGTTCCCTCCGGCCCGCTCCACGTATTGGAAGTGTTCTCCTTCTCCCACCTGCTCCGATCCCTGGAACATGAGGTGCTCGAAGAGGTGGGCGAAGCCCGAGCGTCCCGGAGGTTCATGCCGGCTCCCCACGTTGTACCAGAGATTCACTGCCACCGCCGTGGCCCCGGGGTCCGGAGCCAGGATGACCTTGAGGCCGTTTTCCAGTTCAAGGCTCTCGAAGGGGATGTCCCCCGGCGCCTGCCCATGGACATCCACGGGAGCCAGGCCCCCGAGGGCGCCGGCGCCGAGGACACCGGATAGGACGAGGGCGACTCCCCGAGGAAGGCCGGGAAGAGGGGATACGCAGGTGGAACGGGTGGAGCGCGGCATGGAGGTCCGATCGGGTTGAGGAGCCTGAGGGGGATATGGAGAAGTACCGGAACGAGGGTCGCCGCGTTCCGGGGGCTGCGAGAGCCGGAGACCCCGCAGAGGAAGAGGGGGCCGCGGAAGATTGCCCCTTTCCCCAGGTCCCGGACTTTCCGAGGTTGGTTTCATGTGCGGACGCTACACCCTCACCCAGGAGCAGGAGGCCCTCCAGGCGGCGCTGGGCGTGGCCGGTCTCCTCCACCCTCGTCCCCGATACAACGTGGCCCCCACCCAGGAGGCGCCGGTGATCCTGGCGTCTCCATCGGGGCCCCAGGGCGGGGTCATGCGATGGGGCCTCATTCCCTTCTGGGCCGAGGATCCGGCGATGGGGAGCCGGATGATCAACGCCCGATCGGAGAGCGCACACCGGAAGCCATCCTTCCGGGAGCCCTTTCGGCACCGCCGCTGCCTCGTGCCCGCCGACGGGTTCTATGAGTGGAACGAGGAAGGAGGACGAAAGGTCCCCTTTCTCATCCGACTGGCCTCGGGAAGCCCCTTCACCCTTGCCGGTCTATGGGAACGATGGGAGTCTCCGGAACAGGGAGAGGTCCGGACCTTCACCATCCTCACCCGGGACGCCATTCCGGCCATCCATGCCATCCACCCCCGCATGCCGGTCCTGATCCCACCCGGGGAGCGCGAGCGGTGGTTGGACCCGGAGACCCCGGTGCCCGACCTCCAGGACCTGCTGCTCCGTCCCGGGGGAGAGGGAGACGAACTCTCCCCGGGGGATCCCGTTCAGGTGAGGCCAGTGTCCACGCGGGTGAATTCCCCTCGGTACGACGATCCGGCGTGCCTGGCGCCTCCCGACGGAGATGCCCCTCCCCTCCAGGGCTCTCTCTTCTCCTGAGTCCGGGTCTGGGTCCGGGTCCGGATCAGGCCGTGTTGACCCTCCTTCGATTCCGCGGGTAAACTGATTAGTCAGCAGCCCCATCCATGCGGAGCGGAACGATGCGTACCATACTTCTCGGTCTCACCCTGGTCCTTCTCGCTCCGATTCCCGGGGTGGCTCAGGAAACCCGTCTCATCGAGCCCGAGGACTACTACCGGGTGGAGCGCCTGGGAAGTCCCGCCCTTTCTCCGGACGGCCGGCACCTGCTCTACGAGGTGGAGACGGTGCGAAGGGAGGAGAACGACCGGATCACCCACGTCTGGTGGACCGACCTGGAAAGCGGCCGGAATCAGCGCCTCTCCACCCAGGGAGTGAACTCCACCAATCCGGGGTGGACCCCGGACGGGCGACGGATCCACTTCACCACCACCCGTGGCGGAGAGCGAGGGACCCACTTCCTGAACTTCACCGAGCCGGGGGGGGAGGCGTACCGGGTCTCGGGGCTGACAGGGAGCTTCACTTTCCATCCTTCGGGGGACTGGGCGTTGGTGACCCGGCCGGTGCATCCGGAAGGGGAGGAGCCGGAGGAACAGGAGGAGGAGCGGGCACCCTGGCCGTCGGGGACGCCGGCCCTGACCGGTCCGTCGGATCCCGCTACCCGGGGCCGTACCGAAGCGGCCCGGAATCTGGATGTCTACGTCATCGCCCACGACGTCTACAAGCGGGATGGGACCCTGGCCTTCATTCCGCCGGGGGAGTGGCCGCCGAACCAGCGTCCGGAAGGATCCTACACCCAGTTCTTCCGGGTTCCCGCCGACGGGTTGCCGGAGGGGGAGGAGCCCCGGCAGATCACCTTCGACGAGGTGGAAAAGCGCTTCGAGGGGTTCTCCCGGGACGGGGCCTGGATTCTCTACACCGTGAACATCACGGAGCGCGACGCGACGGAGGAGGAGGAAGAAGAGGAGGAGGAGGAGCGGGTGGCGGGTGAGCCCGAGCCCTATCCGGAGACCGGGATCTACCGGATCCCCTCCGGCGGTGGTGACCCGGAGAAGCTCCACCAGGTCGAGGGACAGGTGCGGAGCGTGACCCTTTCCCCGGACAATCGGACGTTGGCCTTCGTCCTCACCGACGCTCCCCGGACCGACCCGTATATCCGGGTCCTCTCCACGGCGTCGGGAGAGATCCTCCGGGAGCTGGCGAAAGAGGACTGGGTCTACTCCATCGGGGATCTGAACTGGTCCGCCAACGGGAACCACCTCCTGTGGGTATCGGCCATCGGAGGGGAGGACCAGTTGGTGCGGGTCCCGGTTTCCGGAGGCGCGGTAGAGCCGGTCACTTCCGGGCGCCATACCTTCAACGGGTTCGCTTTCGACGGGCAGATGCAGCGGGTGGCCTATGTGAAGAGCACGGCGGAGCGACCCTGGGAGGCGTTCACGGCCGGGATCGACGGCTCCGGCGAGGCCCAGGTCACCCGGATCAACGAAACGTGGCGCTCCGGCGTCCGGCTCTCCGATACCGAACTCATCTCCTTTCGGGGAGTGCCCCACAACCGGGAATGGCTGGACCAGCTACCGGAGCGGGGGGTGGACTACATGCTGGCCAACGACGCCCCCTCGGGGGAAGAGTTCGAGGTGGAGGCCTGGCTCATGTATCCGGCGGACTACGACCCGTCCCGCACCTATCCCATGGTCGTTTCCATCCACGGCGGACCCCATTCCCGGTACGCCGAGACCTGGTTCCACGAATTCCAGATGCTGGCGGCAGAGGGTATGTTCGTCCTCTATCCCAACCCCCGGGGATCATCGGGATACGGGATGGACTTCCAGTTCTCCACCCTCCGGGCGTGGGGGATCGATGACATGAAGGACATCCTCCACGCGGTGGACGTGGTCCTGGAGCGAGGGATCGTCGATCCGGAACGGCTGGGCGTGACGGGAGGATCCTATGGTGGATTCATGACCAGTTGGATCACGGCCCACGACCACCGATTCCGGACCGCCCTCACCGCTCGGGGGATCGTGAACTGGATCTCGTTCTACGGGGTTTCCGACGCCTCGGGGCTGGTGGAGGCGGAGTTCGGCGGGATGCCTTGGCCCTTCGGAAGCACCGAGGTGGGGAGCTACAACCTGGCCATGATGCTCTCACCCATCGTCTGGGCGGACCGCGTCCAGACGCCCACCCTCATCGTCCACTCCATCAATGATTACCGGACGCCCCTGGAGGGCGGCGAGCAGTGGTTCCGGGCGCTCCGCAAGCACGAGGTGCCGGTGAAGATGGTCCTCTTCCCGGATTCCTCCCACGGCCTCTCCCGGACCGGTGAGCCGTGGCTCCTGGTGCGGCGACTCCATGAATACATGGATTGGTTCCGGAGCTGGCTGGTGGACGAGCAGCCCGCGGTGGCCGTGGATTCCAATGGCCGTTGATCTCGACCGCCGCTCCGTCGTCCGGCGGACTCCGCGCTCCGCCCTTCTCTTCCCTGCGGTCGTGCTCGCAGCGGTTTTCCTGATGGGATGCGAGACGGCCGATACCCCTGAAACCGGGCTTCCCCGCGGAGTGGCGTTGGAGGACCCGGGGCTGGAGTGGGTGGTGGCGCTGGCGTTGGCGGAGTCCCGGGTGGAAGCCAACGCAGACACCCTCCTGGGCCGGATCGGAGCCCGGATTTCCGCTCTCCCCTCGGGGGATTCGGCCCAGGCCTTCGTCCGACGACAGATGGAGGCCTTCGGGGTGGATCATGTCCGGGAGGAATCCTTCGATCTCCTGGCATGGGATCGACGGGAGGCCGCGTTGGAGGTGGTGGTGCCGGCGGGTGAGGTCCCCGGGCCCCTCAACATCCTCTCCCTGGGACATGTGGGGAGTCACGACCTGGAGGCCCCCCTCCTGGACGCCGGATTTGGCACTGCCGAGGAGATCGAGGCCCTGGGAGACCGGGTGGCCGGGACCGTCGTCCTGGTGGACGTATCCTCCCCCCCGGGGTACGGGAGGGGGGTCCATCGCACCGAAAAGGTGACGCTGGCCACCCAGGCAGGAGCCGTGGGATTCATCCAGGTGAATGACTCGGAGGGGCCCCTGGTCCCGGTAGGGGTGGCGACGATGGGGGATGTGGCCACTGAGATCCCTGCCGTAGCCGCCGACCACGCCACCGGAACCCGGCTTCGGGAAGCCCTCGAGGTCCATGGCGAGGTCCGGGTCCGCCTCATGGTGGACAACTGGATGGAGCGGACCACCGCCGCCAACGTCCTCGGCGATCTGGAGGGGGAGACCGATGAGGTGGTCCTGGTGGGCGCGCACCTGGACTCCTGGGACCTGGCCACCGGCGCACTGGACAATGGATCGGGATCCCTGGCGGTGCTGGACATGGCCCGGACCCTGGCCACTCATGTGCGAGCCAGCGGGGAGCGGCCCCGCCGCACGATCCGGTTCGCCTTCTGGATGGGGGAGGAACTGGGGCTGTACGGATCCCGGGCCCATGTGGACCGGCGCAAGGAAGACGGGTCTTTGGACCGTTATGTGGCCGTCCTCAATCTGGACGTGGTGAGTGCTCCGGTGGGCTTGGGGGCCATGGGTCGAACGGGACCCGCACCCCTTCTGAGGCAGGTCCGTGAAGCGGCGGGGGAAGCAGGGATCGAGCTTTCCGAGGAGTTCTCCACCGGGGGGGGACTCTACTCGGATCATCAGCCCTTCCTTCTCCAGGGAATCCCCATCGTGACCCTGGCCACTCGTCACCGCCCCGAGGCGGCGGGCACGGGGCACACCATCGCCGACACCCGCGAGATCCTCGATGAGCCGGGGATCGCCCGGTCCGCCGCGGTCTCCTCCGCCCTCCTCTGGGCCCTGGCCAACGCACCCGAGCTGGGGGCAGCCATGGGGATGGAGCGATGGCCCGAGGACGAGATCGGGGGACACCTGGACCGCCTGGGTGTACGAGATCCACTGGAGCGCGGAGGGGAGTGGCGCTGGCCCTGATCGGACTCAATCCCCATCCGTGTAGTACCCGGAATTGCGGTATCTTGGAGACCCCTGGGAAATGTTGCGCCGTCGTTGGATCCTGGCATCACTCGGACTGTTGGCCCTCCTGCTGGCGGTGGGGGCCGGACTTGTCCTGCAGGAGATGCGGACCTCCAATTTCCAGGCGCGCTACCTGACCCCAGTGGCCCAGGAGGCGAACTGGTGGGTGGACGAGGGTCGGTCGGAGTCCGTGGTGGAACCCGGCGCCGGGCCCTACGATCTGCGCCTGGGCTATCATGGTCTCCTGGAGCGGGTGCAACTGGCGGAAGACCGGGGGTTCCGGGTGGTGGCGCAGGCCCGGACCTCCGCCCGGTTCCGTTCCCTGGTAGAAGATCACCAGCTCTTCCCGATCTACCGGACCAAGGCCCAGGGTGGCCTTACCATCATGGATCGGGACGGGGAGTTCCTCTTCCACAACCCGTACCCCGATCGAGTCTACCCCGGCTTCGAGGATATTCCACCGGTCATCTGGCAGACCCTCCTATATATCGAGAACAGGACCGCGCTGGACCCCCAGTATCCCAACCGGAATCCGGCCGTGGAGTGGGGTCGACTCTTCCGCAGCGGGATGGACCTGGGGCTTCGGTACCTGGGGCGGGAAGGAAGCGTGGCCGGCGCCAGCACACTGGCGACCCAGATCGAGAAGTTCCGCCACGCCCCCGAGGGGCTCACCGAGTCCCCCATGGACAAGCTTCGCCAGATGGCCAGCGCCGCGCTCCGGTCCTACCAGGATGGCCCTGAAACGCTGGAGGCCCGGAAGCGCATGGTCCGTGACTACCTGAATTCGGTCCCGCTGGCAGCGATCCGGGTCGAGGGGGAGATCACGGGACTGGCCGATGGCCTTCGGGCCTGGTACGGGGCCGATTTCGTCGAGGTGAACCGGGTGCTTCACCCCGTGCCCACCCGCAGGCTGGGGGCGATTCCGGCGGCGGAAGAGCTGGTGGAGCCCATTCGGCTGGCGGAGATCCGGGAAGCGGCTGGGTACGGCCTCGGGACCGGGTCGGAGGAACGTCCTGTCGGGGAGGAAGCCGAGGGAACCGACCCTGGGGTGGGATCCGATCCCGCCCTGGCTTCGGGTCCTTCCAGCCCCTTCGTCCGTGTGGCTGCGGTGGAGGACTGGGACACTCCCTCCATCGTGGCGCCGGATGCGGGGCTGGCGTATCGCCAGGTCCTTTCCCTCATCCTCTCCCAGCGGCGGCCCTCGTACTACCTCACCACCCAGGAGGGTCGAGAGGCGCTGGACCGACTCACCGACCGGCACCTGGATCTGATGGAGGCGGATGCCGCTCTTCCTTCCTGGCTGATCCAGGCCGCCCGGCAGGCCCGACCGGAGCTGCGCATGTTGCCCCCGGAGCGTGCCTCCGTCTCCTTCGTGGAACGAAAGGCAGTGAACACGGTGCGGACGGGGCTCCTGAGCCTTCTGGGCGTGTCCCGCCTCTATGATCTGGACCGGATGGACCTCACGGTGCAGAGCAGCATTGACGCCGGTGCCCAGTCCACCGCCACGGAACTCCTCGGTAAGCTCCAGGATCCCGCCTTCATCCGGGAGCGGGGATTCGACGGCTTCCGCCTGCTGGACCGGGGCCCCCCTGGCGAGGTGATCTACTCCATCGCCCTTCATGAGCGGACGCCCCGAGGGAATCTGGTCCGGATCCAGGCGGACAACCTGGATGCCCCCTTCAACTTGAATGAGTCGGCCCGTCTGGAGCTGGGTTCCACCGCCAAGCTCCGGACGCTGGCCACCTATCTGGATGTCATCGCGGAGCTTCACGAGACGTTCTCTCCCCTCTCTCCCGATTCCCTCCGGAGCCACCGGGTGGCGAGCCAGGACCGGCTCTCGGCGTGGACCCGGGAGCGGATGCTGAGCCGGCCTGACGAGTCCCTGGAGGAGCTTCTGCGGGCCTCCATGCAGCGGGGCTACTCCGCGAACCCCGCAGAGCGCTTCGTCACCGGGGGAGGGGTCCAGTCCTTCTCCAATTTCGACCGGACCTATGACCAGCAGGTGCTCACCGTGGAGGTGGGGTTCCGCCATTCGGTGAACCTGGTCTTCGTCCGGATGATGCGGGACATCGTGAATCACTACATGTACCGGGTTCCCGGCTCCACGGCTCATGTCCTGGAGGAGCGGGGAACCCCCCTGCGGCAGGAGTATCTGGCCCGCTTTGCCGACCGGGAGGGGATCCAGTTCCTGAACCAGTTCATTCCCCGCTATCGGGGGAGGACCCGGGCGGAGATCCTGGTGTCTCTCTTTCAGGAGCGCCGCCTGTCTCCCCAGCGGATGGCCTGGGTCTACCGCACCTCCGTCCCCGACGCCTCGGTGGAGGAGTTGGAGGTCATCCTGAGCCGGAATCTGCCCCAGGATCGGTTCAGCGTGGATGCGGTGGCGGATCTCTTCCGTCGGGCGGATCCGGAGCCCCATTCCCTTTCGGACCTGGGATACCTGGCCAACGTGCACCCCCTCGAGCTATGGGCCGCACGCTTCTTCATCGAGAATCCGGAAGCCTCGGGAGCCGATGCCATCCGGGGCAGCGAGGCGGCTCGCCAGGAGGTCTACCAGTGGCTCTTCCGGACCTCTCGCACCCGGGCCCAGGACCAGCGGATTCGGTCCCTCCTGGAAGTGGAAGCCTTCACCCAGATCCTCCAGGGGTGGCAGCGGGTGGGNTATCCCTTCCAGAATATCGTCCCCTCCCTGGGGACCTCCATCGGGAGTTCGGGTGATCGCCCCGCGGCGCTGAATGAGCTGGTGGGGATCATCCTCAACGACGGGCTCCGGTTTCCCACCTACCGGGTGGAGGAGATCCACTTCGCTCCCGGGACGCCCTTCGAGACCCTTATGGAGCGGGATGAGGTGGAGGGCGAGCCGGTCATGCAGCCGGAGGTGGCCCGGGTCCTTCGGGAGGCCATGGTCGACGTGGTGGAGAATGGCACCGGCCGGCGGAGCCGAGGAGTGGTGAGGGCCCCGGACGGATCGGTCCTCCCCGTGGGGGGGAAGACCGGGACCGGGGACAACCGTTACCGGGTCTTTGCCTCGGGAGGACGGCTGGTGGAGTCACGCCCGGTGAACCGGACCTCCACCTTCGTCTTCTTCATCGGGGATCGGTACTATGGGGTGATCAGCGCCTACGTGCCTGGAGAGGTGGCGGACCAGTACCACTTCACGTCGGCGCTCCCCACCCAGGTCCTGAGAGAGTTGGGCCCCTCCATCGAGGCCCTCCTGCTGGAGGATCTGCTGGCCGCGTCGGGTGACGAGGCGCTTCCCGGTCCTCCGGGCTAAGCCGGTCCTCCGGGCTAAGCCGGTCCTCCAGACTAGGCCCGGGCGAAGAGGCACTTCAGGTAGGCTCCCTCCGGGAAGGTCACCGGATGGTCCACGGGATGCCCGGTTCGTTCCACCTCCTCGAGGGGACGCCGTGCCTGGAGCGCCGCGGCGTGCACGGCGGAGTGGAATTCCTCTTCGGGAATCCGGGAGGAACAGGAGGCCTGAACCAGAAGCCCCCCAGGTGCCAGGACGCTCAGCCCGAGCCGGGTGAGCCGCTGGTACCCGGCCAGAGCGCGACGCACCTGGCTGGCATCCTTGGCGAAGGAGGGGGGATCCAGGATCACCATCCTGAACCGTTCACCAGCGTCTGCCAGTTCGGAGAGAATCCCGAAGGCATCTCCTTCTAGGGTTCGATGCCTGGCTCGGGCCACCCGGGGATCGTCACGGTTCAGTTCGAAATGCCGTTCGGCCTGCCGAAGGGCCGGCCCGCTGGCATCCACGCTCACCACCTCTGTGGCACCACCCCGGGCGGCGGCCAGGGAGAATCCCCCGGTGTAGCTGAAGACGTTGAGGACCGGGAGTGCGGTCCCTCCCGTTCTCTCCGCTTCCCTCCGGACGAGGTCCTCCACCCGGGCTCGATTCTCCCTCTGGTCCAGGTAGAACCCTGTCTTGTGCCCCAAGAGCGGATGGGCCTCGAACCGGAGTCCCCGTTCCAGGAAGGAGAGGGTCCCATGGTCGGAGAGGGTGCCGTGGAGGAGCGCCGGTTCCTGCAGCGCCGGCGGAGCCAGTGGTGAGCCGGTGACGCGGCGAGCGGCCAGAAGGAGAACGGCGTTCGGGGACAGTTCGGCTTCCAGGGACGAAACCACGTCCCGGAGGTGGGGTCCCCAGGACAGGGAATAGATCTTCAGGACCAGGGAATCACCGTACTGATCCACCACGAGTCCCGGCATCCCGTCATTCTCTCCGGAGAGGATGCGGTATCCGGTGGTCCCTCGATCGGAGACCAGGTCCTCCCTCAGGTCGAGGGCGTTGCGGATTCGTTCCCGAAAGAGGTCCGGACCGATCCGGGCAGGCTTCCCCGAGGCCAGGACCCGGAGACGGATGGGGCCCTCCGAATCCAGAAGGCCAACAGCGAGGAAACGTCCCTTGCGATCAAAGACCACTCCCACCGATCCATGGGGGGCCTCTCGGCTCATCTCTCTTATGGAATCGCCGAAAAGCCAGGGATGCCCGCCACGAAGGGCCCGCTCTGCCGATGGTTCGACCCGGAGGGCCACCGCCGCGCCTTCCAGTGGAGGGAAGGCGTCGGGAGGGATCCGGTTGAAGGGGGACGGGCGGGTCAGGGTTGGGACCGGCTCTGTTCGGCCGGGGCCTGGATCGAAAACTCGGTGCGCTCCCCCAGGTGGAAGACCGAGCCGGGGTCCAGCGCCCGGGGACGACGAACGGGGTGCCGGGCATCGTAGATGAATACCTTGCTCTCCCCGATGACCTCGGCCTTGTCCCCCCGGATCACCAGGGCCGTCCCCTCATCCACGCCGATCCCCAGCAGGTGTGGCTGGCGGTGGAGGAGTTCCCACAGGTCCTCCTCTCGTCCCCGAGCCAGGAGGTGCTGGTCCACGGCGGCGCCATTCAGGAGTCCGAATCCTTCCTCATACCCGGGAGCCATGAGGATCTGGTTCGTTTCCGGGTCTCCCCGGACAAGGTACGAGGCCTGGATGGAGGCGCCTGCGGAGGTTCCGCCCACCACCCCTCCTCGGGCCAGGAGGGCGAAGAGCTCCCGGTGGACCCGGGTGTGCAGATAGGCGTCCACCAATCGGCCCTGCCGGCCTCCCGGGAACCAGACGCCGGTCGCCTCCTGGAGGGGGGAGGCGAAATCGTAGGTGTCGGCTTCGGTCCGGTCGCGTGTATGGAGAACCCGGACGGTTTCCGCCCCAGCATCCAGGAAAGGAAGGATGCCGGGCCAATTCTCGGGAAAACTCTCCTCGCTGGCTGCCGTAGGGATCACTACGATCCGTGCGTCCCGGCCCCCCGCCAGTTCCACAAAACGTTCCCAGATCTCCAGACCCAGGATCCCGCCCCCGGCTACGACGACCGTGCCTTGAGCCGGGCCCACCAATGGTGCGGTGGTTTCCGAGCCCGACGATTCCCCGGGACCGATTCCAGCAGAGCCTGAAGGTGATGCTGCGGGTTCAGCAGCTGGTGATCCCCCGGGTGCGGAGCCGATGGTCGGCCCCGAGCACCCCTGGAGGACCAGGACGATCAGCAGGAGGGGGATGAGACCCTCCAGCAGGGTCCGGCGGAGGGTTGCGCCTCCGCGTACGAGCCAGGACCGGGAGATGCCCGATCCTCTGCTCAGGAACGCTGGGCCTTGCTCCTGGGGCTTCCCGCTTTGCCCCTGGGGCTTCCCGCTTTGCTCTGGTGCTCGGGGTGGGAGGTCCATGGACGACCCGCTCAGCCTGCGAAGTAGGGGTTTTCGCCGGCGGCGTGGTCGGTCACATCATGGATGGCCGTGACTTCGGGTACGGCCTGGCGGATCATTCGCTCCACTCCCTGGCGGA
>SL_3KL_010_SEDDRAFT_10003244_pt1 | contig 14811 bp, 13 predicted proteins | sample SodLakKL_010_SED_2_FD_10381 | JGI IMG/M metagenome (IMG submission 10381)
ACGACTACGGTCACCACCCGCGGGAGATTGCCGCGACCCTTGAGGCGGCACGCGCCGCATGGCCGGGGCGCCGGATTCTGCTGGTCTTTCAACCCCATCGTTTCACCCGTACCCGTGATCTCTTCGAGGACTTCGCCGAGGTCCTGTCCAGCCCGGACGGCCTGGTGCTGCTCGACATCTACCGTGCCGGGGAGACCCCGATCCCCAGCGCGGACGGGCGCAGTCTGGCGCGTGCCATTCGCCTTCGGGGCAGGGTCGAGCCGGTGTTCGTCGAGTCGGTGGCCGACGTGCCGGAGGTGCTCAAGGGTCTGTTGTCCCCCGACGACGTGGTGATCACCCAGGGCGCCGGCGACATCGGTCAACTCGCGGCGCGACTCCCGCGCGCGCTTGGCGGGGAGGACCCATGTTGACGCATCTGGCGAACCTCCGGGTGCGTGGACGCCTCGAGCGCAACGTGCCATTGGCAACGATGACCTCCTGGCGCGTCGGTGGGCCTGCGGACTGGCTGTTCGAGCCTGAGGACGCCGAGGACTTGGCTCATTTTCTTGCTTCCATCCCCGAGACCATGCCGCGGATGGTGCTGGGGTTGGGCAGTAACGTCCTGATCCGCGACGGCGGCATCGAGGGTGTGGTGATCCACCTGGCCGGGACGGTCAACCACCGTCTGCGGCTGGATCCGGAGCGGGTGGAGTTGGGCGCGGGCCTTGCCTGTGCCCAGGCCGCCCGTTTCTGCGCCAGTGAAGGCCTGATCGGAGCGGAATTCCTGGCCGGGATTCCCGGGACCCTGGGGGGCGCCCTGGCGATGAACGCGGGGGCTTGGGGCGGCGAGATCTGGCCCCTTGTGGAGTGGGTCGAGGCGGTTGACCGTCGCGGCCTGCGTCATGTGCGCAGCTCCGCGGATTACCAGATTGGTTATCGCAGCGTGGTTGGATGCGAAGAGGAGTTCTTTCTCCGTGCGGTGCTGCGGCTGCAGCCGGGGGACCCCTCCAGCGCAAAGGCGCGCATCCAGGGGCTCCTGCGTGAGCGTGCCGCGAAACAGCCGCTGGGGCTGCCTTCCTGTGGTTCGGTATTCCGTAATCCAGAGGGCGGCCATGCGGCGGCGCTGATCGAGCAGGCAGGCCTGAAGGGACTGCACCGGGGCGGGGCGGAGGTCTCGCTCAAGCATGCGAATTTCATCACGCATGACGGTAGCGCCACCGCGGCCGATATCGAATGGTTGATCCAAGAGGTGCAGGCGCGGGTCGAGGCCCGATTCAACATCAGACTGGTGCCCGAGGTTCGGGTCATGGGTCGCACGGAGGGGCATCAATGAAGCGGGGATCGGAAAGGAGTCGTCGCTACGGCCGCGTTGCTGTGTTGATGGGGGGCTGGTCGGGCGAGCGGGAGATCTCTCTGGCAAGCGGCAATGCCGTGCTGCAGTCCTTGCTGCGCAGCGGGGTCGACGCGGTGGCGATCGACCTGACCGTGGAAAGGGCCCGGAATCTCGACCTGCTGGGTTTCGACCGTGCCTTCATCGCCCTGCATGGAACCGGAGGCGAGGATGGCACGATTCAGGGCTGTCTCGATATCGCCGGGGTTCCCTACACCGGTTCCGGCGTACTCGGGTCGGCGCTGGGCATGGATAAGCTTGCCTGCAAGCGCCTGTGGTCGGGGACGGGGCTGCCCAGCGCGCCCTATCGCCTGCTTTCGCCGGATTTCGATCCCGAGGCGGTTGCGGATGCGCTTGGACTGCCGCTGATCGTCAAGCCGTCGAGGGGTGGGTCGAGTCTCGGCCTCTCCCGGGTCGATGGCGCCGACGAACTGCGGGAAGCCTACCAGGAGGCAAGTCGGCACCCGGGTGCGGTTTTCGCCGAGCAGTGGATCGTCGGCAAGGAATACACCGTGGCCATCGTCGGCAATGAGCCGCTCCCGGTGATCCAGATCGAGACCCCAGGACGGTTCTATGACTACCACGCAAAGTACGAGGCGGACACCACGCGCTATCTCTGTCCCCCACCGCTGGATTCCGGCGCGCTGATCGAGTTGCAGACCCTGGCCTTGAGCGCCTTCGCCGCCATCGACGGTTACGGCTGGGGCAGGATCGACCTGCTGCAGGATGCGCACGGCGAAAATTACCTGATCGAGGTAAACACCGTGCCTGGCATGACCGGCCACAGTCTGGTGCCGAAGGCCGCTGCACAGACGGGGATCGGCTTCGACGAGCTCTGCCTGCGGATCCTGAACACCAGCTTCCGCAACGGGGGCGGACCCGATGATGCGTAACCGTCGCCTTCATAAGCCGCAACCGCTGCTGCTTCGGCTCCGCCCGGTACTCGGGGTGGGTTTGCGTCTGGCGACGGGGATGGTGCTTGCGGGGATGCTGGTGCTGACCGCAGGCCTGCTGGCGCGCATGGATCTCGACAGCGTCCTGCGGCTGGAACAGGTGCAGCTTGTCGGCGATCTGCAGCATCTGCGGGCGGACGAGGTGGAGGCCGTACTCGCGCTTCACGGACGTGGGCTCTTCGTGCTGGACCTGGAAGAACTGCGCCGGGAACTTCTTGCACTGCCGTGGGTGGAGTCTGTGCGGTTGCGCAAGCGCTGGCCGGATACGCTGGAAGTGAAGATTACCGAACCGATGCCGGTGGCCCGTTGGGGCGACGACCGCCTGATCGACCGTCACGGGGAAATCTTCGGACCCGTGGACCTGGCTGCCTGGGACTTTCTTCCCGCCCTGGAGGGTGAGAACGGACGCCAGGTCAAGCTCATGCACCGCTACCTGGACGCCTCCGCAAGGCTGGCCGACGTGGGGCTCGGTGTCTCGGGAGTGACGGAAAATGCCCGCCAGTCCTGGCGCATAAACCTCGACGATGGTGGACAGATCCTGATGGGACGCGATGGTGATCTGGCCCGCCTGGACCAACTGGTACCACTGATGCCGATCCTGCGCGAACGCCATTCCGGGGCGCTCACGCGTGTTGATCTGCGTTACACGCACGGCGTTGCCGTGGCCTGGCAGGCGGCGTCCGCGGCAAGGGAAACAGAGGGAACCATCCGATGAGACGCAAGATAGGACGCAACGTGATGGCGAAGAAGTCGGAACAGGGTCTGATCGTCGGGCTGGACGTCGGCACCTCCAAGATCGAGGCCGTCGTCGGGGAGGTCAACGACGAGGGCGTGATCGAGATCGTCGGCATCGGCTCCTCACCGTCGCACGGCCTCAAGAAAGGCGTGGTGGTCAACATCGAATCCACCGTGCAGTCGATCCAGCGGGCCGTGGAAGAGGCGGAGTTGATGGCTGGCTGTGAAATCCACTCGGTCTACACCGGCATCGCCGGCAGTCACATCAAGAGCTACAACTCCACCGGCGTGGTGGCGATCCGGATGCAGGAGGCCAGCCTTGGGGATGTCGAGCGTGTGATCGATGCCGCCCGCGCGATCGCGATTCCCGCCGATCAGCGCATTCTCCACGTGCTGCCACAGGAATACATCATCGACGGGCAGGAGGGGATACGCGATCCGATCGGGATGTCGGGGGTGCGGCTCGAGGCGCGTGTGCATCTGGTGACCGGCGCGGTCTCCGCCGCCCAGAACATCGTCAAGTGCGTGGAGCGCTGTGGTCTGCGCGTGGACGACATCATCCTCGAACAGCTGGCGTCCAGCTATGCGGTCCTCACCGAAGACGAGAAGGATCTGGGTATCTGCCTGGTGGATATCGGCGGCGGCACCACGGACATCGCCGTATTCGCCAACGGCGCGATCGCGCACACCGCGGTGATTCCGATCGCGGGAGACCAGGTCACCAACGACATCGCGGTCGCCCTGCGCACGCCGACGCAGTACGCCGAGGAGATCAAGATCAAGTATGCCTGCGCCCTGCGTCAGCTCGCCGACCCCGGGGAGACGATCGAGGTGCCGGGTGTCGGCGACCGGCCGGCGCGCAGGCTTTCGCGGCAGACCCTGGCATCGGTTGTCGAGCCCCGTTACGAGGAACTGCTGCAACTGGTGCAGGCGGAGCTGCGCCGCTCGGGATCGGAAGAAATGATCGCCGCCGGAGTTGTCCTGACCGGCCTGGCCGAAGAGGTCTTCCACATGCCCGTTCGGCTGGGCATGCCCTACAGCGTCAGCGGCTTGCTGGACGTGGTCCGCAATCCCATTCATTCCACCGGGGTGGGGCTCTTGCTCTACGCGCAACAGGCCCGTGCCGAACAGGAAGCGCGCCCGGTGGATACCGGCTTCCAGGGCGTCTGGATGCGCATGAAGAACTGGTTTTCGGGGCACTTCTGACCCCGGGGCAGACCCTGCCGGCCCGCTCGCCGCCAGGATCTTTTGTAACTTGAGATCAACCTGCAACAAGAGGACACAACCATGACATTCGAATTGATGGATACCTTCACCCAGAGCGCAACGATCAAGGTCATCGGGGTCGGTGGCGGAGGCGGGAACGCCGTGCAGCACATGGTCTACTCGCAGCTCGAAGGCGTGGACTTCATCTGTGCCAACACCGACGCGCAGGCCCTGAAGAGCCTTGGTGCCAAGACCCTGCTGCAACTCGGCGGGGACATCACCAAGGGGCTGGGAGCCGGCGCGGATCCTGCGGTGGGCCGCGAGGCCGCGCTGGAAGATCGCGAGCGCATCCAGGAACTGTTGCAGGGCGCCGACATGGTCTTCATCACCGCCGGCATGGGCGGCGGCACCGGTACCGGGGCCGCACCCGTGGTGGCCCAGATCGCCAAGGAGATGGGCATCCTCACCGTGGCGGTCGTCACCAAACCGTTCCCGTTCGAGGGCAAGAAGCGCATGCAGGTGGCCATGGCCGGCATCAAGGCCCTGACCGAGCAGGTCGATTCGCTCATCACGATCCCGAATGAGAAGCTGCTGACCGTGCTGGGCAAGAACACCACCCTGCTCGACGCCTTCAAGGCCGCCAATGATGTCCTGTTCGGGGCCGTTCAGGGCATTGCCGAGCTGATTACCCGGCCCGGTCTGATCAATGTGGACTTCGCCGATGTCCGCAATGTGATGCGGGAAATGGGCATGGCCATGATGGGGACCGGTACCGGCACCGGGGAGGATCGCGCCCGGCAGGCTGCCGAGGCCGCCATCGCCAGTCCGCTGCTCGAGGATATCGACATCTCCGGTGCGCGCGGTATCCTGGTCAACGTGACCGGTGGCCTGGATGTGGGCATCGGTGAGTTCGAGGAAGTGGGTGAAGCGGTGAAGGCCCTGGCCTCGGAGGACGCCACCGTGGTGGTCGGCACTGTCATCGATCCCGAGATGAAGGATGAGCTGCGGGTGACGCTGGTCGCCACCGGTCTGGGCAGCCCGGCCAAGCCGGTGCCCGCGGAACGTCCCAGCGTGCGTGTGGTTGACGCCGCGCCGCGCCGCGTGGTCGGTTCCGACCTGGAGGGGCTGGAGCGCCCGACCGCTCTGCGCCGCGGCGAAGGCAACCTGGCAATGGACTATGCGGGGCAGTCCGGCATCGACGTGCTGGACATTCCGGCCTTCCTGCGCAAGCAGGCGGACTGAGGGTAGTGCCTATGCAGGGTGAGCGGAATCCTGCAATAATGCCGTCATTGTTGTGTATAAGTCCGGACCCGGCGCTGCTCCGGGTCCGGACGGGTGCCCACTGCCCTGGAGTGATCGTGCGTTGATCAAACAGAGAACGCTGAAAAACAGTATTCGCGCCACGGGTGTCGGCTTGCACACGGGAGAGAAGGTCACCCTGACCTTGCGTCCCGCCGCCGCCAATACAGGCGTGGTCTTCCATCGGTCCGACCTGGATCCTCCCGTCTCGATCGCAGCGGCTGCGGAGAACGTCGGCGATACCCGTCTCTCCACGACGCTGGTCTCGGGCGGCGTCCGGGTGTCGACGGTGGAGCATCTGCTCTCGGCCGTGGCCGGTTTGGGTATCGACAACCTGCACGTGGACGTCAGTGCGCCCGAAGTGCCGATCATGGACGGCAGTGCCGGTCCGTTCGTCTTCCTCTTGCAGTCGGCGGGCCTGAAAGAGCAGAACGCGCCAAAGAAATTCATACGAATCAAGCGCACGGTGGAAATCCACGACGAAGACAAGTGGGTACGCTTCGATCCCTACGAGGGGTTCAAGGTGGGTTTCTGCATCGACTTCGAGCATCCGATGTTCACCAGCGGCAGCCAGCGCGCCGAACTGGATTTTTCCTCGACGTCCTTTGTGCGCGAGGTGTCACGCGCCCGCACCTTCGGGTTCATGCGCGATATCGAGGCGCTCAGGGCCAACCAGCTGGCGTTGGGCGGCAGCCTCGACAATGCCATCGTGCTGGACGATTTCAAGATTCTGAACGAAGACGGACTGCGCTACGAAAACGAGCTGGTCAAGCACAAGATCCTCGATGTGGTCGGGGACCTCTACCTGCTCGGCCACAGCCTCATCGGCGCTTTCACCGGGCACAAGTCGGGTCACGCGCTGAACAATCAGCTGATCCGGCAACTGAAACTCGACCGGGACGCCTGGGAGCTGGTGACCTTCGAGGACGAGTCGCAGCCCCTGCCGATCTCCTTCGGTCAGCTTACCCAGACCCTCACCGGCTAGCAGCCCAAGCCCGACAGGCTGCTAGTCTTCCCTTCCCGCCTTCGCCAGTCGACGGAGCGCCTGGGCCAGCCGCGCATCGTCGATGCCGGCCGCCGCCATTTCCAATGACCGCCTTGCGCCAGCCGAGATCCTGCGTTGTACCGTGCGCGAAGCACGGTCCACGGCCTCCGGCCGGGCGCCCGACAGCACGATGCGCACCTTCTGTATTCCCGTCTGCCCGATCGCGTGGAGGGTCTTGACGATCTCGCGTTGCATGAAGCGCAGCTCGGTGGCGCTGCTGCGGTCACGGCAGGCGACGATCAGGATGTCCCCCATCGTCGTCAGGTCGATACGCCCCTGTTTGAGATGCTCGCCGAGCACCCCCTCGAGATCGCGCTTGACGTCGGCATCGCCCTTTGAGCGCATGCGCCACGCCGGATCGATGTAGCGGGCGAGCAGCCGTGGCGCCGAGCGCCGGTCGGCATGACTGTGATCCATGGGCATCCACCGTTCATGTTCCTGTTCCTGAGTATACGCTTCCGGTCTAGCGCGGATCCGGCGCCGTATCCGGGAACTTCGCACCCGGATGGTTTATCCTATCGGGCTTTCATCGTATTCATTTCGTGGGTTCTCATGGTCACAGGTTTCGTACGCAAACTGTTTGGCAGCCGCAATGACCGTGCCGTCAAGCGGTATCAGAAGGTCGTGCGCATGGTCAATGCGCTCACCGATGAGACCGAGCGCCTGTCCGAATCGGAACTGGCGGCCAAGACCGGCGAGTTTCGGTCGCGGTTGCAGGACGGTGCATCCCTGGAGAGCCTCCTCCCCGAGGCCTTTGCCGTATGCCGGGCAATGAGTCAGCCGGCGCTTGGGATGCGACACTTCGACGTGCAGTTGATCGGGGGCATGGTGCTCAACGACGGCCGCATTGCGGAGATGCGCACCGGTGAGGGCAAGACCCTGGTCGCGACCCTGACCGGCTACCTCAATGCGCTGTCAGGCGACGGAGTGCACGTCATCACCGTCAACGATTACCTGGCTCGTCGCGATGCGGTCTGGATGGGACGGCTCTATCATGCGCTGGGTCTCTCGGTCGGCGTGATCAACAGTTCCGGCGGGTTGGGTGTGGACGCGTCCTCGTTCATCTACGACCCCGATTACCACCCGGAAGGGGAGGGTTACCCGAGGCTCCGGCCCGCGACGCGCCGCGAGGCCTACGCCGCCGACATCACCTACGGGACCAACAACGAATTCGGTTTCGACTACCTGCGCGACAACATGGCCTTCCGTGCCGAGGACCGCGTACAGAGGGGGCTCAACTACGCGATCGTCGACGAGGTGGACTCCATCCTGATCGACGAGGCCCGTACACCGCTGATCATTTCCGGCCCGAGCGGCGACAGCTCGGAGATGTACATGCGCATGAACACCATCGTGCCGCAGCTGAAGCCGCAGGCGGACGAGGAGTCGGAAGGCGACTATTACGTCGACGAGAAGGCCAAGCAGGTCTTTCTCAGCGAGGAAGGCCAGGAACGGGTCGAGCAGCTGTTGCACGAACACGGGATGCTGGATGCGTCGCAGACGCTGTACGACGCGGCCAGCATTCCCATTCTTCACCACCTGAACGCAGCACTCCGCGCCCATGCCTTGTTCAAGCGCGATGTCGCCTATCTCGTGCGCGACGGCAAGATCTTCATCATCGACGAGTTCACCGGCCGCACGATGCCGGGCCGCCGCTGGTCGGAGGGGCTGCACCAGGCCATCGAGGCCAAGGAGGGCGTGCCGATCCAGCAGGAGAACCAGACGCTGGCGTCGATCACCTTCCAGAACTATTTCCGGCTCTACGACAAGCTCTCGGGGATGACCGGCACCGCCGATACCGAAGCCTACGAGTTCCAGACCATCTACGCGCTCGAAGTCGTGGTGATCCCCGGCAACAAGCCGTTGAGCCGGAACGACATGCAGGACCTGGTCTACCTGACGCAGGACGAGAAATACGAGGCGATCATCAAGGAGATCAGCTGGTGCGTCGAGCACGGGCAGCCGGTGCTCGTGGGTACCGCCTCGGTGGAGGCCTCCGAGCGCCTCGCCGGAGCCCTGAAGAAGACCGCGATACCCTTCGAGGTGCTGAACGCGAAGCAGCACGAGCGCGAGGCACACATCATCGCCCAGGCCGGCCGCCCCGGCGCGGTGACCATTGCCACCAACATGGCGGGCCGCGGCACCGACATCGTGCTCGGGGGCGGGCTCGAGGCGGAACTCGAAGGCATGGGCGAGAACCCGGACCCGGCCAAGATCGAACAGGTGAAGACGGAGTGGCAGAAGCGCCACGAAGCCGTGGTCGCTGCGGGCGGCCTGCACATCATCGGCTCGGAGCGCCACGAGTCACGCCGCATCGACAATCAGCTGCGCGGACGTTCGGGTCGCCAGGGCGACCCGGGATCGAGCCGTTTCTTCCTGTCGCTGGAAGACAACCTGATGCGCATCTTCGCTTCCGAGCGGGTGCGCGGCCTGATGCAGCGCCTGGGCATGGAGAAGGGCGAGGCGATCGAAAACGCCTGGGTCAGCCGCGCGATCGAAAACGCGCAGCGCAAGGTCGAGGCCCACAACTTCGACATCCGCAAGCAGTTGCTGGAGTACGACGACGTCGCCAATGATCAGCGCGGGGTCATCTACGAGCAGCGCGCAGAACTGCTGACCGCCGACGATATTTCGGACACCATCGATGCGCTGCTCCGCGACGTGATCAACGCCACGATCAGCCAGTACGTGCCGCCGGCTAGCGTCGAGGACGAGTGGGATATCCCCGGCCTCACCAAGGCCCTGACCTCGGAATTTGGCCTGGAACTGCCGATCCAGGAATGGCTGGACAGCGAGCAGGATCTGCACGAAGAACCCCTGCGCGAACGCATCGTCGACAAGGCACGCGCCATCATCGAGGAGAAGCGGGCCGCGCTGGGGGATGACCTGATGAAGCGCCTGCAGCGCGACGTGATGCTCCAGGTCCTGGACAGCCAATGGAAGGAGCATCTGGCATCGATGGATTACCTGCGTCAGGGCATTGGCCTGCGAGGCTATGCCCAGCGGAATCCGAAGCAGGAGTACAAGCGCGAGGCCTTCGCGATGTTCGAGACCCTGTTAGAGCGCATCAAGCACGACGTGATCAAGATGCTGCTCCGCCTGCAGCTGCGCTCGGAGAGCGCTGCCGAGGAGTTCGGTCGCCGCTTCGCCCGCGCCCCGGAGGGCATCCAGTTCAAGCACGAGGAAGCGAACAGCCCGCTGCGTGCGCCGGCGAAGGAGGACGATGCCGACTCCGCGCAGCCGTACCGCCGCGAAGGACCCAAGCTGGGGCGCAACGACCCCTGCTGGTGCGGGTCGGGGAAGAAATACAAGCACTGCCACGGCCGCCTGAGCTGAGGGCTCCCGATGGCCGTAGCCCTGCAGGCGCCGCCGCAGTTACCACCGGTTCCCGGAATTCGGCTGGCCTCCTGCGCCGCCGGGATCCGCTATCGGGACCGTGACGACCTGCTGCTCATCGACGCGGGGTCCGAGGCAGCGATTGCCGCTCTGTTTACGCGTAACGCCTTCTGCGCCGCGCCGGTGCAGGTGGCCCGCGAACACCTGGCGACGGGCGCACCGCGCTGGCTCCTGATCAACGCCGGTAATGCCAATGCCGGAACCGGCAGTGCCGGCCTGGCAGCGGCCCGGGCCACGTGTGTTGCCGCGGGGCGCGCGCTGGGCGCGCCGGCGCAGGCGGTGCTGCCGTTTTCCACGGGCATCATCGGCGAGCCTCTGCCGGTGGAGCGCATCGAGGCGGCCCTACCTGGCCTGGTCTCGGGCCTGGCCCCCGATGGCTGGATGGCCGGCGGGCGGGCGATCATGACCACCGATACGGTGCTCAAGGGCGTCAGCCGCAGGGTTCGGTTTGCAGCGGGTGAAGTCACGCTGACCGGGATCGCAAAGGGGTCCGGAATGATCCACCCGGACATGGCGACCATGCTCGCCTTCATCGGGACCGATGCGCGCATCGACGCCGCCGGACTACACGAGATCCTCATCGAGGCGGCAGAGCAGAGCTTCAACGCCATCACCGTCGACGGGGATACCTCCACCAACGACGCACTGGTCTGTGTGGCCAGTGGTGCCAGCGGCGTCACGATTGGTCCCGGCGCCGACCGTGCGCGGTTCGCCGGGGCCGTGAACGCACTCTGCCTGGAGCTGGCCGAGGCCATCGTGCGGGACGGTGAGGGTGCCACGAAATTCGTGCGTGTGACGGTGGATTCGGCGCGCGACCGGGACGAGGCACGGCGGGTGGCCGAGGCCGTGGCGCTGTCGCCCCTGGTCAAGACCGCGCTGTTCGCCTCGGATCCGAACTGGGGGCGGATCTTGGCAGCCGTGGGGCGGGCCGGCGTCGAGGATTTTCGGATCGACCGGGTCAGGATTGCCGTGAATGGCGTGCAGATCGTATCCGAGGGCGGCCGCGCCCCGGGCTACAGCGAGGAGGCCGGACAGCAGGCCTTCGGCAAGGCCGAACTCGACATCGTGATCGAGCTCGCGCGCGGCGATGCCAGCTACCGCAAATACACCTGTGACTTCTCCTACGACTACGTCCGGATCAACGCCGACTACCGCTCCTGAGCCAAGGGTGCGGGTGGCCATCGGCCTGCTGCGGGACGCTGCCGGCCGCGTGCTGATCAGCCGCCGTGCCGATGACGCCCACCTCCCTGGACTCTGGGAGTTCCCGGGCGGAAAGTGCGCGAAGGGCGAGGCGCCGCGGTCCGCACTGGACCGGGAGTTGCGGGAAGAGCTGGGCGTCGAGGTCCTCGAGGCCACCCCGATTCTGGCGATTGCCCACGACTACGGTGACCGCCGCCTCGACCTGACGGTTTTCCGGGTGGACGCCTGGCGGGGCGAAGCCCGACCCCGGGAGCGGCAACCGATGCGCTGGGCGGAACCCGCGGTGCTGGGTGGGCTGGCGTTCCCCGAGGCCAGCCGGGCCATCGTCAATGCCGCGCGCCTGCCGGCGCTCTACCTGATCTCCCCGGATCCGGCCTCCGCGTCGGCGATCGATCCTGCCGTGCAACGCGTTGAGCGGCGGCTCGAACGCGGGGATATCCGGCTGCTCCAGGCCCGTGCGCCGGGCCTGGAGCGGGATTCGTTTCTCGAGTACGCGCGCCGGCTGATCGCTGCGGCGGCCCGTCACGGGGTGGAGACCCTCGTCAACGCCCCGCGCGCCTGGCTGGACGAACTCCCGCCCGTGGGCTGGCACCTGACCGAGCAGCGGCTGCAGGCGCTGTCCTCGCGACCGCCGTGCGGCGGCTGGGTGGGCGCATCGGTGCATGACCGCGAGGGCCTGCAACGGGCGATGGCGTTACCGGTGGATTTCGTTGTCGCCGGCCCAGTCGAGCACACGCAAACCCACCCGGACGCGTCGCCGCTCGGGGTCGCGGGCTTTGCGGCGCTGTGTGCCGGGGCTTCCTGCCCGGTATTCGCACTGGGTGGTCTGGCCGCGGGGGATCTCCCTCGGCTTCGGGCGGTGGGCGCCCAGGGGATCGCCGGCATCCGCGGCCTGCTCGACTGATTTCCGACCGCGGCCCGGGTTCAGATCGCGCAGCAGCTCAGCTGGAACGGTACGTCGCGGGAGACGATGCGCGGACGGTCGTGAAATTCGCCGGGGTCGAGGAATCGAACGGTGAATCGTTGTCGTCCCGCGCTGATCTCCGGATAGCACTGCTCCTCGCTCCCGACGCTGACCCGAAGCATCTGCCACGCATAATTGGTATCCAAGCCCTGCTCGTAGTAGCCATCGTGGGCCAGCACCTTGCGTGGACTCCCGGCCGCGCGCATGAAGGTCAGTACCTGGGTAATGGCCTCGGCCACCGTCTCCAGCGGTTGGAACCATTCGAGCAACAGTTCCTCGCGTGTGCCCGCGGGCTGTGACAGCCAGTAGTGGTAGACGGGGAGGTCGAAATCACAGGCCCCGCCTGGCAGCGCGGTACGCTGGCGCACGCTGGTAAAGAATTCATTGTCCTTGACCCGGTGGTCCAGGCTGCCGACCTGATTCTCGAGACGCGCCAGCAGCCGGCGCTGTCCTTGCATCGTCAGCGTCAGGCGCTCCTGGTCGACGCCAGGCTGGGAAGCGAGCCGGTTCAGGTTTGCGATCTGGCGCTCGATCTCGCCCATCAGTTCGCGCTTTACGTCGACCCTTCCGGCCAGGGCATAGATGTCGACCAGTACCGTCAGCGCATGGTGATGGTCAAAGTCGCGCGACGCGAGGCTGGTACTGCGGAACCGTTCCACTAACGCCTCGAGACGCAGCAGCAGGCGCACTCGCTCGTGCAGCGGTTGTTCAAAGGTTAGCGTCGACTGGCTCAAGGCATGACATCCTGGAAGTTGATGTCCAGTATCGGGCATGTGCGCCGTGTATTTCCACCCGCGTCTCCGGTGATGCTCCGTGTCGGTGCAGCCAGGAGGGGGATCGCGATGAAGCGGGGTGGAGCCGGCGGCGTCGCCGCGGCCGCCGCCTCATCCGGCAAGGGTGCGGTACGACTGGTCCAATGCCAGCACCCGATCCGTGAGTGAGGCGGTGCCGGACTCGGCGCTGTTGTCGATCACGTCGTCGGCCGCCTCGAGCCGCCGGTTCCTGGAGGCCTGGGCTTTCACCATGGCCCAGGCGGCCTCCTCGTCGATTCCGTCACGCGCGACGATGCGCTCCACCTGCACGGGTTCCGGGCAGTCGATGACGAGGACCCGGTCGACGCGGTCGCGCCAGCCCACCTCGACTAGGAGCGGGATGACGAGCAATACGTAGGCGGTGTCGGTTGGGAGACCCGCGATCCGTTCTTCCATCGCCTGGCCGATGGCCGGGTGGGTGAGCGCCTCCAGACGGGCGCGCAGCGCCGGGTCGCGGAAGACCCGTGCACGCAGCGCGGCGCGATCGAGGCTGCCGTCCTCCCGGCGCAGATCCTCTCCGAAGACCCGGAAGATCTCGGTCAGCAGGGGTTGCCCGGGACCGAGGATGGCGCGCGCGAGCTGGTCGGTGTCGATGACCGGGGCACCCCGTTGCGCAAAGATCGTCGCGACGCGGCTCTTACCGCTGCCGATGCCTCCGGTAAGCCCCACCCGCAACATGGCTAGCCTGCGTTCGTCACGACAGTTGGGGGCGGGTACCGTTCACGGCAGATAGACCGCCAGCAACTGGTCACCCCAGATCAGGCCCAGCCAGCCGGCCGCCGCCAGGTAAGGTCCGAAGGGGATCGGGATGTTGCGGTCGCGCCCGCGCAGCAGGATCAGGGCGATGCCGACGATCGCGCCGACCAGTGACGCGAGGAGCAGGACCACCGGCAGGGCCTGCCAGCCAAGCCAGGCACCGATCGCCGCGAGCAGCTTGAAGTCGCCGTAGCCCATGCCCTCCTTGCCGGTGAGCAGGCGGAAGCCGTGGTACACCAGCCACAGGCTGAGGTAGCCCGCCATCGCGCCGATGACCGCGGATTCCAGGTCGGTGAAGAGACCGAAATAGTTGGCGGCCAGGCCGAGCCAGATCAGCGGCAGCGTCAGTTGGTCCGGGAGCAGTGTGGTGCGGGCATCGATCCCCGAGGCGACGATCAGGACGCCGGTGAAGAGCAGCGCCGCGAGGCCTGCCGCGGTGGGTCCGAAATGCCAGATGGTGAAAGTGAAGAGCACCGCCGTGAGCAGCTCCACCAGCGGGTACTGCCACGAGATGCGGGCTGCACACCCGGGGCAGCGCCCGCGCAGGAACAGGAAGCTGAGGATCGGGATGTTCTCCCTTGCCCTGATCTCGCGGCTGCATTCGGGGCAGCGTGAACGCGGCCACCACAGGTCGAAACGCTGCGTTTCCCCGTTTGGGTCGGGCTGCTCTAGTACGGCGCGTGCCTCCTGTTCCCACTCGCGCTGCATCATCAGCGGCAGGCGGTGGATCACGACGTTGAGGAAGCTGCCGATCATCAGCCCGAACACCGCCGCCAGGGGCAGTGCCCAGGCATTCACGACTTCCAGCCAGGGGCTCATGATCCCGTGACCGGCATCGGTCTCCGGGGTCGGCGGCCGGGATCCGTCACTAGATGACCTGGCCGAGCATGAAGATCGGCAGGTACATCGCGATCACCAGACCACCGATCAGGACCCCGAGGATCACCATGATCAGGGGCTCGAGGAGGCTGGAAAGGCTGTCTACCGCGTTGTCGACCTCTTCCTCGTAGAAGTCGGCGACCTTCGCCAGCATCGCGTCCAGGGATCCCGATTCCTCTCCGATCGCCACCATCTGC
>SL_3KL_010_SEDDRAFT_10003245_pt1 | contig 14808 bp, 11 predicted proteins | sample SodLakKL_010_SED_2_FD_10381 | JGI IMG/M metagenome (IMG submission 10381)
AGGGGGGTGGGTTCCATAGACGTTTATAAACAGGTTCGGCTGGTAAAGTCGAGGCGCAACTGCGGCAGCTGCCGGAAACTCCGGCGGTGGTAGGGGCTGATTCCGTATGCGGCGATGGCTTCGCGGTGAAAGGAGGTGGCATAGCCCTTGTTGTGATACCAACCATAGTGCGGGTATTCTTTGTGAAGCTGCTGCATGTAGTCGTCGCGGTATGTTTTTGCCATCACCGAGGCGGCCGCCACAGAGGCGTAGGTGGCATCGCCCCTGATAATGCACAGATGGGATACCCCGCGGTAAGGGTAGAAACTGTTTCCGTCGGCCAGGATCAGCGCGGGTTGGGGCGAAAGCTTCGACAGGGCCAGGTGCATGGCTTTAATGCTGGCCTTTAGGATATTCACCTTGTCGATGGTTTGTGCATCCACCATGGCCACACCATACGAAATGGCTGTTTCGGCGATGAGTTTTCTCAGCTTCTGACGCATGGGGGCAGAAAGCAGCTTGGAATCATTCAGAAGTCCGGCAAGTATTGGGCCGGGGTCGGCCGGAAGGATCACTGCAGCCGCACAAACGGGTCCTGCCAGGCAACCCCGGCCGGCCTCATCGCAGCCAGCCTCAACCATGCTTTTTCCATGATATGCCTTCAGGGGGGTTCGCATTGACCGGTCGGAAAATTGATCCCCGATTTTGTGGGGAAGGTGGTGTAACCAAAAAACCGTCGCTTACACGGCAGCAAAAGCCTGCAGTATGCCTTCAAAGATCCGCAGGCCGTCCGTATTGCCCAGATGGGCATCGGCAGCCCTCTCGGGATGTGGCATCATCCCGAACACATTGCGGCGGGCGTTGCAGATACCGGCAATATTTTCCAGTGAACCGTTCAGGTTAGCCTGTCCGGTAACCCGCCCGTCTTCGTCGCAATACCTGAAAAGGACCTGGTGGTTTTTGTTGAGACGTTCCAATACCGCCTCGCTGGCGTAATACCGGCCTTCGCCATGGGCCACGGGGATCTTCAGGGGTTCACCGGCAACGGTGGTTGCTGTGACCAGGCTGTCGGTGGTTTCGCTGCGGATATAGGCATTGCGGCAGATAAACCGGTGGCTGGGGTTGTGCAGCAAAACACCGGGCAGCAGGTGGGCCTCGCACAGGATCTGGAAGCCGTTGCAGATACCGAACACGTACCCGCCTTTTCCGGCGAAGGCGGTCACGGCCTCCATGATGGGCGAAAAACGGGCGATGGCTCCCGAACGCAGGTAGTCACCATAGGAAAAACCGCCTGGGAGTACAACAAAATCAACATTTTGCAAGCTGGTGTCCTTGTGCCAGAGGGCCACCACCTGCTGACCCAGGCACTTTTTCAATACATAGATCATGTCGTGATCGCAGTTGGACCCGGGAAATACAACAACTCCAAACTTCATGGGATTCAAATTAAGAAAGGACAAAGGTAAGCAATTGTCAAAACATAAAATACGCCCGGGCGTGCATGCCCAACACCATCAGGAGCAAAACGGAAAATACCAGCCCGGCCAGTTTCCTGTTTTTCATGTCGTCGAAAAACACCGAGAGGCAGATACCCAGGGGGATCATGATCAGGCCGTGGTGGATTGCCGAAGTCCCGGACAGGACAAGCCAGGATAAGGCAGACACCACAAACAGCCATAGCAGGGCCCGGATGCGTTTCCTGATGCGGATCGGTTTCCCGGGCATATAGACCCAGAACAACCTGAGCAGCGAAATCAGGGACAGCACGATCAATACCGCGGCATACACCTTGTCGAAAATACCGGTTTCCCATCCGGACCACAGACCCGAATGCACCCAGGCCAAAAATCCATCCACTCGCGCCGGAAGGCTGCCGCGAAGAAAATAATAGGTGGCCAAAAAGCCGAAGGGCAGGAGCAGCCCGAGGAAGGCCGCCACAAACACCCGCAGGCTAAGCAGGTAATATACGAACAGTGCCATAAGCAGTGCCAGAAACAGAAAGAGGGCAGGATAATAGAACAAGCCCGCAAGGGAGATCAGGGCAGCCACATTGAACACCTCCGGCAATGCCTGCCTCTCGTCATAGTTGCTGAATATTTTCCCCAGCCCGATCAGCAAAAAAAGATTGGCGAACAAAACCGGATGTGGACTGCACAGGGCTGGCGTGCTGCTCATCAGGACAAGGTAGAGCAGTCCGGGCAGGGCCGAGAACCTGTCAGTAAGTTCGCCCGAGGTGGTGATGTGGTTGATCAGAAACACCTGCAAAAGCAACAGCAGGAAAGATCCTGCGAAGGCCAGGGCGGGCGCTCCTGACATCAGGGGAAGCAGGGCAGCATAAAAGGGGCCGTAGTCTGCCACCGGCCCAGTAGCTATGGGTTGGGGGAGCAAAAAAGAAGCCAGCCATAAAATTCCGGCCAGGCCGGTATACCAAAGGGGGGTGAACCACTGGAACCTTCTGAAGAATGGAAGAATCATCTATGCGGGTTTTCCGGGATCTTCCAACAGATCCTTTCCGATATCCCGGCGGTAATACTTTCCCTTGAAATCAATGACGCTGGCATTTTTATAACATGAGGCGATGGCGTTCTCCAGGGTAGCTGACAGGGAGGTAACTGCCATCACCCTGCCCCCGCTGGTCAGCCGCTGCGACCCTGTTTGCTGCACCCCGGCAAAAAACAGCCGGCTGTCACTGACCAGCGACAACTGGTTGATGGGGAAGCCTTTTTCGTATTCGCCCGGATAACCTCCGCTTGCCAACACAACGGCAACGGCGTGCATGGGCGACACTTCCACCGAATGTTCGTGCAAACGGCCCGAACAACATGCCTGCATCAGTTCCACCAGGTCCGACTTCAGCCTCGGGATGATGACCTGGGCCTCCGGGTCGCCAAGCCGCGCATTGTACTCGATCACGTAGGGGTCACCGTCCACTTCCATCAACCCAAAAAAGAGAAAGCCGCAGTAAGGGATGCCTTCCTGCTTCAGGCCGTCGATGGTGGGCATGACGATGCGGCGGCGGATGCGTTCCATCAGTTCGGTCCCGGCAAAGGGCACCGGGCTCACGGCCCCCATGCCCCCTGTATTGGCTCCGGTATCGCCCTCGCCCACCCGTTTGTAGTCTTTGGCCGAAGGCAGCAACCTGAAGGTGGAACCGTCGGTGATGGCGAACACCGACAACTCCCTGCCGATGAGGTATTCCTCTATCACCACGGTGCGTGAGGCCTCTCCGAACAATTCATTGCAGAGCATTTCCCTTAATGTCTCTTCGGCTTCCTCGCAGCTGTTGCAGATAACCACCCCCTTGCCGGCCGCCAGGCCGTCGGCCTTGAGTACATAGGGTGCAGCAGACTCCATGATAAATCCGATGCCTTCCTCCAGGCTGTCGCAGGTAAAGCTGCGGTAGGCCGCCGTGGGGATCTGGTGCCTTTCCATAAAGGCCTTGGCAAAAGCCTTGCTGCCCTCCAGCATGGCTCCTGCCCTGGGGGGTCCCACAAACATCACCTCACCTAAATTGTCCGATGTGGCAAAGTGGTCGCCAAGCCCCCTGACCAGGGGCTCCTCAGGGCCTGCTACCACCATGTCGATGCCATGCCGGAGCACAAATTCAGATAGCTGCCCGTGGTCGTTGATGTCCAATGCCACATTTTCGCCGCACATGGCCGTACCGGCGTTGCCGGGTGCAACGAACAGCTTCGTGCAAAAGGGGCTTTCGGCAATTTTCAAGGCCAGCGCGTGTTCGCGGCCCCCATTGCCCAGTAACAATATGACCATAATTCAATATCCTTGTTGTTGGCAACACCGCCCCGTGAAGAACCGCAGCGGCCGATAAAGCCCAAATTTACTGAAAAATATGGCAGGGGCAGAACTTATTATTTGCTAAATTTGTGTTTTAAGACAAACCTTTCGTACAAAACAAAAACAACGCCATGCAGGAAAAAATGCCTATACAGATTTACTCCGAAATCGGAGATCTGGAGGGTGTGGTAGTCCATTCGCCAGGCCAGGAGGTTGAGAACATGACCCCAGAAAATGCCGAGCGGGCATTGTACAGCGACATCCTCAACCTGGGCGTTGCCTGCAAGGAGTACAATCAGTTCAAGGGTGTGCTCGATAAGGTGACCACCACCTTCGAGGTGGAGAAATTGCTGGTCCAGATCCTCAAAAACCAGAAAGTAAAACAAGGCCTTGTCGAAAAGGTATGCAAGCACGAAGGCGGCGACTGCATCATCGACTATCTGTTGTCGATGGAAGCAGACGAATTGGCCCGGGCATTGATCGAGGGCATTCCGGTGCAGAAAGACTCCCTGACCCATTACATGAGCAAGGAAAGGTTTTCACTGAAGCCGCTGCATAATTTTTTCTTTACCAGGGATGCGGCCATCCCGGTATACGACAGGGTATTTGTGGGTTCCATGGCCTCGCCGGTTCGAATGAGAGAGAGCCTGATCATGGAGGCCATTTTCGATTTCCACCCAAGCTTCAGTACCAAAACCATTAACCCTTCTGCCAGCAGGCAAAAAAACCCCGGCATAGCCATTGAAGGTGGGGATGTGCTGGTAGCCGGCAACGACATCCTGGTTTGCGGCATCGGTTCGCGCACCACCACCCAGGGGATCGACTTTATGCTGCACCACCTGAAAGGAGAAAAAGAAAAGCAGCACATCCTGGTACAGGAACTGCCCCTTAGCCCGGAGTCATTTATTCACCTCGACATGGTCTTTACCCTGCTCGACCGCGACATCTGCATGATCTACGAACCCATCATCATGAAGATGAACAAATACCAGACCGTGCATATCTACATGGAAGGAGGAGAGGTGAAATTCATCCGGGAGATCAGGGACCTGACTGAGGGCCTCAAAAAGCTGGGCATGGATCTCAAACCGNTCTTATGCGGGGGGAAAGATGACCGCTGGGCCCAGGAAAGGGAGCAGTGGCACAGCGGGGCAAACTTTTTTGCCCTCGGTCCGGGAAAGATCATCGGCTATGCAAGGAATATCCATACCCTGAAGGCATTGAGCAACAAAGGCTTTGCCATCATCAGGGCCGCCGATGTATTGAAGGGGCGGGTCAACCTGAGCGAATACCAGAAATACGTGGTGACCATCGAAGGCTCCGAACTTCCTCGGGGCGGGGGCGGGGCCCGCTGCATGACCATGCCTTTAAGCCGCAAGCCTCTGTAAAGCAATAAATAATCCCGAGATGCAAAAACAAGCCATTGCCTTTCTCATACTGGCAGCCACCACGCTCGTGACAGGATGCGGTCGTCCGGGGCCATCCAACATCAATGTAGAACAGGCCCATAACCCGGCTGCCTGGCATATCCTGGCCCCCGGCATGGGCACCATCGGCATCATCACCGATGCCACCATCGACGTCTATTACCACGACGAAGACCGCTTCTGGGTCCAGGATCCGGCCTCCCGCTTCCATATCCCCGAAAACAACAAGGGGGTGCTGGCCCTGGGTATGGGCAGCATCGGGGTGATTACAGGCAGGATGCTGCACGTATACCGTCTGGATCCCTATAATCAGTGGCGGGAAGAAGAACATTTCGCCTTTGAGTTGCCCGGGCGGTACGACCGCTTGCTGGCCGTCCACATGCCCTGGGAGCTGGGGGTGATCGGTGTCGAGACCGAAGGCATGGTCGATTTCTATTACTTTTACGACGGGGCCTGGCAGGCCGATCCCGGCGCCACCTTCCACATCCCTTCGGGAATAACGGCCTACTACCCCCTGGGCGATATGACCCTGGCCGTTGTAGACGGGAAGAAGCTGGGGTTGTATTATCTGGGGCCTGAAGGCGGATGGGAGTTCATGGACCAGGACCCTTATGTTCTGTTGCTGCCCGGGGGCTATGATGGCATCATCCCCTTCAATGCCGGGATGCTGGCCATTTTGAAAGACAACCGCCTGGATTTCTACCAGCTCAGTCTGGAACGCGAACAATGGATCAGGTATAACGACCTACAATTCGAGCTGCCCCCCGCTTAGCCGCCCTTCTTCCTCCAGTGTGGCGGCCAGGTAGCCGGAAGTATATCCCTGTCCTTGCTTTGCCAGTGCTTCGGGGGCTCCCTGCCCAACAATCCGTCCACCCTGCTGCCCCCCTTCGGGGCCGAGGTCAATGATATGGTCGGCCACCTTGATCACATCCATGTTGTGCTCAATGACCAGCACGGTATTGCCCCGGTCGGCAAGCCGGTGAAGCACCTCCATGAGTACCCTGACGTCTTCAAAATGCAGTCCGGTAGTGGGTTCGTCGAGAATGTAGAGGGTCTTTCCGGTATCGCGGCGGGAAAGTTCGGCAGCAAGTTTCACGCGCTGGGCCTCCCCTCCCGAAAGGGTGGTGCTGCTCTGCCCCAGTGTCACATAACCCAGGCCGACATCTTCGAGGGTCTTCAGCTTCAACACCACCGAAGGGATGTTCTCAAAGAACACCAGGGCCTGGCTGATGCTCATGCCGAGCACATCGTTGATGCTTTTCCCCTTGTACCTGACCTCCAGGGTCTCGCGGTTATACCGCTTGCCCAGGCATGCTTCGCACTGCATGTGCACATCGGGTAAGAAATTCATCTCGATCACCCTGACCCCGCCTCCCTGGCAGGTTTCGCAGCGCCCTCCCTTTACATTGAAAGAGAAACGCCCCGGCTTGTAGCCCCTGACCTGCGATTCGGGCAGTGCGGCAAACAGCTTCCTGACCTCGTCAAACACCTTGGTATAGGTGGCCGGGTTCGACCTGGGGGTGCGGCCGATGGGCGACTGGTCGATCTCAATGACCTTGTCCAGATGATCCAGCCCCTCCACCCTGTCGTAGGGCAGGGCCTCCTTTTCCAGGCGGTGGTAATGCCTGCCCAGCACAGGATAAAGGGTTTCGTTGATCAGGGACGATTTGCCGCTGCCCGACACCCCGGTTATGCAGATGAACTTACCAAGGGGCAGGATCAGATCGACTGCCTTCAGGTTGTTGCCACTGGCTCCGTAAAGTTGCAGGTATTGCCCGCTTCCCTGCCGCCGCTGAAGCGGAAGGGGGATCTCCCTGTTCCCGTTCAGGTATTCGGCGGTAACGGAAGCATGCTGCATGATCTGCAGGGGGGTGCCCTGGGCCACCACCCTGCCCCCGTTGATGCCAGCCCCGGGCCCCATATCGACCACATGGTCGGCCGATAGTATCATATCGCGGTCGTGTTCCACCACGATGACAGAGTTGCCGATGTCGCGCAAACTTTTCAGTGCTTCGATCAGGCGCTGGTTGTCGCGCTGATGCAGTCCGATGCTCGGTTCGTCGAGAATATAAAGCACCCCGGTAAGCTGGGAGCCGATCTGGGTAGCCAGGCGTATCCGCTGGCTCTCTCCCCCCGACAGGCTGCGGGCGGGCCTGTTCAGCGACAGGTAGTCGAGCCCCACATTCAGCAGGAATCCAAGCCTCAGGCTCAGTTCCCTGAAGATCTCAGAAGCGATCCGGCCTTTACGCTCATCCAGGGAAAGGGGCAGGGTCTTCATTTGCTCCCTGAGCAGCCGTAGGTCCATCTGTGCGTAGTCGGCAATGTTCCGCCCGTCTATCAAAAAATGCAGGGATTCTTTCAGGAGGCGGCGGCCCTGGCATTCGGGGCAGGGCTTGTCGTTCATGTAGGAGCTTGCCCAGCGGCGCAGTGAACCCGATGAGCTGCCCTCGAACTGGTTTTTGATGAAGTGGACGATCCCTTCAAAATTCAGCGTATAGGTGTTGGTAATACCCAGGCGCTCGTGCCTTACCTTGAACACCTCGTTCGATCCATATAAAATGGTGTTCAGGGCCTCTTCACTGAAAGCCGAGATGGGCGTATCCATATCGAAACCGTATTTGAGACCGATGGACTCCAGTTGTCCGATGATCCAGGCATTGGCCGTACGCGAAAGGGGGGCGATGCCACCCTTTCTGATCGACAGCGACGGGTCGGGGATGATCTTTGAAAGGTCCATTTCGCTGATGCTGCCCAGGCCGTTGCAACGGGGGCAGGCCCCATAGGGCGAGTTGAACGAAAAGGTGTTGGGCTCGGGGTCTTTGTAAGCCACCCCCGAATGGGGGCACATCAGGTTTTTGCTGAAATGGAACACCTCTCCGTTTTCTTCGTCGATTGCCATCACCATTCCCTTGCCATATTTCATGGCGGTTTGCAGGGACAAGGACAACTGCCTGGGCTTCTGACGGTCAACCACCAGCCTGTCGATCACCGTTTCGACGTCGTGAACCTTGTAGCGGTCCAGCTTCATGCCGGGGGCGATCTCCCTGATCTCCCCGTCAACCCGAACCCTCAGAAAACCCTGCTTGCGCACCTGTTCGAACAATTCGCGGTAATGGCCCTTGCGGCCCTTTACCAGGGGGGCGAGCAGTAGCAGACGTTTGCCCGCGAATCGCCTGACCAGCAGATCGAGTACCTGAGCTTCGCTGTACCTCACCATCTTCTCGCCCGTTACCCACGAATGGGCCTCGCCAATGCGGGCAAACAACAACCTCAAAAAGTCGTAGATCTCGGTAATGGTGCCAACGGTCGACCGGGGATTCCGACCCGACGACTTCTGCTCGATACTGATTACCGGATTGAGGCCGGTGACCTTGTCTACATCGGGGCGTTCGAGCGTGCCGATGAACTGCCGCGCATAAGCCGAAAAGGTTTCAATATACCTGCGCTGCCCCTCGGCATAGATGGTGTCGAAAGCCAGTGACGACTTCCCGCTGCCACTCAGTCCGGTGACCACAACCAGGCGGTTGCGCGGAATGACCACATCGATGTTTTTCAGGTTATGCTCCCGGGCGCCGTATACTTCAAGGCGTTCGTCCGCTGTATGTTGAATGGGTTTCTGCATGCAAAAAAATCAATCTGCAAAGGTAGGGTTAATTTTCTTTACTTCTGCAGAAGGCAAAGAGATGACAGGGTAGCCGGCCAGCCTTCCCGGCAAAAATCAACCCGGCAGCGATCCTTACACTGAGGTTTTGCATGAAGAAAAAAACACGTACTTTTATGCTTTGTCACAATACCGTCGATATGAAAGGCATCATCCTTGCCGGGGGTTCGGGCACCCGGCTTTATCCCATAACCCTGGCCATGAGCAAACAGCTGATGCCGGTGTACGACAAGCCCATGATCTATTATCCGCTGTCAGTACTGCTGATGGCCGGGATCCGTGAGATCCTCATCATTTCCACCCCCCGCGACCTTCCCCATTTCGAACAGTTGCTTGGCGATGGCAGGCGCATCGGCTGCCGTTTCAGGTATGCCATCCAGGAAGAGCCCAAAGGGCTGGCCCAGGCCTTCATGATCGGGGAGGATTTCATCGGAAACGACAAGGTGGCTCTGATACTGGGAGACAATATCTTTTACGGAAGCGGGCTCTGGCAAACCCTCGAAGTATACGCCGACCCGGAAGGAGGCGTGGTCTTTGCCTACCACGTGGCCGATCCCTCCCGCTACGGGGTGGTGGAGTTTGATGCAGACTTCAGGGCCATCAGCATCGAGGAAAAACCGGAACACCCCAGGTCGTCCTATGCGGTGCCCGGCCTGTATTTTTACGACAACAGCGTAATCCAGGTGGCCAAAGGCATACCGCCCAGTGCCCGCGGCGAATACGAGATCACCGATGTGAACCGGCATTACCTGGAAAAGGGCCGTCTGAAGGTGGGCATCATGGGCCGGGGCACTGCCTGGCTGGATACGGGCACTTTCGAGTCGCTCATTCAGGCGGCGCAGTTTGTCGAAGTGATCGAGTCAAGGCAGGGCTTAAAGATCGGTTGCATCGAGGAGGTAGCCTACCGCAAAGGGTATATCGACGCAGCCCAGCTGGAGAAAATCGCCGTCCCCCTGCTTAAGAGCGGTTACGGCGAATACCTGATGAAGGTCCTGGAAGGCTGAGTGCGGGGCATGGGAGGCAGCCATCCGGCAGAGCGAATGCATCACACTGAAAACTGACACATACCTATGAGCAAAGAGCTTGAAAGCATCCGCGAAATACTGTTGCGCGAGATCGAAAACTTACCCCTCGAAGGGGAACCCACGCAATTGTACCTCCCGGTAGCCTATTGCCTGAAAAACGGGGGTAAACGGATCAGGCCGCTGATGACCCTGCTGGCCGCCGACCTTTTTGGAGCCGATATCGACCGGGCAATGCCGGCCGCCCTCGGCATGGAGCTCTTTCACAATTTCACTCTGATGCACGACGACATCATGGACGAGGCCCCCATGCGCAGGAACCAACCCACGGTGCATGCAAAATGGAACACCAACACGGCCATCCTCTCGGGCGATGTGATGTTTGCCCTGGCCTACCGGTCCATCAGCCAGGTGCCTTCCAAACACCTGAAAGCCGTTATGGAGTTGTTCAATAAAACCGTTATCCAGGTCTGCGAAGGGCAGCAATACGACATGGATTTTGAGACCATGGAACAGGTCGGCGAGACCGATTACCTGAACATGATCCGGTTGAAAACAGCCGTATTGCCGGCAGCCTGCCTCCAGGCAGGGGCCATCATCGGGGAGGCGGATAAAGAGGACCAGGAACGTATTTACCGTTTTGGCGAAGCCATCGGCATGGCCTTCCAGCTGCGCGACGACTGGCTCGACGTGTTTGGCGACGAGAACAAATTCGGCAAAAAATCAGGGGGCGATATCGTGGCCAACAAAAAGACCTGGCTGTATATCAAAGCCAGCGAACTGGCCGGTCCCGAACAAAGGGAGATTTTGAAAAAAGCCTTTTCAAGCCGCACTGGCAACTCTGACGAAAAGATCGGGCTGGTCAGAAAGGTATACCGCCAACTGGGCATCGATGAACTGGCACAGCACGCCATAAAAAACTACCACGCCAGGGCGATGGAACACCTGCAGGGCATCCGCGTCGAAGATCAGAGGAAGGAGCACCTCAGGAAACTTGCCGGCGAATTATCCGACCGGAAACACTGATGGTTGATTGCGCGCAAACAAGTCGATGTTTCGCTTCAGCCTGCAGGAAGTACGACAGTTAAAACCCGGGAAACCCCAAACAGGTTTAAAAGTTGAAAAGTTTAATGGGTTTAAGAATCAACTTTTCAACTCTTAAACTCTTAAACTCTTCAACTTTCTTCTTCCTACCTACTACCTACTACCTACTACTTACTATCTTCTACCTTCTACCTTCTACCTTCTACCTTCTACCTTCTACCTTCTATCTTCTACCTTCTACCTTCTTCCTAACTCAAGTGCGGCTTCACCACTTCGACCACTTCGGGCAGGTCCATGCCCAGGTTTTTCAGGTGCTCCAGTGTGGGCACCCCGTCTTTGGTCCATCCGCGGCGCAGGTACACCGCATCCACCAGTTGCTCGTAGCGGTTTTCGCGGTATTTGCGCAAGACCTTCATTTTTTCTTCCGTCGAACGGCCTTCGGGATCGAACCCGACATCCTCCCTGAGCTGCTTGTCGTAGCGGTCGGCCCTCGACTCATATTCTTCGACCGTTACCGGGCCGGCAGCACGGTAGGGCTGGGCATCGTGGATGCGCTTGCCAAAACCACGGCGGAGGTTGAACACCCGCTGGAAGTTGTAGACACGCTCGCTCTGGCGGATGAGTTCTTCCTTGTCGAATGGCTTGCCTGTCACCCCTTCGTAAATAGCCACGTAGTTGTCCACATGCTCGGGGATCTTATGGGGTTCGTCGGCCTCGGCATTGCTTTCGGGCACCACATCGTTCCAGCAGAGCTTGCACAAACCCTGGAGGCCAAACCATGTGCGGAACATGGGCATGTAGTGCAGGGCCTCGGCCTTGTCTTCGAAACTCGGCAACTGGTTGTTCACCATGTCCATGAAGATCAGCCAGGCCTCATCGTGCTGGGGGCCTTTGTTTGTCATGGCATAACCGCCCTGCTGGGCCAGTGATTCTTTTGAAACATATTGGGAGTATTCGAGGCCCTTGTTTTCCATGGCGATGTCCTGAAGGAATTTGGGATCGCCCCAGCCTTTTTCAATGAACAACTCCTTCATCTTGCGCACACCCAACCCGGCAACCATGCCAAAGCCTTCTCCCCGGGCCAGCTGGTGCATCAGCTCGAGAGAGTCTGCGCGGCTGCCAAAAGCAAGGTCCAGCCCGCCGGTACGCTCCTTGTTCAGGATGCCGTTTTCATAGCATTCCATGATGAAAGCCACGATGGTACCCCAGGTAATGGTGCAGATGCCGTAGGTGTCGCAATAGAAATTGGCCTCAATGATGTATTCGGGGTCGAATATGCCCAGGTTGGAGCCCAACCCGGCGGCATTTTCATACTCGGGCCCGTCAACAATCACTTCCTGGCCTTTGTAGGGGCCCGTTTTCAGCTTGAAGTCGTCCACGGCCTTGGCGCACGACATAGAGCAACCGATCCAGCAACCATCGGGCACATTCTGGGTAAAATACTTGTCGCGGAAAATATCGCTGTGGATCTTCAGCCCGTCGTCGTGGCTGCCGTATTTGAAGTTATGTACCGGCAACAGGTCATAGTCGTTCATCACATTGATGATGTTGGCTGTCCCCTTTTTCTTCATCTGGCACTGGTGGTCGTCGAGCTCCCGCATCTCGCGGTTGAAGCGACGGCCTCTTTCCTTGATCTTATCCATGTCGGCCACATTGTTCAGGTTGCCCGACACGCCCTCGATCCGTGCAACAATGGCTTTGATCTTCTTGTCGCGCATCACCGTGCCGATGCCTCCCCTGCCTGCCTGCTTCAGCCGGATCTTTTTACGCTTCACGTCGTAGAAGGTGAAGTTGATCATGCCGATCAGCGAATGCTCAGCCGCTGCACCCGAAGAAACGATGCCGATATTGCGGGCGTCTTTTTCGTCTTCGGCAAACATCTCTGTCAGCTCTTCGGCCAGGATATGGGTGTCGGTCGACAAACCGGGGTCTTCAAAGATCTCAATCTTCTCCCCTTTGCCGTCGATGTAGATGATGACGTCTTTTTCGGCCTTGCCCTGAAGTTCGAGAGCATCGTAACCGGAAAATTTCAGGAAAGGTCCGAAAAACCCGCCCACATTCGAATCCATCACCGAGTCGGTCTGCGGCGACAGGGAAACGATCAGTGATTTCCCTGCTCCCGAATACTGGGTGATGCCGGCCACAGGACCGGGAGAGATGATGATCTCGTTTTCCGGATCGTTCCATTTGGTTTCGGGAGTGGTGGCATCCCACAGCAGCCTGAGGCCATACCCCTTCCCTCCGATGAATTTCTCCTTCATCTGGGCAGGTACGTCCTTTTCCTTTACCTCGGCCGTACCTACATTGATGTAGAGGACCTTATCGGTATAGCCCCGGAAAAGCGGGGTTTTCTGATAATCGACCTCCTTGATGATGTTGCGCTTTTGTTTTAATTCGGCGATGTTCATATATATTCCCTTTTAGTGATTTGTGATTCAATTGTTGCAAAACTACAAATTTTCAATCATCTCCAACCACTATTTGCCCTCCCATTGTTTATTTTTTAACAACCCCTGGCGTCCATTGCAGTGACAGCAATCTGCCTTGTCCTGAAGAAAAGATATTTCTCCCCAAATAACCGAAAAGGCTTTTTTCCCGGGCTTATTCTGTGTATTTTTGCCTTTCAAACTGTTTAAAATATGTTGCGTCGTTACGGTTCTTATTTGCTGCTGCTGGTTTCCGGGGCAATGCTGATCCATTTGCTAACCTTTTCGCGTACGGCCGAAGACCCTTCCGTGGCCTACGAAGACGCTTTTCGTGCCGCCTACGGCATTTATGCCCTGTCAATTCCCGGACAGCTGGAATTTGCCGGCGAAGAGGTTCCGCTTTATCAGTTCGATGTAAGGGAGCGGTTTGACAGGGAATTGCTGGTGAACACCTACTGGCAGTCATCGACCATGCTGTTCTTTAAACGGGCCAACCGCTGGTTCCCTGTCATCGAACCCATCCTCAGGGAGTACGGCGTACCCGACGACTTCAAATACCTGGCCCTGATCGAAAGCGGGCTGATGAACGTGGTATCGCCGGCCGGGGCAACCGGCTTCTGGCAGATACTGGAAGGCACCGGCCGGGATCTGGGCCTGGAAGTCAACAGCCACATCGACGAACGCTACCATGTAGAAAAGGCCACGGCCGCGGCATGCAACTACCTTCTCGACGCCAGGAAGAGGTTCGGCTCATGGACACTGGCCGCCGCAGCCTACAATATCGGGAACGCCCGGCTGCGAAGGATCCTTGACAACCAGCGGGCAGACAACTACTACGACCTCTTTCTCAACGAGGAAACCTCGAGGTATCTGTTCCGGATACTGGCGGTAAAGACCATCTTTTCCGATCCTCCCGCTTCCGGCTTCCATTTCCGGCCCGACGACCTGTATCCCGGGCTTTCCTACCGCCTTGCTGCCGTCGACACCACCATTACCGACCTGGTGGACTTCGCCATACAGCACAACACCACCTACAAGGCCCTGCGCGACCTCAATCCCTGGCTCAGGGGGTATGAACTGCCCAACCGCTCGCGGAAAATATACCACATCAAGATCCCCACCAAAGGCCTTCCCGGCGGCAACGGAGCCTGATCGCAGCCGCCGCCCGGCAGCAATAAAAAGCTTGCCGCAAAAAGATTTAATGCCTAACTTTGCATCGCTTCATTGCGGGGTGTAGCGCAGCCCGGTTAGCGCGCGTCGTTCGGGACGACGAGGCCGGAGGTTCGAATCCTCTCACCCCGACTAAACAAAATGAACGCCTGTCAGCATTTTGCTGACAGGCCTTTTTTTATACAGCGCAGACCGAAAGCTTGCTTTCGGGACTGCGATGGAAAAAAAGGTCTGAGCGAAGCGAACACAGGCGTTCATTTTGTTTATGGCCACCCCCATGGAGG
>SL_3KL_010_SEDDRAFT_10003246_pt1 | contig 14804 bp, 14 predicted proteins | sample SodLakKL_010_SED_2_FD_10381 | JGI IMG/M metagenome (IMG submission 10381)
CCATGCACCGGTCTCCCGCACCTCTCCCTCGACGCCCTCCATTTGGATACCATCGATGGAACCCTCGTCGGGAAGCTCCCGGGATTCGGCGTCCCCTCCGCATCCGACCGCCAGGACGGCAAGGGCGAGGGTGAGGGCCAGGGACTGGAGCTTCATCGGACTCTCCGCTTGGGGGGGGATGCCCGGTCTCGTGGGCCCGGCGACCGGAGAATGGAACCGGTGGGTCCGGGAGACCACGTTGGAACGGGACTTCTTCGGGATACACGTGCTTACGGAAAGTGCAACCCGTGTGCCAGCGGGGCGGCCACCGCACCTTGGCCCCTCCCGCTTGGAAAGGAGGCGGACCCGTAGCGACCAGGAAGTCGAAGCGGCAAGCCGAAAAAAGACCGGGTGCGGCGCCTCGAAGAGGGCGCCGCACCCGGGATCGCAGGGAACCCTCTTGGGCGACGTGCGAAGATCCTACCGTGCCATCCCTGCAGGGGGTCGGCAGAAACTGCACCCCTTTGTGAGCCCCCTTGCGGGCTTTCTCCCCGTCAGTGGACCCCGGCCACGAGAACCGGCTCGTCGACCCGGAGGGTGAGGATCGAGCCCTCCCGGATGGTAGCATGCCCGTCGCGGGTGGTAAGGGCCACCCCCGCCCCCGCCGCCGCTCCGGCGGCCGCACCGACGGCCGTGGACCGGGTGTCCCGACCCAGGATCTGCCCGATGACGGCCCCCGCCGCCGCTCCGGTGGCTACCGTGGCCGCGGAGCGGGTCCCGCTGGCAGCCTGGGTGGCCTCCATCTCCGCTGCCTCCACCGTGGCCCGGAGGGGGAGTCGGACCCCACCCACGACCAACGTCTCCACCGCCAGGAGAAGCACCGCCTCCTCTTCATGCTCGGTCGTCCCCCGGGCCTCCAGTACGCGCCCTTCCACCTGGGCACCGGCGGGCACCAGTTCCCGCCCGTTGGCCCCCAGGATGGGCTCGTTTACCCGGGCCTGGAAGGATGCTCCCGCCTCATGGGTCCGAGTCGAGATATCCGACATCATCGCCGCCTGGAGCCGAGTCCCCACTGCGATGGCCAGGACCTCCTCCTCTTCCGGGACGGGATCCGCCAGGGAGACATCCTCCGGGACCTCGGATGCCGGCGGCGGCGGCGGGGCGGCGGCGGCCGGAGCACGACGCTCCGGCTGCTGGGGCATGGGAGCCTGGGACGGGGGAATCACCGCCGTATCAGGGGCGCCCTCCACCATCTCTTCCACAGCCTCCTCCAGCACGGGAACGCTTCCGGGGTCCGCAGCCGACTCGGCGTCACCGCCGCACCCGGCAAGGAAGAAGAGAGGAGCCAGGAACAATGCGGGAACTTTCCGGTTGATCTTCATGATATAGGTTCTCCTCGTGGCCTCGTGGGGATCCGTTGGGCTGATTCGCCCGCCGCCCTCTTCGTTTACGGGGGTGGATCGCTTCGGGGGGTGGACCCGGTCTCCCGGCAAAGGGATGAGCCGCTCTCGCGGCCCCACCTTAACGTCCCGCCTCGCAAACTTCCTACACCACAGACCGCCTGCATGAGCCATCTCCGCACGATCCTGCCCTACTTCCGCCCGTACCGGCGGGGGATGGCCGTGGGACTCCTGCTGGTGGTGGTCTCCAACGTCTTCACCGTGGCCGGCCCCTGGATCCTTCGCCTGGCCATCGACGCGATGGAAGACCCGGAGGTGACCCGTGGACTCATGGCGCGATACGCCCTCCTCATCGTGGGAGTGGCGGTGGTGGGAGGCGCCGCCCGCTACGGGATGCGGGAACTGCTCAACGGCGTCTCCCGGCGGATCGAATGCGATCTTCGAGAGGACTTCTTCCGACACCTCCTCCGACTGGACGCCTCCTTCTTCGGCGACCACCGGACCGGGGACATCATGAGCCGGGCGACCAACGACACCCTGGCGGTGCGTCAGGCGGCGGGGCCGGCGGTGATGTACGCGGTGAATACGACGGTGATGTCCCTCTTCACCCTCGTCCTCATGCTCTGGATCAGTCCCCGTCTCACCGTCCTGGCCCTCATCCCCATGCTTCTCCTCCCACCGGCGGTCCTGGGATTCGGGCGAATCATCCACCGGCGCTTCGAGCGGATCCAGGAGCAGTTCTCCTCCCTCACCACCCTGGTACAGGAGAACCTCACCGGCCTCCGCCTGGTCCGGGCCTATGTGCAGGAGAAGGACCAGGCGGATCGGTTTCGGGTCCTGAACCAGGAGTACATGGACCGGAACCTCCACCTGGTGAAGGCCCAGGGGCTCTTCCATCCCCTTCTGGGCCTCCTGACCGGGGTGGCGATGGTCATCGTCCTCTGGATCGGAGGGAGCGAGGTAATGGCCGGGGCCATCTCGGTGGGGGACTTCGTGGCCTTTGCCTTCTACCTGAACCTTCTCACCTGGCCGCTCATCGCCCTGGGATGGGTGGTGAACCTCTTCCAGCGTGGCGAGGCTTCCATGGGGCGGATCAACGCCATCCTCCACACCCCTCCGCAGGTAGTCCCCGAAACAGGCCGTCCCCTGGATTCGGACGTGAAGGGCGCCATCGAGTTCCGGGATGTGTCCTTCCGGTATCCCGGAACGAAGCGGCCGGTGCTCCAGGACATCTCCTTCCGGGTCGCGCCCGGGGAAACGGTGGCCGTGGTGGGGCCCACCGGCGCCGGGAAAAGCACCCTGGTCTCCCTTCTCCCCCGCCTCTACGACCCCACCGAAGGGGTGATCCTCCTGGATGGGGTCCCCCTCCCTGAGTACGAGGTGGGATCGCTCCGTCAGGTGATGGGAATGGTGCCCCAGGACGCCTTTCTCCTCTCGGAGACCATCGCCACCAATGTGGGGCTGGGACTTGGGGCGGATCCGGACGCTGGGGCTGTGGAGGAGGCCATGCGCATCGCCCAGCTCCACGAGCAGGTGGAGGCGTTTCCCCGGGGGTACGGGACCTGGCTGGGGGAGCGCGGGATCAATCTCTCGGGGGGGCAGAAGCAGCGGGCCACCCTGGCTCGGGCGTTGGCTCGACGCCCTGCGGTCCTGGTCCTGGATGACGCGCTCTCGGCGGTGGATACCCACACCGAAGCCCTGATCCTCTCCCAACTCCGCAGCGCTCTGGCCGGAAGGACCTCCTTTCTCATCTCCCATCGCGTGTCGGCCATCATGCACGCCGATCGGATCCTGGTCCTGGACGAGGGACGACTGGTGGAGGAAGGGACCCACGAGGAGCTCGTGGAACGGGGCGGTCTCTACGCCGCCCTCCTCCGTCGCCAGCTCCTGGAGCAGGAGATGGCGGGAAACGGGACCGGAGGGCTTACATCCGCTCCAGCAGGAACTCCGGGGTGAAGGGGACGAGCCAGGAGGTGAGGCGGGCGAAGGTGCCGGTCACCAGGAGGAGGCCCAGGATGATGAGGAGCACCCCCGAGGCCACCTGAACCGCCGGAAGGAACCGGCGGAATCGCTGAAAGGCACGCAGGAACCGATCCAGCGCCAGGGCGGAGAGAAGGAAGGGAATGGCCAGCCCCACCGAGTAGACGAAGAGGAGCCACACCCCGGTCCAGAAGGTGTCCTGGGCCGCCGCGAAGGTGAGGATGGCCCCCAGTACGGGACCGATGCACGGAGTCCATCCCGCGCCGAATGCCGCTCCCACCCCCACCGCCCCCAGGTACCCGATAGGCTGGTCGGCCACATGGACCCGCTTCTCCCGCATGAGCGGGGCCAGCCGGAGGATTCCGGTGAGGTGAAGGCCCAGGATCAGGATGATGACACCTCCTACCCGGGCCACCCATACATCATAGTGTCGGAAGAACTGCCCCAGGAAGGATGCCGACGCCCCCAGCATGAGGAAGATGAGGGTGAACCCGGCGGTGAAGAGGAGCGCGTGGGTCATGACCTTTCCCCGCTCCGCCCCCTCCTCCAGATCCTCCAGGCTCATCCCGGTGACGAACGAGAGGTAGGAGGGTACCAGGGGAAGGACGCAGGGGGAGAGAAAGGAAAGAACTCCGGCTCCCAGGGCGATGAGGATACCTACCGACTCCGGAGTCATGGTGTCTCCGTCCGCTTCAGTTCGTCCATCTCACTCCCTTTGGATTCCTTGATTCCCTGGTCAACGGATGCCGCTCCCGGGGAATCGTCCCCCTCGGGGCTGTCGGCCCGGGATCCCCCTCTCGCCTGCCCCCGGGCCTTGAGGAACTGGAGCCCCCCTCGAACCGCCAGGACCCCACCCAACCAAGCCATGATGACGGCGGCGGTCCAGGCCACCCACCGGGGAAAGAGGGCGGAGAGCAGCGCGGCCAACAGGAGCGCCACCGAGAGGGCCGCCAGGAGCGCCCGATCCTCCCGGCCCACCACCCGGTGACCTGCGATGGCGTCTCCGAGCCCTGAACCGGCTCGGACCAGGTCCGCCAGGGTCAGGGTCTGGGCCCCGGGCACCGAACGGCCCCACCCCCGGATCCGCTGGGTGAACTCCGGCGCCTCTTCCAGTTCCGTCATTCCCCGTCCGGCTTCATACCCCCGCACCGCAGAGGGGAGGATGATCTCCACCGCCGAAGCCAGATCGGCTGCGAAGAGGGCCTCCACCTGCACCGCCAGTTCCCTGTCCAGAATCCCCGCGTCCAACTCCCAGTTCCCCAGGAGAGACGCGGCGTTCAGGTTGCTGGACCCCACCCGGCACCAGCGGGAGTCCACCACCGCAGTCTTGGCGTGGATCATGGGACCCTCCCATTCGAAGATCCGGACCCCCGCCTCCAGGAGGGGCCGGTACCCTCCCCTGGAAAGACTCCCCACCCAGGGCCAATTGTTGTGTGCCGGGACCAGGATCCGCACGTCCACACCGTCCCGGGCGGCGGCGGCCAGTCCCTCTCGGACCGGGCGAGGCGCCACAAAGTAGGGATCCGTGATCCAGATTCGCTCCCGGGCATGGGCCGCCAGGACCTGTGTCACTCGGTACACACGGGTCCGCCACGGAACCCCCTCGATGAGCCAGACCGGGGAGTCCCCCGCCGCCGGTATCGACTCCGGCGCCCGATGCAGCCCCTCCGGAACCGGGGACCCCACCTCCGCCCAGATGGTCTCGAAGCCCTGGGCCGCCATCGCGGCGGCAGGGCCGCGAATCTCCACCCCCGTATCCCTCCAGGGAGGTGCATCCCGAGTCCCGGCCCATTCGTCCCCAACGCAGAAACCACCCAGGAAGGCCACCTCCCCGTCCACCACCACCAGCTTCCGGTGGTCTCTCTGGAGCACGCCAAAGGGATCCCGGATGGAGGGGCGGTTGAAGGCTCGGACCTCCACCCCCGCGTCCCGGAAGGGACGCCAGTAACGCCGCGGAGTCGCCCAGCAGCCAACCCAGTCATGGAGTACCCGGACCTGAACCCCATCCATGGCCCGGGCGATGAGGGCCTCCCGAAAGCGCCGTCCCACAGTGTCATCTCGGAGGACGTAGTTCTCGAAGTGGACGAACTCCCGCGCTCCGGCGATGGCCTCGAGCCAGGCGTCGAAGGTGGATGGACCGTCGAACTGGAGTTGGATGCGGTTCCCCTCCACCGGCTTCGAGCCGGCAGCCCGGGTCACCGCCCGCGAGGGAAAGTCGTTGAACTCCACCGGCGCGTCGATCAGGCCCCGGCCAGGAACCGATAGGCCAGGAGCTTCGCCACCAGCTTGGCCACGAGGAAGTCGGGAGCGTGGAGCCCCGGAGTGGGAGCTAGCTCCACCACGTCCATCCCCACGACCCGCCGCTCCCGGAAGACCCGGCGGAGGAAACGGAGGGTGCGGTACCATTCCCCCCCCCCGGGCTCCGGTGTCCCGGTGGAGGGCATGAGGGAGGGGTCGAAGTAGTCCACGTCGAAGGTGAGATAGACGGGGTCCCCCAGCTTCTCCATGGCCCGGTCCATCCAGGAATCGTCCTCCCACATCTCGTCGGCCCAGATCACCGAGACGCCCGGCCTCTCCCGGATCACCTCCACCTCTTCGGGGCTCACCGCCCGGATCCCGACTCCCACGTAGTCCGCCACGTCCAGGGCCCGGTAGGCGAAGGAGGCGTGGGACCAGGGAGCCCCCTCGTAGCCATCCCGGAGGTCGGCGTGGGCGTCCATGTTCAGGATGGTGAGCCGCTCGGGACTCCGGGCCGCCGTGGCCCGGATGGCCGGGGCGCTCACCGCGTGCTCACCCCCCAGCATCACCGGGAACCGGCCTCCGATGGCGTCCAGGAAGCGTCCATAGACCTCCTGCAGCTCCGCCATGGCCTCGGTGGATCCGGCCCGGGTGAGCTCCACTGCCGGGAGGGTGTGCACCCCGATCCTCGTCAACTCCGTGTCCAGCTCCTGGTCGTAGACCTCGATGTACCGAGAGGCCTCCACGATCGCCCGGGGGCCATTTCGGGTACCGCCGGAATAGGAGGTGGTGGACTCGTACGGAACGGGGAGGATCACCGCCCGAGACGGCTCGAAGGCCGCCTCCCTTCCATGGAGACCCAGGAAGGAGTGGGGCAGCTCCCAGGGGAGATCCCCGAGGCCGGAGGGGAGATCTGCGGTATCTCCCGCATTCAGCGCGCTCTGGGAGGGATCCGGGCGCACCGAAGGGACGTCTCCCGTGCCACCGGAAACGTCGGCCGCACCCCGACCCTCCGCGCTGGGATCGCGGCGGTTGGGCATTTCAGACTCCTGCTGGAGGGTCCCGGCGATGCCAGGACGGGACTCCCCGACACCCCGGGGACCGAAGGGGAAGAAGGGAGAGGAAGTCCGCGAAATTAGACGGCCTCGATGGGACAGGTCAACCCTTCATCAGGGAGTTCGGCTCCCGCCGCCTGACATGACCTGCAGAGGCCGTAGATCTCCAGCTTGTGCCGGGAGGCCCGGAACCCCTGCTCCCTGGCCACCTGGTTCTGGAGGCGCCGGAGTTCGGTGCTCTTGAACTCGGTAACGCCCCCACACTCCAGACAGATGAGATGATCGTGGTCGGGCTGCCTGGAGAGCCGGTGTTCGTAGCGCTTGAACCCCTCCCCGAAGTCGTGCTCCGCCACCAGGGTGCTTCGGACCAGGAGATCCAGGGTCCGGTAGATGGTGGCTTTGCCGATCCGCTCGCCGGCGCTCCGGAGCTGGCGTTCAATGTCATCCACCGAGAGGTGGGCGTCGGAGGAGAAGACCACGTCAGCCACGGCTTCGCGCTGCTGCGTGACGGGGAGCCCCTGCTCCCGGAGGTATCGGCCGAAGAGACGGATGAAGGGGGAGACAGGAGGTGCGCCGGAATTCATGCTGGAATTCATGATTGTCCCCCTTGCTCCACGGTTCGAGAACGTCCTGGACTTTCCTCCGCATCCTGCTTCCCTGAGCCTTACTCTCCCGGGGACGCAGGGGGGGACCAGTCCACCCCCACCTCCCTGAGCGCCTCGGACAGACGGAGGGGCTCGCCACTTCCCTGCACCGACACCGGCTCCCCACTCCCGGTCTGGGCCCGTCGGACCACCCCCGCCATGACTCTCGGGAGTCGATCCGCCGGAGCTTCTCCCTCTTCCTCGAATCGCGATTCGAAGTGGATCCCCTTCCCCGTCTCCTCGGCTCGATAGGAGAGGGTGACCAGGATTCGGCGGTCCGTCGCAGACCGTCCCTCCATTCCCTCAGGAGGGCTTCCCGGAGGAGGCGAGTCACCCGGGAAGCAACTGGCCGAAACCAGTCCGTGTTCCCTTCGACCCTTTCGCAGCGGTGGGAAGAGCCAGACCCGATCGACCACCTGGGGAGAGACCCGGGCCAGAAACTCCGTCACGGCCCGGGGAAGGGCTTCGGGCACCCCGGGGTCGTCCTTTTTCAGCCTCATCGGGGTCAGGCGAGGATCCACGGTCTCACGTTCCGGAATACGCCGTAGAGGGGGTCACGGTTCCCCCGTCCACCGCCTCTGCTGCAGCGATGACCACCTTCTCCCGGACGGCCTCCAGGGAACCGGCCACCAAGGCCCCGGAGGCCCGGACATGTCCTCCTCCCCCGAAAGCCCGGGCCAACCGATTGACATCCACCCCGCCGTTGGACCGGAAGGAGACCTTGACCCCTTCCGGTACGCTTCGGAAGATCATCGCGACCTCCACCGCCTCCAGCGCCCTGGGATAGTCGGTGAGGCCCTCCAGGTCCCCCGGTTCGCAATGCAGGTCCTCGTACCGATCCATGGGGACGGTGATCCAGGCCACCCGGCCGTCCGCGGTCCGGTCCAGATGCTCCAGCGCCGCCTGGAGGAGACGGTAGCGGCGAAGGGGCACGGACTCGTAGATCCGACGATAGATGACGTCGGGCTGAACGCCGCGCCGGATGAGCTCCGCCACCGCCTGGTGGGCGCCGGGCGTGGCGTTCGAGAATCGGAAGGAACCGGTATCGGTGAGGATGGCGGCATAGAGCCCCTCCAGAACCGGCCGGGTCCAGGGTCCCCCCGCCAGGGTCACCAGATCCAAGACCAGCTCCCCTGCCGCCGCCGCGGTGGTGTCCCGGATGGCCGGCCCCTCCAGGGGGCGCTCCCCTGGGGGGTGGTGGTCGATGATGAGGGTCAGCAGGTCGCTCACCATGGGCCGCACCCGCCCGATCCGGCTGATCTCTCCCGTGTCCACCACGACGCACAGATCCGCCGTGGCGCACCACACGTCGGCTTCGGAGGATCCGGCGGCCAGCACCCACTCGATGCCCTCAGGCGACTCCGGAAGGAGGAACCGGAAGCCCTGGGGAAAGGGGGTGGGGTTCACGATCCGGGCTTCCACGCCCCGATCCCGAAGAAGCTCCAGCAGCGCGGCCTGGCACCCCGTCCCGTCGCCGTCGGCGTTGAGGTGGGTCGTAAGGACGACCCTGCGGGCCTGGTCCAGGTGCTCCAACAGGGTCCGGAGGGCGGGGAGTCGGTGTTCTGGAATGGAATAGTTCATGTACCCGGAACGCTAGGAACGCGGGGGGAAGGGGTCAAGGCGAGCCCCTTCCGGCTCCCCGGAGCGAACCTCAGGAGAAACGCTTCCGGACCTTGGCCCAATTGGAGGCCAGAAAGACGTGGAGAGGCGCTCGCCGGCCGTGGATCCGGGCCTCCCCCAGGGCATGCAGGAGAGCGCCGGGCTCGTTGGGATGCCGGGGCACCTCGACCCAGGCATTTCCCACCTCCCCGACGGTGTGGGCGTCGGAACCCGCGCCCCGGAGTCGCCCGTGGCGATGGGCCAGCTCCAGCCCCCTTCGGTTCCGCTTCCTGGATCGGAGGCGGGCGTTCAGGACCTCCACCACGTCCACCTGGGGCGCGAGTTCCTCTGCGAACCGCCCTGAACCGCCCTTTCCGGCGGCATAGGGGTGTGGGAGGTACACGATGCCCCCCTGGTCCCGGATCCGGCGACAGGTCTCCGCCATGGGCGTCCCCTTGGGGATCTCGGTGGAGAGGTAGAGGCCGATGACGTCGATTCCCTCTGCCGTCTTCACCTCCTCGCCCGGGATCACGGCGTCGGGGTGCCGCTCGTGCATCTCCCTGGCCACATGGAGCCGGTTGTGGTCCGTGATGGCGATGCGGTGGATTCCCCGCTCCCGGGCCCGGGCCAGGACGGCTTCGGGATCGGAGAGGGAGTCCCAGGATCCCCGGGTATGGAGGTGGAGATCCAGACGCATGGGTGTGAGCGCCGGGGACCGGACCCTGAGTTCCTCGAGGAGGCTGTGAGCCCGCGCTTCCAGATCCTCCAGGGTCCCGTCGTTCTTCAGCACATGGTGGGAGCGCCGCCGTTTCTCCCCGGGATCCCCCTGGGCCGCCATGATCCGGTTCGCCTCCTCCGGGGTCAGACCCCGGTCCTCCACGAGCCGCCGGCGTCGCTCCTCCTTGGGAGCGTCTACGAACACGATGAGATGCACCTCCCCCTCGAGGCCGGTCTCGAAGAGGAGGGGGATCTCACTCACCACCAAGGGCGCCCCCTCGTCCCTCTGCTCCTGGAGCCAGGCCTCCCGAAGCTCCCGGATCCGGGGATGAAGGATGGCTTCCAGCCGCTTCCTGGCTTCGGTGTCCTGGAAGACCCGCTCCCGGAGGTGGTCCCGGTCCAGGGTTCCGTCGCTCCGGAGGACCTGGGGTCCAAAGGCGTCCACCACCTCCTGGAGTCCGGGAGAGCCGGGGGCTACCGCGTCCCGGGCCAGATCATCGGCGCTCACCACCGGAACGCCGGCTTTGGCCCAGGCCCGGGCCACCGTGGACTTCCCCGATGCCACATTGCCGGTGAGTCCCACCTGGAGGGGTGCGGAGGACATGACCCGGGTCACCTGTCAGGCCGGAGGAGACGAAGAGGCCACTGGTCCCCCATCCCCTTCCACGACGGACTCGGGAACGGCCGTGATGCCGCTTCGGTGACGCCGGCGGCGGGAGAGGAGCCAACCGCTCAGCGCCAGGAGGGCCAGGAGGCCCGCCCACCCGGTTCCCAGGAGCGTGCTGGCCGCCTTCCAGCTCTCACCCGCCAGAATGCCCACCCCGGCGTAGAGGGCGAGCCAGGCCAACACCCCCAGGAGGTCGAAGAAGAGGAAGCGGGGATAGGCCATCCCCGTCATCCCGGCCGTGGCAGGCATGAGGGTCCGAACGAAGGAGATGGTCCGGGCCAGTGAGACCGAGATCAGGGCATGCTTCCGGTAGAGGCGCGTGGTGAACCGTTCATAATGCCGAGCCGTCCGAGCCACGAATCCCTGGACCGAGAGAAGGCGGGCGAAACCGGTTCGTCCCAGCCAGTACCCCAGGGAATCCCCCACCAGTCCGCCCACGCCCGCCGCCACCAGCACGGTGCCGATGGGAAGTGAGCCCTGGGAAGCCAGGAACGCCCCCAACGCCAGGGCGACTCCCGCCGGGACCAGCAATCCCAGGGGCATGGAGGTCTCCGCCACCGCCATCAAGAAGAGGAGGGCCGGGCCGGCCACCAGGAGGAACTCGGGGGAGATGAGAAGCATGAAGAGAGCCCCGATTAACGGGAGCGGGGACCGGTCGCTGTGCGTGCCCCCTCTCTCCAGAGGTCATCCTCGGTCCCGAACGCCCCGTCCGGCCCGGCGGAGATCACCCGAAACCGATCCCCACCATGGAAATCCGCCCGATAGCGGGTACCCCATGCATCATGACGGGAACTGGGCTGGGGGTAACGGGAGTCGAGCCAGGCATCGAACTCTCCCCGCCCTCCGATGGGAATCTCCCCTCGGCTCTGCTGGTGGAACTCCAGGTCTTCCACGATGCGGTTGAGTTCCTGGGTCGTCATCCAACGGTACCCCGGACTGGCCAGGGGCCCCATCCGTTCCAGGAGAACCGCCCGGGATCCTTCGAATGAAAACGCCACCGCGAGCCCGACCAGGAGCAGCAACAGAAGCTTGCCCATGCTCAACGTGTTCGGGTGCTCATGCGCCGCGGCGCATCCGGGCCGCCCACCGGAGGTACCGCACGGTCGCCTCGGTGGGCGCCTGGACATCGGGATCCCCGTAGGCCGTGTCCAGGCGCCAGCGGAGGTAGGAGGCCGGGGGGAGGGGGAGGAAGGGAGGATGGCGCCACCATCCCCTTCGCCGGGCCGCCCAGGCCAGCCCCAGGAGGGCCGGCCAGATCCCCGGGCGCCGGAGCGCCACTCGCGCCATGTTCCGGTAGGGTCCCATGGGCTTTCGGTGCCTCCTGATGCAGGTGCCTGATTCAAGGCGTGTGATTGCCCGTCCCCTCGCTCGAAGGGACCCACCCCGTCCTGCGGGGTAGGAGAGCACGCCTTCGTCCGGTGAGGCAATGTAGCGATTGGCCCCCGTTGCTCAACAGGGAAACTCCGGGCACTTTGAATCCAGCCCATGACTGAACCCAACGCCTTCGTCAGCCCGGAATACCCCGTACTCTTCACCGTCCTGGACCCCAGGGACGAGGAGGGGACCGGGGGGACCCTGTCTTCAGGTGAGGGTCTCTCCCTGCCCGGTGTCCCGGGGAGCGGGGACGACTCCGCCCTGGCGGAGCCGCCGGGGGCGCGGCTTCCTTCCGGGTACGTGGGGATCTCCCTGGCCCTGCTGGTGAACGGTATTCCCTCGTTCCTGGCCACGGTGCCGCTGGAGGAATCCGAGGTGCCGGGGGTGACGGAGTCCCTCTCCGGCGGAAACGTGCGGGTGGCGGTGGTGGGCGTCTCGGTAGATGAAAGCGACATCCCCGGGTCCTCCGGGGAACCGACGGAAGCCTGGCGGGCTCCAGAGGAGACGTCGACCTACCCCGCAGCCTTCCTCAGCCTGGTCTGTGCCGATGGACGGCGGATCGGCGTTGCCCGGATCGTGGCCCGACGGGATTCAGCCTCCCCCGAGGAGGTGGCGCGATACGTCATGAAACAGATCACCCGGGGCGTGCAGGTCCCGGATCTGGCCTCCGCCGGCTGAGGCAGGGTCCGGATCCTCGGCCCGAACCTCCTCACGCCAAACCCCTCCACGCAGGTTTTCAATCCATGATTCGTATTCCCTTTCTTCCCGAAGGCACCCGGGTTCGGGTGTGTCGCAGCGAGCTCTTCCCCCTGGATCCGGAGATGGAGGGCCGTACCGGCCTGGTCCTGGTCCGCAGCCAGCGTGGGCGGGACGGCAAGGTCGCCGTGCAGCTCGATGGTGAATCCACGATCCGGACCTTCCACGCCGGTGAACTGGAGGTGGTGGATCCCGCCACCCTGGATCTGGGCCAGGCGGGAAGCGCCCAACCCTGAGAAGCCCCCGCCCAGGAGGAAGCGCCGGCCCGTACTGAGAGTGGGGGGCCTCTCAGAGCCCCTCCTTGGACCACTCCGGGCATCGGGCTTATCTTGAGTTGCTGTCGTCTTCCGGCTGGGTCCTTGGGGCCCGTCCGGTCCCTGCATTTCCCGACTTCAGGACCACGGATGGCCACTGAGACTCCGATCACCGCCCCCTCCGCCGCCCGCGACGAAGCTTCGCGGGACGAATCCCGTGACACTGCCCGCGACCTCCATGGATTGGACCGGGAGACGCTGCTCCGCTGGTACCGGACCATGCTCTCCGCCCGACGGGTGGATGATCGGGAGATCAGCCTCAAGCGACAGAACAAGATCTTCTTCCAGATCTCCGGGGCGGGGCACGAAGCGGTGCAGGTGGCCATGGCGGAGCACCTCCGCCCGGCCTCCGACTGGTTCTATTTCTACTACCGGGACCGGGCCTTCTCCCTGGCCCTGGGACAGACCCCCCTGGACCACCTCCTGCAGGCGGTGGGGGCCGAGGCCGATCCGGCGTCGGGCGGACGACAGATGCCCGGTCACCCGGGATCCCGTGACCTTCGCATCGTGAGCACCTCCTCCCCCACGGGGACCCAGTTCCTCCAGGCGGTGGGGAGCGCCGAGGCCGGGTGGCGGGCCCGGAAGCTGGAGGAACTCCGGGACCGCATCGAGGCGTTCGAGGACGACGAGGTGGTGGTGGTCTGCACCGGGGATGGGACAACGTCGGAAGGCGAGTTCTGGGAGGCCATGAACACGGCCTGCAACCTGAAGCTCCCGGTGGTCTTCCTGGTGGAGGACAACAAGTACGCCATCTCCGTCCCGGTGGAGGTCCAGACCGCCGGAGGCAGCATCTCGAAGCTCCTCACCGGCTTCCCCGACCTCTTCATCATCGAGTGCGACGGGACCGATGCGCTGGACTCCTACGAGAAGACCGGCGAGGCCATCCGCTACGCCCGGGAGGGACGGGGCCCCGCCCTGGTCCACGCCCACGTGGTGCGCCCCTACTCCCACTCCATGTCCGATGACGAGCGGATGTACCGTTCGGAGGCGGAGCGGGACGAGGACGCAAAGCGGGATCCCCTGGTCCGGATGCGGGCGTTCCTCCTGGACGAGGGAATTGCCGACGAGGAGGCGTTGGACGAGATGGAGCAGGAGGTCTTCGACGCCGTGGCCGCCGCCGCCGACGAGGCGCTGGAGCACCCCCAGCCCGAACCCGAGACGGCCATGAAGTGGCTCTTCTCGGAAGAGGTGGACCCCACCTCGGCGGATTTCGACACCGAGGATTCGCCTGAATACGAGGACGAGAAACAGTACACGGTGGTGGACCTGCTGAACCGCTGCATGAAGGACGAGATGGCCCGGGATCCCCGGGTGGTGGTCTTCGGCGAGGACGTGGCCGATGCCTCCCGGGAGGCCGCGCTGGAGGAGGTCTCGGGGAAGGGCGGGGTCTTCAAGGTGACCCATGGCCTCCAGCGGGAATTCGGCGGGGTGCGGGTCTTCAACTCCCCCCTGGCCGAGGCCAACATCGTGGGGCGGGCCATCGGAATGGCCCTCCGGGGCCTGAAACCGGTGGTGGAGATCCAGTTCTTCGACTACATCTGGCCCGCCTTCCACCAGATCCGGAACGAACTGGCCACGATGCACTATCGGTCCGCCGGGACCTGGGCCTCACCGGTGGTGATCCGGGTGACCTACGGCGGATACCTGAAGGGCGGGGCCATCTACCACTCCCAGACCGGGGAGACCCTCTTCACCCATACCCCCGGTCTCCGGGTCATCCTCCCCTCCAACGCCGAGGACGCCCACGGCCTCCTCCGCACCGCCATCCGGTGCCAGGACCCGGTCCTCTTCCTGGAGCACAAGCACCTCTACCGGCAGGTCTACAACAAGGGCCGGTATCCCGGGAAGGACTTCATGATCCCCTTCGGGAAGGGGAAGATCGTCCGGGAGGGGAAGGACCTGACCGTGGTCACCTGCGGGGCGCTGGTGAAGCGGTCCCTGGACGCGGCGAAGGTGGCGGCCCAGGAGGGGATCGAGGCCGAGGTCATCGACCTGCGGAGCCTGAACCCCCTGGACATGGACCTCATCGCCGATTCGGTGAAGAAGACCAACAAGGTGGTGGTGGTCTACGAGGACTCCCT